>Ga0307378_10007769_pt1 | contig 14375 bp, 13 predicted proteins | sample UN1MG_FD_202238 | JGI IMG/M metagenome (GOLD analysis project Ga0307378, IMG submission 202238) | Soil microbial communities from Risofladan, Vaasa, Finland - UN-1 | ecosystem: Environmental > Terrestrial > Soil > Coastal area > Acid sulfate soil | place: Finland: Risofladan, Vaasa | collected...
CGAGCTTGCTCAGGCCGGAATAGTCGACAAATACAAAGAACACTGCAAAAAATCCTTGTCGCAGCACCTTAGTGATTTTAGGGCAAGCCTGATTAACAAGGGGACTACCGAAAAGCAGGCGCAGCAGGTTTAAAACCGGATTGACGCTATACTAAAAAATTGCGGATTTGTGTATATAAGGGATGTTCAGGCAAGCCGAATACAACGATACTTAGCGGAACGTAGAAAAGGCGGCCTTAGTATTCGCAGCAGCAATTTTTATTTACAGGCGATTAAACAGTTTCTAAATTGGATGGTGGCGGATGGCAGAACGGCTGAAAATCCCTTGGCTTACCTCAAAGGCCAAAACCCGAACACAGATATACGGCACAACCGGCGGGCGCTTGAACCGGACGAAATAAGGCGTCTGTTAGAAACCACAAAGGCTGCTGGCAAGCGTTTCGGTATGAAAGGGTATGAAAGGGCCTTGCTTTATCGTTTGGCCGCTGAAAGCGGCTTGAGAGCAGATGAACTGCGAAGCCTTAAGGTATCATCGTTTGACTTCAAGAATCGTATAGTCAGTATCAAGTCGGGATGTACTAAGAACAAAAAAGAAGTCGTAATGCCGCTAAGACCTGACACGGCTGTTGAACTTAAAGATTTCTTCAAAGGTAAAATACCAAACGTAAAAGCGTTTGGGGGTACTCGCAAACAACTAACTAAAAGAACATCGGATATGATTAAAGCTGACCTTGAAGATGCTGGGATACCGTATGTTGACGATTCCGAGCGATACGCCGACTTTCACAGTCTGAGGCATACAACTGGCAGCTTGTTAGCTGCAAGCGGTGTGCATCCGAAGATTGCACAATCCATAATGAGGCATAGTGATATAAACCTTACGATGTCATTGTATACACACACTTTAAGGGGCCAAGAATCGGAAGCCATCGAAAATCTGCCGGATTTGTCTTTGCCAAGCATGAAAAAGAAAAAGGCTACTGGAACCGATGATTTACCGGCTGATAGCGCTTACAAACCAGCTTACAAAAAACTTACAAAAAATGCTTACTTTGATAAGAACGAGTTGGCTTCGGATGTCGCTATACAAAGGGCTAATACTGCAAAAAGTGGCGGCTTCGATATGAGCGATAACCTTTTATCAAGTGAACAGTTAGGTAGCGGCTGTCACCCCTTGACAACAGAAAAACGGAGAGGGCGGGATTCGAACCCGCGGTACGGGTATGAACCCGTACGACGGTTTAGCAAACCGTTGCCTTCAGCCACTCGGCCACCTCTCCATGTCAGTTTTGAGTTCGTAGTTGTTAGTTCGTAGTGCTTGCTTGCGGCTTTTCGTACAGCATGTTTTTAAAATTAAGACTGTAACAAGTACTGTTACGCCAATACCGTAATTTACAGAAAGCTACAGCAGATTGCAAGAAAATTAAGCAAATACCGTATGTTCGAGGCTGGATAAAAACACGGAGTAATCCATCAGACCACCCCGCTGTGCCAACCGGATATTGTGTGTAATTATCTGCTGGGGACCTTGACCTGCAGATATCTGACGCCCCATTCGAGAGCCTGCTGATGACTGTCGAAAAACACGTCAAGCCGATTGCCGCTGATAAGCCCGCCCCTGTCCAGAATCCTGACGGCTTTTCCGCCGTTATAGCCGGGAATAATCATTTCTGTGCCGAAAGAATATTCCGGCCCTGCGGCAGCAAAAGCGTCACCGTGTTGTATTTTATGCCCGCTGGCAGTTATTCCGTCTGCGTATTGTCCGCAACAGATGCTGCACGGACAATAAGCTGTCACCCGCATCGGAACGGTTTCCCAGACCTGTATTGCCGATTCAGGCAAATTGTCGGGATTTGCCGTTTCAACCGGCCTTAAAGCAGAGCTAAGCAATATCAGCCGACCGCCGCCTTTCGAGCAGCACACATACACAAAAGCGGAAATGACCAGTATTATCAAAACAGCGGTAGACAGTCTTTTGGTACAAGTCGGCGTTAAATCGTAACTGTTGTTCGGTCTTCTTTTCAACACATGTTCCTCCCGACGGCTGGTTCTGCGAATTCGAAACCGTCGTACTAAACCGCCCCATGCGGGAATTGCTGATGTTATTTTACCGTAAAGCCGGCTAAAACTCAATGCAAACAGGCATGATAGGCTTTTTCCAGGGTGATTTCTGCGATTTGGTTGAAAGAATGGGGATTTTATAGGGCCGAGCGAAAATTTTTTCCCCGGCCTTTTACAATTTGTTAATCCACTATTTCCACCAGTGAGCGGCCGGACACCAGCAGGTTGTAAATCAGGACCACATCGTCATTGTACATCCGAACACATCCCTGTGATTTCGCTGCGCCGATTTCAGCGGGGTCGTTGGTGCCGTGAATGGCAAAGCCGGTTCTGCCTTTGGCGGTTCCTTCGCCACCATCTGCCATCGGTTTTAGTGATATCCGGGTTTTTGGCAGGTGTTCAGCAATTGTATCAGCTATAATCCTGCAAGCGTCTTCAGCACTTAAACTGCCCTTGAACGAATCTGTTGCAACAGCGATTTTCATTATTTCTTACTGGTTTGTTATAACCGGCACCGCATAGGGGCCGTCAGGCAGAACAAGCACACTGCTGTCGGGCGATATGCCAAGTTGGGTATCGATTGTCTGCTGCATCATTCGTTGTGTGAAACGAATATCTGTTTCGCCTGCTAATCTTTTTATCTGCGAGGAGACATTTGTTTCGGGAATTAATTTTTGCGTATAATTTTCCAATTGTGGTGCGCAGGTAAAAAAAAATTTTGCAGATCCGAGTTTTTCAAATGCTTTTGCCCACATTTGCACTTGCCATTGTTCGGGGACAAAACTCCAGTCGGACGATGAAATTGTCCGGATAAATTCGCGGGCACCTAAACGCGTGAGCAATTCAAGCATCTTTTTATAATCTTTTCCGCCTACAGGGTCGGGCTCTGTCGCTTTGCCGCAGAGCACAATGCAACCTCCTTTTTTTACCGCACGAGAGGCCTCAAAAGCGGCTTTTGCACACTGATAGTGATTGATACCAACATCTGCGGCTTGTGTAATAACCATATCGTAGGTCCTGCTTAATTCAATTGCTGCATATGTGCGAAGATGGTCGACTGCCGCCTGATGCGCTTTTTCCAAATCACCGCAGAAAACACCTGTTAATCTTTTTTGGCTGTCAATTGTAACATTGACGATAAAATCGACTCCGGCCATTTTAGCGATACGCAAAGATTCTTCATGGCAGAGATTACCATCCAGTATTAAACTGGTAGAACGTGGGTCGGCCAGTATAGAGGCCGAGTGTAATCCGTAGGTCACATCCCGCCCGCAAAGCCCCGGGCAGACCGACTTTCGTCCACCTGAAAAACCGGTCATAAAGTGCGGCTCGACCAGACCTGTTAAAATCTTAAATTCGGCATCGAGATAGAACCGATTTACCGTAACATCCGGTATGCGTTCAGTGCTGCCAATCGAACGGAGCATTGATTGGTCTGCAGCAATATGATTAATAACGCCGATACCGTCCTGGAATGCCGAATCTCCGAGGATATTCTTTAGTTCCGTCTGTTCAGGATGGCGGTGAGTACCGCAGGCTACAATAATTGTTATGTCCTTTATGTCACTTTGTTTGAGGGTCTTCAATATCGGCGGCAGAATCCCGTTGGGCCCCTTATAAGGAATGGGTCTTGTGTTATCCGACACTACAACAGCCGCAGTTTTGCAGTTTTTAGCCAGCTCGGATAGAGATGCACTTGCAATGGGTGAATTTAAGCTTTCCCGAATTGCCCGTTCGGGCTGCGCCAACGGTTTAATTTTCGATGCTGATAGAACTTCCGCAGAATCCGGAAGCTCTATGGTAACATAATCATCACTGTATCGTAATAAGACCTTCTTCATACTTACCGGACACTGCGCTCGACCATTACTCAATCACCAATAACAATTATTACTTTGATTCTAATAACCGGCGCGTTGCTTTGGCTATGCCGGATGCATTCAGGCCGTACCTTTCGAGCAGCATTTCACGCGGCCCCGCTGGAGGCGTTTCATTTGGAATACCAAGCATTTTCATTTTGACAGGGTTGTTTTGTACCAGAAATTCCGCGACGGCACTTCCCATACCGCCCGCGATATTGTGAACCTCAACCGTAAGTATGCGTTGCGTTTCAGCGGCTGCGGCGGCGATTAATTCCTCGTCCAATGGTTTTATTGTGGATAGATTGATTACCCTTGCACCAATGCCTTCTTTTTTTAACAGATCATGGGCCTCCAGGGCAAAGGTAACAGCGGGCCCGGCAGCAATAATGGTAACATCGGTGCCGGCTCTTAGCAGTGTTGCCTTTCCAATTACGAATTCATAACTGTCATCATAAATATCCGGCACAGGGTGGCGCCCAAGTCTCATATAAACCGGCCCTTCGTAAGCAGCCATAGCCTTAGTCGCCAGGTAGGTTTCCATATTGTCGGCCGGTGAAATTACTGTAATATTCGAAGCGGCACGCATTATAGAAACATCTTCAAGGCAGGTATGAGTCGCGCCCAGCTGAGGATATGCAAAACCTGCACTCATCCCAACTATCTTAACATTGAGTTTTGGATATCCCACCGTCGTGCGAACTATCTCGAATGCCCTCATACTCATAAAGCAGGCAATGGCTGAAACAAATGGTATTTTTCCTGTTAAAGACAAACCCGCTGCCATACCAACCATATTTTGCTCGCATATACCTACTTCGAAGAATCTATCCGGAAATTTCTTTTCGAAGACATCGAGTTTGGATGAAAACTTCGAATCAGAAGCCAATGTTACTATTCGTTCGTTCTCTTCGGCCAGCTCGACAATAGCAGCACCATAACTATCTCGAATTCCAGCTAAATTTTCCACTTATAAACCCTCTTCATAAATTGTTAACTCAATACTATTGACAATCATAAGCAGCCGCTAAACTATCCAGTGCTTTTTCAAGCTCTTCTTTTGACGGAGCACGGTAATGCCAGGCGATAGCATTGTCGCTCATAAAGTCAACGCCGTGTCCCTTGACGGTCTCAGCCAAAACCAGTGATGGTTTGTCACAACAAAAAGGAGCCTGGTCGAGCACTTCGAGCAGTTCAGCCATGTTATGACCGTCACAGGTCTTTACTTCCCACCCGAAACTTTCCCATTTTTCTTTTACCGGGTCCAGGTTCATTACATTTTCGGAAGGGCCGTCACATTGATGCCTGTTTCTATCGAGGATTACAATAAGATTGCCCAGCTTGTAATGGGCCGCCGCCAGGGCCGCCTCCCAGACTATGCCTTCGTTGCTTTCTCCGTCACCAACAATCGCGAATACATTGTATTTTTTCTTATCCATTTTGGCTCCCAGCGCCATACCTACACATACCGATATACCGTGCCCCAGAGAGCCGGTGCTGACTTCGACCCCCGGCGCGCCGCCGCGAAGCGGATGACCCGGCAGGCCGGTGTTGGGCCCAAGAAATGTGTATAATTTCTCCCTGTCAAAGAAACCTGCGCGATAAAGGGCTGCATACAGGGCCTGGCAGGCGTGGCCTTTGCTGAGAACGAAACGGTCCCTGTTTTCCATATTGGGATTTTTAGGGTCAACATTCATTCGATGGAAGTACAGCGCTGTCAGAATGTCGGCGATTGATAGTGCTGAAGCACAATGCCCTTCTCCTATGTCAACGGCAAGCTTGACGATGTCCTGCTGTATCTGGTAAGCCTGTGCTTTTAGCTTTTTAATCAGTTTATCTCTACTCTCAGACATAATTACTCCAACAAAACATTTAAGCGGCAGGAACGGCATCCAAATCGCCCCAATAGGCGGCTTCCAGAGTCGGCAAAATAAATCTGCGAACATCGCCCTTATCAACATTCATCGGCACCGGCATATTTTGAAGCTTACTGCCAAGTTGCGGGTTTTCGGACTGTTCGACCATAACAGCGATACGTTTTTTGGGAACATCTGTGTCTTTGAGCGCCGTTGGGAACTTGATTTTCCTCGATAGCGCAATCATGCCTTTGGCAACTTCCAGAGCAAGTTTTCTGCCGGTCAATTTGTCAAGGTTTAATGATGAATCGATATAATCATACTTCTGATATATCTTTCCAATAATGCGGCATTGGTCTTCTATGGCATTTGCGAACAGAACAGTGTAATAGGGATTAAGCAGCGCACAGGCCCGGCCGTGAGAAAGATAGTCGGTTAACTGGAAGCTGCCCAAATGTCCGCCGTTGGTTCCTCCTCGTTCAACCGAATTAGTTTCAGGATTAGTCTTTGCGATCATTATCGCATACCCCCCCAGGTCGGTACCCAATCCCAGGGCAATGTGCGATTGCAGATCATCCGGGACATCTACAACTGCCGGCAAAGCAGATACGATCAGTTCGATTGCGATGCCGGCTATTTCACATATTTGGTCATAATAGCACTTTCCGGCAGCACCCATAAATACCTCCCAGCAATGTGCTATTCCGTCAAGAGCACCGTCGATCTTGAGAGCTGCCGGCGCAGAGAGTGTGGTTCTAAAATCGAAGACCGCAGCTACAGGCACATGAGCGTAATCGACCTCCAGCTTTTTGATCCCTCTGACAGGGTCAGTAACATTTGCGTATTTTGTCAAATGTGCGCCGCTGCTGGCTGCCGTCTGAACAGCTATGATCGGCGTGATCTTTCGACCCGTTTCTTTCTCGATATCGGTTACTTTATCTACGCCGAAGAAAGGTTCAATACCTGAAGCATCAGCCGAACTGCTGCCGAGAATCTTCATTTTTTCAGACGGGGTAAAGGCAGCAAGTGAAGATGCCGCCTTGGCTGCGTCTATCGTACTGCCGCCGCCTACTGCTACTATGCAGGCCGGCTTTAACATAGAGACCATCAGAGCGATACGATAGACATCCTCGCGCGGTGCGTTTGGGCCGGCACCTAAAATAAGTTGATGAGCCACTTTCGCCTTAACCAAACTGCTTACAACTTTTTCAACAAGCGGTTCGTTCCAACTCTGTCCGAGGTCCGCTGCAACTACCAGCGCGGTTTTGCCTGTTTTAGCGGCTGAAGCCCCGATATGTTCGTACACGGAATCCTCTGCCCCGAAAACATACGAGCCGGCTTTCCACTTTCTTAATAACTTTTCTGCTCTTTCATTTAATGCCTGCATCGCCTGTCCTTATGGTTAACCGTAAAGTGTAACAGTTTATTTGTTCATATTATCGTAGAAGGCTTGAACGTCTTTGGCGGTTAGCCTGCCTTTTCCTGCGGCAGGAGGGATTTTCCCAATATCCACACCCAATTTTATTGCCAGTTTCAACGCCCTTGGTGATATTTTTATTTCATCTGATTCAGTCTCGGCAGGTGCAGTATCTGTATTTTCAACAGGGCCGGCAGCGACTGCCTGTTGTATTTGGGGTTCAGCTTGCTGCGCTAATATACGTTTGCGGGGCAGCTGGTCGCCTTTTTGTCCGACATATCCAACGACAGTGCCGATTGGAACGGCAGTTCCCTCGCCAACAACTATCTTCAGCAAATCCCCATCTACCAGCGATTCGACCTCAATCGTAACCTTATCGGTCTCGACCTCCATAATAACGTCGCCTTTTTTTATCGCCTGCCCTTCTTCGACAAGCCACTTAGCGATGGCCCCCTCTTCCATCGTCTCCCCCAGCTTAGGCATAACTATTTCCTTAACCATAGATTCAAAACCTCACTTTTGCGGATAAAAATCTTTATCATTATACTTTTAGCCCGGTAATAATTTTCAATCTATCTGGAGGGTCCGTTTAACTGTTTTGTAGATGGTTTCAACCGAAGGAACGGCTGCGGCCTCCAGTCTGCGGTTATAAGGTATAGGCACATTCTTACCCGTCAGCCTTATAACCGGATGATCCAGTTCGTCAAAAATCTCCTCAGATATTACAGCAGCAATTTCAGAGGCGACACCACATCTAAGGCAGTCCTCGCTAACTACTACGGCATAGCCGGTCTTTGCGACCGAATTGCAAATTGTTTCCTTGTCCAGCGGAACCAATGTGCGGGGGTCGACCACTTCAACGCTGATGCCCTCAAGTGCCAACTTCTCAGCCGCTTCAAGACCGTATAATACCATTCGGCTCGTCGTTATAATTGTAAGGTCTGTGCCGGCTCTTTTGATGTCTGCCCGACCGAAGGGCAGTAGATATTCATCACACGGCACAAGCCCTTTACTGTTATATAATGCTTTATGTTCCAGAAAAACGACAGGGTCTTCGTCGCGAATCGCTGTCTTTAACAGCCCTATCATATCAAATGGGGTCGCAGGCATAACGACTTTAAGACCTGGTGTATGCATGAACCACGCCTCCAGTGATTGACTGTGCTGGGCAGCATTGCCCCGGCCGCCGCTTCCACATGGAGCTCGATAAACTAAAGGAACGTTGAGACTGCCGCCAAACATGTAATGAGCCTTGGCCGTCTGATTGACTATCTGGTCCATCGCTAAAGTCATAAAGTCAGAATATTGAAATTCACCTACCGGCCGTAACCCTCCGATCGCTGCGCCAAGTGTACAACCGCCAATAACTGCTTCACTAATCGGCGTGGTTCGTACCCTCTGGGCTCCGTATTTATCATACAGACCCTTTGTAACCTGAAACGCTCCGCCATGAATACCAATGTCTTCACCGAGAATAATTACTTTTTCATCACGTTCCATTTCCTCGTCCAGAGCCCTGTTTGCCGCGTCACGGTAGGTCATCTCTGTTGTATCGACGTCGGCGCCGGGCGGTTCAATATCTCGATGCGACCACAAGTCAACGTAAACATCCTGCTCCAACAGCTCCAGAGCCGGTTCCGGGTCCTGCAAAGCCTGCTGCGCAGCGGTTTCAATATCCTGCTGCACCTGATTTTCTATCTTGGTTATTTCATTTTCATCGGCAAGCTTATTGCTGAGAAGATATTCCCGCAGGTTTTTTATGGGGTCTCGTTGCTCAATCCAATCGAGTCTTTCCTGTTTGTCCCTGTAGAGACACGGATCACCGCAAAAATGTCCTTCCTGTCTGTAAGTAACACACTCGAGCAGATATGCGCAAGATCGCTGTCGAATCTCAGACAGGGCCGATTTGGCAGCTTCATAAACTTCGAGAACATTATTTCCGTCAATTTGCTGTCCCTTCAAGCCGTAAGATTTGGCCAGACCCGCAATGGTCTTGGAAGCTATCACATCTGAAACAGGACTCGACATCGCATATTGATTGTTCTCACATACATAAAGAACCGGAAGGTTCCAAATCGCGCAAAGGTTTAACGCCTCATGCAGACCGCCCTGAGCAGCCGCTCCATCACCGAAGAAACATACACATACACCGTCCGTTTTGAGAAGTTTTCCGGCCAAGGCAATTCCAGGAGCGATAGTGATACCGCCGCCAACAATGCCGTTGGCACCTGCTATGCCGATCTGACGGTCTGCTATGTGCATCGACCCGCCTTTGCCGTAACAATAACCAGTTACTCGGCCGAGGACTTCGGCAAACATTTTTTTAATGTCCGCCCCTTTAGCAATCATATGCCCGTGACCTCGGTGGGTGCTTAGGATCTGAGCGCCTTCGTCAACCGCAGCGCAAATACCTACAGCCACAGCTTCCTGGCCAACTGACGGGTGAGCTGCTCCACCTACTTTATTAAGCTGAGCCAGCTCTTTGACCTTATACTCAAAGGCCCGGATTTTTTTCATAGTACGATAAAAGCCTAACAATACCTCTGGGGCCAGGGATGTGCTGCCCTTGCCTGTTTGCATATCAGGCTTCATATCCGCGGAAGTCCTGCTGGATCGACGTTTGTAAATTTTCATAAAATACCTCTTGACGAAGACTGGTAAGACCAGTATACTAATCTATAGCTTTGTGTCAAAGAAAAAACGGAAATAACGGAAATTTAGCAGAGGAAATCCGACATTGGACATTCGTCAGCAAGCAAATATCGCCGACAGAATAGCGGAAGATTTAGTTGACCGCATTTTATCTGATAATTTCGATATAGGAGAGTTTCTGCCTTCAGAGCGAAACCTGATGCAGGAGTTTGGTGTTAGCCGGCTTGTTTGCAGAGAGGCGCTGGCCAAGCTTCGAGGTATGGGCATTATTAAAACACGGCACGGCAAAGGCGCCTTTTTGGCCGACGTAAAAGAAGCTGCTGTAAATCCTGCTACTCTGAGAATACTAAAAGCTCACGGTAACATCAGCAACACAGACGTACTGCAGGCTCGGCTTATTATAGAACCGGAAGCCGCCGGCCTGGCAGCCAGTCACCGTAACAGGACACAATCCGAACAAATTTACCGGCAGGCCGAACAAGCAGTGGGCGAATACGCCAATTTACCGTTGGTCGAACGTACTCAAAGGTGCGCCGAGGCTGATGTTTTATTTCACCAAGCCATCGCGGCGGCATCCGGCAACCCTCTGCTGCCTATGCTGCTGAAAAGTATGCATGAACTGCTGCTTCGTGTGCGCCTCGAAGTTTTGATCCTCAAGCCTGATATTGTCTCACGGGCTCTGGCAGACCACCTCAAAATAGCAATGGCTATTCGTGACGGCGACAGCGAAGGCGCAAAGCGGGCAATGGAACGCCACATCCGTTTGCGAGGGGAAGAATTATTGAAAGAGTAATGTTTATTAAAGACACGGCTTTACCACAGATCATAAATTCACAATATTCAGGAGATAAATAGATGAATCTGTTAAAGAAGGCAGAACCGTTAAAAGCCGGCTATACCCATATAATGGGGCCGGATAATTATCCACTCAAGTATATCAAGTTCGGCCGATTATTGCTTGATGAGAAAGTTGGCAGTGAACATTTTTTCGGGCCGTTGCGATATTTCCGTCGATGGAGAAAAACCCTGGACCGACCTTGGCGGACGTGAATCCATCTTCCAGGGTCCGCCTACGATGGCTTATATCCCCAGAAATCGAAAATGGAGCATTAAGCTTATTTCTGAGACCGCTGACATGGGGATATGTCGGGTTACTGCCCGGCGGGATACTAAACCCGCCCTGATTACTCCGGATATGGGCAGAGTCATCGATACCGGTAAAGGAGTATGGCATCGCCAGGTAGCATTTGCGATTGGTCTCGACACCGATGCCGACCGCATACTGGCCGGTGAATGCTATACCGACCCAGGCACATGGGCCAGTTACCCGCCTCACAAACACGACACAACCGCACTTCCTAAAGAAGCGTGGTATGAGGAAATATATCACTTTATCGTAGAACCAAAACAAGGCTTTGGGTATCAGAGGATTTACACCGCTGTTGGAGATCCCGAACCACTCGATGAAGTTTATGTCATCGAAGACCGTGATTCTGTTGCGATCCCTAAAGGATACCATCCGGTGGCATCGGCTCCAGGTTACCGCGTAGGGTTTTTCTGGATATTGGCCGGTGAAGAAAGAGAGTATGCCGCGTGGTCGGAGGACCCAAAACACAGTTGGCTGCAAACTGCCCGCCCGGATTAAAGTGGGGCATCTGATACTGATTTGATGGTACAGCGTCTTGGGAAATCTCGGCTTATAATCTCGATTTCAGAAAGGAGATCAAAGGATGAATGGTAACGCACGAAAGAGAACGGTGAGTACAATTTTGTCGACTCTAATCGTTTTGGCGGTTATTTGCTGTGTCTCGTGCAGCGAGCAAGTTAAGTTATCGTCAAAGGGAATAGTCCTGCTTGGACCACAAAACGAGCAAGACTGGGTACACATCGGCGGAGGGGGCTTCAAGTTCGCAGACGGTGTGGTAACTTCGTTTGGTGGGCGGGGCGTGTTAGTCTATACCCAGAGTGCTTTTGGTGATTTTCGACTCAAGCTTGAGTTCAAGCAGGAAACTCTTGAGGCTGATTCAGGTGTTTTTGTGCGCCTTCCATATCCCCACGGCGACAAGTGGCTTGATGATGCACCAAACTGGTATCAGGTCGAGCTTGGACCAGTAATGAACGGCAGCAACCAGGGGATGGCGGCGATTGACAATCTGGCTACTCCGATTGATGATGTGCCGGTGAAGCCGGCGGGGCGATGGAATGATATGGAAGTTAGCTGCATTGGCCGTGAGTATAACATATACCTGAATGGTCAACTCGTAACAACCTTTACCGGCGACGGCGCCCGAAGAGGTTATATCGGCCTACAAAATCATGATAAAACATCAATCGTGCATTTTAGAAATATCCATGTGGTGGAAGTGCAGCCGTAGATTGTGTTGTTGTAGTAACGTTTTTAGGTTAAAAATAAAATTTGAATAAACCATAGAAAAAGGATGGTAAGCCAATAGGACTACACATAGCCGATATTATTGTGCTGATACTTTATTTTGTTGTCATTACCGGAATTGGCGTTTGGACATCCAGAAGGATAAAAAACAGCACCGATTTCTTTATGCCTCGAACATTCGGCAAGGCAATGATGATTATGTTTGCTTTCGGCACAGGCACTCACTCGGACCAGGCCGTTAGTGTAGCCGCTAAAAGTTATACCAACGGACTTTCCGGTATCTGGTATCAGTGGCTGTGGCTGCCTATCACACCTTTTTACTGGATAATCGCCCCGATATTCAGACGGTTTAGAGCCATCACTACCGCCGATGTCTTCAAGCTCAGATATGGTCCAAGTGTGGCGATGCTTTTTACTGTGGTGGGGATTATGTGCCTGATGGTTAACATTGGTCTTATGCTCAAAGGCTCAAGTGCGGTAATCTCCTCAAGTATGGGCGGTTGGATTTCCCCTAATTATATCATTGCGGCCACAACAGTAATATTTGTGGTGTACGGCGTGGCAGGCGGGCTTTCTGCGGCGATACTCACCGATTTTATCCAGGGGTTATTAACCATTATTTTTTCCTTCCTGCTTCTTCCCCTGGTTATGAATGCTGTAGGTGGAATGCAGGGCCTGCGCGAAGCGATGGCCGGCAGCGAAATGTTATCACTCGTTGCCCCGGCGGAGATTGGATTTTTCTATATTACCGTCATAGCTTTAAATGCCCTTATTGGTTGCGCTGCACAGCCGCACGTAATGGGAATTTGTGCAGCCGGAAAAACCGAAATGGAAGGAAGAGTCGGTTATATGTTTGGCAACCTGATAAAGAGATTTTGCACTATTCCCTGGTGTTTGACCGGCCTTGCGGCGGTTGTATATTTCTCCGGTCGTGATATCGACCCTGATAACGTCTTCGGTGCAGTGGCTGGCGAATTTCTACCTAAAATTATGCCCGGAATACTCGGGGTTTTCCTGGCAGCTATCCTGGCTTCTATAATGAGTTCCTGTGACGCATTTATGATAGCGTCTTCGGCGCTTTTTACTCAGAATGTTTATAAGCCGCTGACGCCCAATAAAAGTGAAAAACATTATCTTTTAATAGGTCGATTTGTTGCCTTTGCGGTAGTAGCCGGAGGTGTGAGTTTTGCTTACTGGTTGCCCTCTGTCGTTAAAGGCCTGGAAATATTCTGGATGATCTCCCCGATGATGGGCATCGCTTTCTGGTTAGGTCTGTTCTGGCGACGTACTACGACCGCCGGCGCATGGGCCGCCACTCTCGCCTCACTTGTAACCTGGTGGCTGACTACAAAAACCTTTTTTATCTCGTTTATGGCTAACTTCCCTGCTAGATTCGTAATCGAAAGAAGTACCGGGCAGGAAATTTACCTGCCCTGGAAAATGATCTTCTACTTAGGTGCCGGATTGACCGCTGGAATATTAGTCAGTCTTTTGACAAAACCAGAGGACGAGGAAAGACTTGATAAATACTATGAATTGATCCGAACACCTGTTGTGCCGGGCGAAAAGATCCCCGCTCCCTGTGTTTTACCTAAAGATGCGGTCGTGCCGCCAAAACGAAATATATTCCCCAACACAAATCTGGAAATTCCGGTTCCTACTTTAACCTCGGTGATTGGTTTCCTGGTTGGCTGGGCGTTTGTGGCCGTAATAATTGCAATAGTATATAGCATAACAAAGATGTAGTACACCGGTGCAGTTTTTGCAATGACTGCCTGCCCGACGAAACTATGAAATCCCGAAGGGACTCGAACCCTCAACCTTCGGATCGACATGCCGATAGTCCAAAATCACGATCCGTTGAAAACAAAGAAGTTACAAGCATTTGTAAAAGCGGCTTGGCGGGAAACTTAGCGGAGTTAACCAGACAGTTCCCTGATCTTGCAATGGTCATAGAAACTTGGCCTGATTTACCTGAGCATATAAGGCAGACGATATGGACTTTGGTTAATGCGGTAAGGGCATCGGATTGAACATACGGTATTTGCTTAATTTTCTTGCAATCTGCTGTAGCTTTCTGTAAATTACGGTATTGGCGTAACAGTACTTGTTACAGTCTTAATTTTAAAAACATGCTG
>Ga0307378_10007770_pt1 | contig 14373 bp, 12 predicted proteins | sample UN1MG_FD_202238 | JGI IMG/M metagenome (GOLD analysis project Ga0307378, IMG submission 202238) | Soil microbial communities from Risofladan, Vaasa, Finland - UN-1 | ecosystem: Environmental > Terrestrial > Soil > Coastal area > Acid sulfate soil | place: Finland: Risofladan, Vaasa | collected...
TGTTTAAGAAAGCAACAGAAAACAGCACTAACATCGACGAAATTTGTGAAAATATCCAAACCAGTTTAGAGACGCAAATTAGTACTGCAAAAACAGAATCGGGTGGGACAGTAAGGCCTTCTGCAACTTCAGATAGCGGGACTCTGCCCAGTTCATCAATAGAAAGTCCTGCAGAAGTTGGAGAAACTCCCACTCAAGAGGCAGGAGAAGCTCCTGCCGAGACCGGCGGTACACCTGAACCATCAACTTCGCCTGCAGGAGAGGCACCGCCGCCTCCTGAAAATTAATATAAAGTTCTTTGAAAATTAAAAAAATTAAAAATATTTTTCTCAAAAAGAAGGATTTTTAATCTAACACGTCGAATATGTATAATAATTGACCAATTGACCTATTCACCAATTAGTGATAAGCTGAGCAATCTTTATTTATTTAATCGGTCAATTGGGGAATCGGTAAATCGGCAAACTAAACAAACTGAAACTTTTCTTGACTTTTATCGTATTACTTATTAGTATCTTGTATATAGTTAATGATTGTATTGTAGTTTAGTTTTTGTATCTTAATTTAAATTATTAATTAATTGACCAATCGGTCAATTGTTAAAGTGTTAACAAGCGGTAGTTTCTTAATCCGTATCAGGTCGAGATGTAAAGTGTTTATGAAATAAAAGGAACAGAAATTCCTCTCATAAACAGCGAGAATAAGAAGCTATTTTAAAACAGAAATTAAAAATTAGTTAATTTCGCGAAATTAAATAATAACGAATTCTTTTTAAAAAACGAAAGGAGAAATAAATGAAGAAATTATTATTAGTACTAATGGTAGTCGCAATGGCTTCTTTCCTCTTGGTCGGTTGTTTTGGAGTTCCAGATGATGGAACTGATGGCGATGGCGATGACGGCGACGTAGTAGTAGAAGCAACCATAACGGTTGAAGGCGAGTACACCAATCTTGGTGGCGAAACCTTTGTAGCCTGTAAAAACGCAGATGATGACCCATCAGTTATCACCGTTACTTTACCGACAGCTGTTGCGGTAGATTATTCAGTTATAGTTGCAGTGAAAGAATACAATGAAGGAACTGAATTGTATGAATATTCTTCTGAAAGATTTGCAACCCCTAATGCCGCTAGAACTGTATGGACTGTTGATGATTTCCCATGGTCAGAAAGTGCTTGCGAACCCATCTGCATAGTCGCTCTAGTCAAACATCCTTGCTGCCCTGGTGAAGAAGTTGCCCTTAGAATAGTCACCGTAGATTGCACACCACCTGTATTTGACCTCTATGCCAAATTTACAGACTGTGAAGAAGAATGTCCCGCAGAACCAGGTGAGTGTGATCCTGAACCATTTGCCGGCGTATCCATGGAATGGACCAGCAGATGGTCTGATGCTTGTGATACCGTTGACTGCTGTGAAGATACCTGTTCCGGACCTAATGCTTGGTCTCTGGTTATTGACGCTGATCCATGTTTAGCCGCATGCGACACCGTACCAGGAACTGGTTGCCCGATAGAAGGAGTTTTTGAATGTGAATGTTTTGCTTATGCTGATTCAGGTGAAACAGCGGCCTACGATATAGACTTTAGCTTTGAAGATAATGTGGGCAATGCAGTTACAGGCACCTGGGTACTTACATTAGATACCGATTCAGTAGTTTCATTTACAGGCACACCTTCACCTACAGGCCCAGATACAGCAGGTTGGTACGAACTTTTCGACAACGAAGATTGTCCTGAAGTAGAACCAACATAGACTAAATTTAGTCAACTAAAATGAGTTTACTTGAATAATAAACTAATAGTAAAAGGGACACTTTTTGGTGTCCCTTTTACTATTTAAAAACAGATAAACATTTTTCCAAAACTAAATTCAAAACAATCCATAACCATAAATAAACAGTAAATAATTATAGACTATACTTTAAAAATCCTATTCATATTGTGATTTTTTATTTTTTACAAATATTTTATAAAAAAAGAAGGATTTTTAAAATCTTCGTCGTATATCAACTACAATAAGTGTTTCTGAAGGTCTCGCACAAATAAATTTATTTGAACCGTTCCTTATCATATAAAACACTAAACCACTGAATTGTAATCCATAAAGATGTAATAATTATTTATTCTAATTTCTTATTAATAAAGCAGAGAAAATGAAATATTTAAAATATTTGATATTTTATCCCGTATGAGGTCGACATACGAAAAGTTTTATTCACAGAAATAGAATATTATAATAAAAGAAAAAAGGAGAAAAAATGAAGAAATTATTATTAGTACTTTTAACCGTCACTCTGGCATCTTTCCTCTTGGTCGGCTGTCTTCCTGGTGTAGTAGATGATAGCGATGGTGATGGCGATGGTGATGGCGCAGTAGAAGTGACGATAGCGGTAGAGAATGAATACACTAACACTGGTGGGGTGACTTATGTACCTGGCGTAGATAAAGTGACTATTACTTTTCCCGAACCGGTTGACCAGGATTATGTGGTATATATTGCCAGGAAAATTCTTGAAGGGGATGGTACCGTAACCTATAAGATAGCAGATGAACCAGAGCCAGTAGCTGCTACTCCCAATGCCGATAGGACAATCTGGACCGTCGAAGAATATGTATTTTTATACGGATATCCATGTGAAGGTTTTAGAGCTACACAACCTAATGGCTTTGTTGTGTGTGAGTGTGAACCCATCTGTTTAGTTGCCCTGGTTAAACATCCCTGCTGCCCCGGTGAAGAAGCTGCCCTTAGAGTAGTTACCGTAGATTACCGCCCACCTCAACTTGACCTTTTTGTCAAATTTACGGATTGTGCGCCAGAATGTCCTCCAACACCAGGTGATTGTGATCCTAAACCGTTTGCCGGCGTATCCATGGAATGGACCAGCAGAGCTTCTGATGCTTGTGAAACCGTTGATTGTTGTGAAGATACCTGTTCCGGAGCCAATGCTTGGTCTCTGGTTGTTGAACCGGATCCATGTGCAGGCGAATGTGATTCCGAATCAGGAACTGGCTGTCCGGTAGAAGGAGTTTTTGAATGTGAATGTTTTGCATATGCTGATTCAGGTGAAACAGCTTGCTACGAAATAGACTTCAGTATCGAAGATAATGTAGGCAATACAGTTAAAAGCACCTGGAAACTTTGTTTAGATACGGATGAACTTGTAAGCTTTGAAAAGGGATGGCGAGATGTTGATGGAAATTATGTATCACCCGGCTCGGGTTTAACTCCAGATACAGATGGTTGGTACCAGATTTACGACTGTACTCTTTTTCCAAATCCAGCGTAGACAAATCTAATTAATATAAAATAAAGTCAAGTTTACTTAAATAATAAATTAAAACCAAAAGGGATACCCTAGGGTATCCCTTTTGGTTTTAATAAAGTAAAAATATTACTCTTTTCTTCTTCTGGTGACTTCTACGAACTGGGCAAGCAATAAACTAGCTTACAAACAAACTATTTAATTGACATCTCTAAATAAGCCCATTATAATTAAACAAGTAAAATCATCATAAAAATAATAGTGTTATGTAAAAAAAATTAAGGAGAAAAATATATGAAACAGAAATTATCAATTATTTTATTTGTGTTAGTTTTAGTTTTAGGTTTATCTGCTGGCTGCGCTCCCGGATTCGTACCTGACCCGGACCCAGACCCTGATCCCGTCAATGTAAGTCGAGTTGTAATGGTAGAATTATTTGTAGCCCCTGCTTGTATTCGATGTCCTTCGGCCAAATCAGAAATGGCTCAGTTATTGGATGAATACGGTCTTGATAATATAGTCGTCTTAGAGGAATATGCCTGGAATCATCCACTTTCTTCAGGATGGGCAACTCCTGAAACCGTTAGCAGGTACACGATGTATACTTCAGATACTGCTACTCCCGATGCATATTTTAACGGTTTAAATCAGTCTGTTCATTACGAAGAGGCAAGTTATAACAATTACAAGAGCGCCATTGATGCGGAATTAGCAAAATCGGCGCAGGTTGCTATTTCTGCTTCAGCATTTAAAGATAGTTCTACAAAATTAATTAACATTACCGGAAACATTCAAAATATTGGCGTTAATACCTTTAACAATATTGTAATAGGGGCAATGATTTACGAAGATTCTGTTCCTTTGGCTAGCCATACTGCTAATCACGTGGTCAGAGATATTCTTTCTCCTGTTCAGGTAGACAGTTTATCTTCTGGAGGAACCCATGATTTTTCTTTAACTGCCAATTCGGAAGACTTGAAATGGGCAGATAACTTTAATAATTTACATATCGTTGTTTACGTTCAAGCACCCAATAGTACTAATCAAGAAATTTTACAGGCAATGTATATAGAATAAAAAAGCCATGAAACTGAAAAAAATGAGATTACTTTCTAAAATAATTTATGTAGTTAATGATACTTGTATATAACGGCTTTAATAGCTCTATTGGTTTTCTAAAAAATAAAAATGTACTAAAGAAGGGAGAATATTTTTGTACATATATATAAAAAGGTTATTAATAGGATTCGCACTATTAGTGATTATTTTTTATTTATTTGTTGGTTGCACCCCGACTGTTCCTAATGGAGGAAATGGCGGGACAGAAGGTGAGGGGGAACAAGAAACATCTAAAAGAGTGGTAATGGTAGAATTATTTGTTGCTCCAACTTGCACTCGGTGTCCTGCTGCAAAACTTGCAATCGATAGTTTATCAAATAAATATGGTCTTGACCAGATAGTCATATTGGAAGAATATGGTTGGGATGATCCTTATGGCGTTTATACCGGCTGGTATACCCAGGAAACTTTCGCGAGATTTAAATGGTACAGTAGTACTTATACAACGCCCGATGCCTATTTTAATGGATTAAGTCAGAATGTTCCTTATAATGAATTTTCTTTATTCAGTTATCAAACAGCGATTGAAGCTGAATTAGCGCGTCCTCCCAAAGTTTCTATTTCTGCCTCTTATAACGTTACTGAGCTTACAGTCAGCATAAGCGGAAAAATAGATAACATTAGTTCTGAAACTTTAGAGGATTTGGTTATCGGAGCAATGGTTTACGAAAATTCAGTTCCCTTAGGATTAAACACAGCGAATTATGTAGTTAGAGATATTATCACTTCCGAGCAGATTGACAGTTTTTCTGATGGGGAAAGCCTAAGTTTTTCTTTAGACTCTGAAATTTTATACAATGCAAAAGATATGAATAACATTCATGTGGTAGTATATGTCCAGACGCCTTTCAGTCCAACCAAAGAAATCCTGCAGGCTTTGTATGTAGGATAAATAAACAAAACAATAACTTTTAATTTATTTTAATTTATCTATTTAGGAAAATCAAATGTGTAAAAAAAGTAAAATAAAAATATTATTAGTAATATTAAGTGGCTTATTTTTGGCTCTATCTTTAACTGGATGTTTTGGTTCCTCTTCAGATAAAGTACTTATTTCACAAATTGGTAAGGATATCGAAGAGGCGATAAAAGAAAAAGACGTCGATTTATTTATGGAGAATATCTCTGATGGTTATTCTGATTCCAATGGTGGAACCTATGATAATCATGTTAACGGTTTACCGGAAGAAATATTTTCAAATATAGAAGAGAATGAAGATTTAGTGGATAATTTGCTCATATTTAACTTTAAAATTGAAACCGAGGTTACTATACCTGAAAACGATATAGACGTAACTGATATATATGCAAGCGGTAATATGGAAATAAAAATCATATTAAAAGGTTGTCTTTTTTTCTTCTATTGTGAGGAATTTTATCATGAAACAACTGAATATAATGTCGATTTTATAAAAGAAGGCAATGATTGGAAAATAATTTCCCTGGAAGAAATCTAATTGTGAATCAGCTACCAGATTAAACAGTTTTTATTTTAACCAACTATCCAGCTAAGCAAATAATCAATCAACTAATTTAGGAATTGAGTGCTAATGGAAGACGAAAATGTAATGACAACCAAATACAGTTTTTCTTTCTATGCGAAGGCCATTGAAATGATTGTTATTACTTTGGTAATTTTAACTCCTCTTGTTTTTTACCCTTATTTGATGAGAAATTTTAATCCGGCTAAAGAACTGGTTTTTGAAATTTTAACTATAGTTGGTTTGGCTTTCTGGGCATTTAGAGCATTGGGCAAAGAACGGATTAAATTTACTCCTTCTCCGCTTAATCTTCCCATCCTAAGCTTTATGGCAATTTGCATTTTTTCACTATTTTGGTCAGACAATCCTTCCATAAGCTTGTTTGAATTACCTCTTTTTTTAGCCGGTCCTATATTATATTTTGTTACCATAAATAATCTTTATCACAAAAGGCAAATCGATAATATCCTTAATGTAATCCTTGTAATCGGCGCATTATTAGGTATCTATGGCATATTTCAATATCAAGGTATTGATTTTCCTTTCTGGGGAAAAAATGTCGGTAGAAATCAGGTTTTTGGTCTTTTTGGTAATGTAAATTACTTTGCCGAGTATTTAATTGTTCCCCTTTCTATTGCCGTTGCCTTATTTTTTGTAAGCAAGAATAGATTTAAAAAAGCGCTGCTTTTTTTTGGAATTCTTACCATGGGTACCACCCTTATATTAACCTTTACGCGTGGTTCTTATCTCGGTTTTGGTGCTGCATTAACCTTTATGTTTATTCTTTTTCTTTTGTTGAGAGGAATAGGCATTTTAAAAAAGCATAAGAAAGCCATATTATTTTTATTGATAGCGGTCATTATTATTACTTTAATATTTGTTATTCCCAATCCCTTAAATAAAACGGGTACTGTGATTTCCAAAATCAAAGATAGAATTTCTATTGCTCAATTTACCCAGTTCAATTCTATAGCGAGAAGAATAGCTATTTGGAAATTTTCCGCTCTTATGATTAAAGATCATCCTTTACTTGGTTCAGGGCTTGGGACCTTCCAGTATAATTCTTTAAGATATCAAGCTGTTTTTTTTGAGCAGGGACAAAATCGTTCTATATACCCATATGGATTTGCCACTAAAGCTCATAATGAATATCTACAGTTCTGGGTAGAGTTAGGGATAATTGGGTTTGCAATATTTATCTGGTTGGTGATTACATATTTTAATTATGGAATAAGATATTTAAAGAGAGAAAAAGATAAACAAAAACAGGGAACTGTCATTGGCTTAATGGGAGCCGTAATGGCAGTTTTAGTGGATGGAATGTTTGGTTTTCCTTTGCATTTACCGGCAACCATTTTCTTGTTCTGGCTTGTTATAGCACTTACTGTAATCATCATTAAAAGACAGGATGGAGCAAGCGATATTTGTATAAGCAAAAAAGGTAAAGAGATAAAAAAAGAGAAAGAAAGTAACGTACATCCATTTAAATATTTTTTATATCTGGCGATTATTTTAATAACCTTATTTCTTTGTTGTATGATAGTTCGTCCTTTCGTTTCTCAGGTATATCAGTTTTATGGTGTGCACTATTTAAGAAAGGCAAATGATGATGAGGCAATAAAAAATTACCATAAAGCTTTAAAATGGAATCCTTATTTTGGATTCGTTTACTATGATATGGGGCTGATTTTATCACGCAAAGGTATTTACAATTTGGCTATAGAGAATTTTGAAAAAGCAGGAAAATATAATGACTTTCCTGATTTACCCAAAAATTTGGCCTATCTTTACCTGAAAATAGGCCAGGGCAATCAAGCTATCACTAAATTTAAACAGGCTATTTCCTATCAAAAACAAGAGAAATCCATGGTTCCATTATATGTTGATTTGGGGAAACTTTATTTACAGGCAAAAAGGTATGAACTTGCCGAAGTTGCCTTTGGAGATGCATTAAAAATTGCAGCAGATTTTGTTAATGCGCATTATGGATTAGCAGTTGCTTATTTACAACAAAACAAACAGACTGAAGCCTTAGAGGAATTAAAAAAAGTAATCGAACTTGCTCCCGAGAGCCAGGAAGCAGGATACGCCAGGATGACTATTCAAAAATTTACAGAAAGTGCGGAAGAAGGGGAAACAAAAGAATCAACCGAAAAAGGCACCGACTAATGGTCTAAAAAGTTCTATTTTAGGGAATAATATAAATAGACAACTATATATATTTTTAAATAAATATTTTAGTAATAAATAAAAAAAGTTGATAAAGGCAAACTATCCGAAAGGGTAGGACGCAAAGTTATGGGTCTAAGACATTTTATCAGATGTTATGACTGCCAGGCTACCGGCTTTTTTGTTTTTTTATAAAAAGGAGGAAAGTAAAATGCCAATAAAGTTAAACAGGTTTATTAAAACGGTAATTATTATTACTTGCGTTTTCTTATTAGCTGGATGTTCTGCAGTAAATTTAAACACAGTACTTACCGATTCTGATGAAGAAATGATCAAGGCAATGGCAGACAATATTAAGAGTGCGATTGAAAATAAAGATGTAGGAATGTTTATGGCCAATATCTCTTTGGATTATTCCGATTCTATGGATAGAACTTATAATAGTATTTACACTATGGCACAGGATATTGTGGATGAAATAGAGGCAGCGGAAGAGTTAGCCGCATCATACGGAGCAAATTTATCCATTAATTCTTCTATTACAGATTTAATTATTGTTGGTTCGGAGGCAAGTTCAAATTTAAAAATTACCGTGGATATAAAATTATTATTTGTAACAGTTTATAGTTATGACATAGCTTTTGAAGTTGTTTATCAGAAGGAAAACGGTGAATGGAAAATAATATCAGTGCTAGAACAAACAGAGTCTACTTTTGAAGCCAATATCGAGCCGAACGACTCTGAACCGGGTGAATCCGAATCGGGCGAACCGGGAACCGATCCCGAACCAATTACACTTAATCGGGTTGTAATGGTAGAATTATTTGTTGCCCCTGGATGTGGACGCTGTCCTTCGGCCAAATCAGAAATGGCTCAGTTATTGGATGAATACGGTTTTGATAATATAGTCGTCTTAGAGGAATATGCCTGGAATTATCCGTTTTCATCAGGATGGGCAACTTCCGAAACCATTAGTAGGTACTCGATGTATACTTCAAATGCTGCCACACCTGATGCGTATTTTAACGGTTTAAATCAATCTGTTCATTGTTATGATTCCAGTTACAGCAGCTATAAGAATGCAATCGATACGGAATTAGCGAAACCGGCTCAAATTGCTATTTCAGCTTCTGCCTCTAAAGATACCTCTGCCCAATTAGTTAGCATAAGCGGTAGCATTCAAAATATTAGTGACAATGCTTTTAGTAATATCGCTATCGGGGCAATGATTTATGAAGATTCTGTTCCTCTAATCGTTCCTGACAAACCTACCTATACTGCTAATCATGTGGTCAGGGATATCCTGACTCCAGTTCAGGTAGACAGTTTGTCTTCCGGGGGAACTTATGATTTTTCTTTTACTGCCAATTCAGAAGACTTAAAATGGGTAGAAAATTTCAATAATTTACATATAGTCGTTTACGTTCAAGCCCCCAATAGTATTACTCAAGAGATTTTGCAGGCAATGTATGTAGATTAATAACCTTTGGGGTCAGGTCTCCACATTTGACATAAGCTAAATGCTCACCTCATTTAAGATTAACTTATGTCAAATGTGGAGACCTGACCCCTAAAGGCTACGCAACTTGCTCTCCGCACCATATACCTTATTCCCTTGCAAATTTCTGAAGATTTGATATGATAATATATACCAAATGTAAATATAAAGAATATTTCAATTATTATAGATAGAAGAAGACAAAGAAACTGTTATTAAAGGCAGGGTTTAAAATAGTTAAAACTAAGGGTAGTCATAGAATATATAAAAGGGGACAGACCAGAATGAAAGAAAAAATATTTATATTTTTATTTTTAATAATATTTTTCCTAATCCTTTCTGGCAATAATATCCTTTCCCCCCGAATCTTTGCCCAAAATAACGATTCACCGCCACAAACTGTTCCCCGCACTGTCCTGGCAGAACTCTTTGTTCAGGAAGGTTGCCCAACCTGTCCCACTGCCAAATTCTGCTTGGAAGATTTAGCCTGGGAATATGGCACTACCAAACTTATCCTGGTACAGGAGCACCTCTGGGGTGATGGTTACGATACTCCGGAGACCAATGCCCGCTATAACTGGTATGTTGGTGATGGTAAAAAAGGCACTCCTGATTTATTTATCGATGGCTTAACTAAAAGATTTCAGGGTTTGTCTTGTGAGTGTGTTGAAGGAAATTATGAGTGTTATAAAGATGCTATTGATGAAGAACTTACCCGGCCATCTCTTCTTGAACTGACTGCGGTTAAAACACCTCACCCTAACCCTCTCCCTCAAGAGGAGAAGGAAGAAGATAAAGAAGGAGATTTAGTAGAAGAAAATGTATTAAATATAATTATTGAAGGAACTGTCAAAAATGTAAGCGATACCCCTTTAAAAAATTTAGTAGTTTGTGGAATGGTGGGTAAGGAAGGGGACGAGCCCGGACTGTATAACTATATACAGGATATATTCCCTTTTCAGAATATGTCCTCGCTTTTACCCGGAGCTACTTTTAACTTTAAATTTGTTCCCGAAATATCGCTTACCCTTGAATCCGGGACCGATGAAAAGGGAGAAGTTTTGCATCTGGTAGTATTTGTCCAAAACACAGTCACCAAAGAAGTCCTCCAGGCTCTATTTATAGAATGAGACCAATTGACCTATTTTCCAATTAGCCAATTGGTAGGACAAGCGTCTTGCCTGTTATTCCTGCTCCTTCTTTGTCATTCCCTCGAAAGAGGGAATCCATTTTTATCATTGCGAGGGAGTGAAACGACCGAAGCAATCTCAACTCACATCTCCTCCTTCGACAGAGAAGGATTAAATTTTCTTATCTCCGCCCCCTTCGAGGGGGGAGGATTAAGGTGGGGGTGAGGTAGGGACTTGCTTCATCTTTAATCGGCCAATCGGCCAATTTTTACAAAGGAGTTCCAAAAATTGAACTATCTCGAAAAATATAATTTCTGGTTAGAAAATAAATATTTTAGCAACGAAACCAAGGAAGAACTACGTGCCCTTGCTGGCAACGAAGAAGAAATTAAAGACCGTTTCTACAAAGACCTCGAATTCGGCACCGGAGGTCTACGCGGTAAAATTGCTATGGGCTCCAACCGAATGAACATCTACACCGTTTCTCGTGCTACTCAGGGACTGGCTGATTATCTTATCGAAGAATCGCAAAAGCAGCCTCATCCCCAGGAATATTTAAATTGCGGTGTGGTCATTGCTCATGACTGCCGCCACAAATCCCGCGAATTTTCCGAAACCATCGCCTTAGTCCTTAACGCCAGCAATATCAAAACCTATCTCTTTGAAGATGTCCGCCCCACTCCCGAGCTATCTTTTGCGGTACGCCACTTGCACGCTATAGCCGGCATAGTGGTTACGGCCAGCCATAATCCACCCGAATACAATGGCTATAAAGTTTACGGACCCGATGGCGGACAGATAATCCCGGAGATTGCCGATAAAGTAATCGCCCGCATCAACAAAATAAAAGACTACTCTTTAATTAAAAAGCTTGACCGTCTTGCTGCTGTCCAAAAAGGTCTGTTTAATATAATTGGTTCGGAAGTGGATGAGGTTTACCTGCAAAAAATAAAAGAACTTGCCATCAGAGATAAAGACCAGATAGAGATAGACAAAACTATCAAAATAGTCTTCACCCCCCTTCATGGGGCAGGTAATATCTCCATACGAAAAATCTTAAAAGAAAGAGGATTTACCAATGTATTTGTGGTAGAAGAGCAAGTCCAACCCGACCCTGACTTTTCTACTGTGGAATCACCTAATCCTGAATATCCTGCCGCCTTTGAGCTGGCTATCAAATTAGGCAGTCAAGTAGGCGCTGAAATTCTACTTGCCACTGACCCGGACGCTGACCGCATCGGCTTAGCAGTAAAAAATCCCACCAGTCCTTCTTCTATGTCATTCCCGTCTTCTTCTATGTCATTCCCGCGAAAGCGGGAATCCAGTAATTCCTTTACCGTCTTAAACGGCAACCAGGTTGGAGTCTTACTCCTCCACTACATTCTAAGCAGTAAAAAAGAGCTGAATCAGCTCCCCGCTAACGGTTTTATTGTAAAAACCATAGTGACCAGTGATATGTCCAGGGTAATTGCCGACAGCTTCAATGTAGACACCTATGAAACCCTGACCGGTTTTAAATTTATCTGTGATATGGAAAAGAATGTACAGGAAAAAGAAGGTAAAGAATTCCTCTTTGGCTATGAAGAAAGTATCGGTTACTTAACCGGAGATTTTGTGCGTGACAAAGATGCTGTGATTTCCGCCATGTTAATTGCCGAGATGGCTGCCTATTACCACAAAAACAGACTCAATCTACTTCAGGTTTTGGATAATCTCTACCAAAAATATGGTTACTACGAAGAAGACCAGCAGTCTATTTATCTGGAAGGTGCAGAGGGGGAGAAGAAGATGGTTGAAATTATGGAAGCCTTCCGAAAAAAGCTTCCCGAGATTGAAGATATAAAGATGACCCGAATCGAGGATTACGAGATTGGTAAAAGTTATGATTTAAAATTAAAAAAAACCAGCCCAATTACCTTGAGTCGTTCTAACGTCTTAAAAATTATATTTTTCGATGGTTCCTGGTATTGCCTGCGCCCCTCCGGGACCGAACCTAAAATCAAGCTATATCTATCTTTTCACGCAAAAACTAAAAAAGAAGCTCAGCAAAAAGTCCATCTCACAAAATCCATCATCTTACAAAAAATAAACTCTATAATCAAACCGGTGTAAAATATATATCTCCTCCCCCCTTAGAGGGTGAGGAGGATTAAGGGTGGGGGTGAAATATCAAACTATGCGCTAAAATGCACCTTGTAACTTGTAACTTGCAACCCGAAACTTGTATTTCTTTTCTTTTCCTTCCTTCACTATATACTATATACTCGATACCCGATACTGTTTTAATCTTGACGATTACCTTTATGTATGATAATATTGTAATACAAAGGAGGTGCTTTTAAATGCCCAGACATACTGTATATTTATCAGATATTGATGATAAGTTTCTACAAGAACTAAAAGAAAAACATGGTTCCATCTCTAAAGTTATTCATATTTCTTTGAATAAGCTAAGGGCCGAGCAATTGAAAAAATATTATCTTCAGAAATCAGAGTCTTATCCCGAACTTCGTAAAGCGCAGGTAAAAGTTATAAGAAAACAAGAAGAGGAAGAACAATTATGAATTTCCCTCGACGCGGTGAAGTCTTCTGGGGTCCCGGTAAAAAGAAAATCCGCCCTCTACTTGTTGTATCAAATGATCAAGGAAACCGTTACAGCAATGATGTTGTAGTTATCTCAGGTACTACACAAAAAAAAGATATAATTTATCCCATAGAAATTCTGGTCACAGAAGGATTTTCTAAACCTACAAAATTTCAAGCAGACTCTATTTTTACTATAGGTAAAGAAGAACTCGGCGAAAAAATTACTCAACTTTCTCCAGATATTATGACTGATATTAATACAGCACTTAAAATTGAGCTTGATTTAGAATAATTCGATTAGTTTATTCTTACCTCTGTCATTCCCATGAAAATGGGAATCTATCTTTTTCTGTCATTGCGAACCCTGATTTATCGGGACGCGGCAATCACATCTTGCATCTAACATCTTCTTTCTTCTCTTAAATTTTAAAAAAACAACAACAGCATCCTCTTTTTTGTTATTGCTCGGGTATCAAAATTGGACTACCCAAGTCCAATTTTGATACCCTAACATTGTTGTTGTTGTTTTTATTGTAATTGTTATTATTAGGGGTCAAGATTTGAACCACCTTCGTAAAAATATTGCACCACCCCTAGTGCAAAAATGACACCAAAACGCGAATAACTATGACAAATTTGCACTACCCCTGGTGCAAATTTCTCTGTATTTTCTTCTCTGTCATTCCCGCGCACGCGGGAATCCATCTTTCTCTATATTGTATATTGTGTTTCTTAACCCGAAACCAGTAACCTGTAACTTGTCTTTTCTTTTTCTTTATTACTCATCACTTATTACTCATTACTGTATTTGCATCTTGCATTTCTCATCTTTAATCGGTTAATTGGTCAATTGGTGAATCGGTCAATTATTTTATCTTGCTTTTTCTACACAATTTTGTTCCGGACATGGTAAATCTTCAGATCTAACTATCTCGTAAACATTGGTCTGATAATTTCCATCTGGCAATCTTCTCTTATACATTTTCTTAATCAACCCAAATTTAATTAACACTTCACGATATTTTCTAACACTATTTTTAGTAATTCCGAGATCTTCGGCCAATGTTCTCACTGATGGCCAAGCATGTGTTTTTTTACCATAACAATAACTTAATAAATCCATATA
>Ga0307378_10007773_pt1 | contig 14369 bp, 12 predicted proteins | sample UN1MG_FD_202238 | JGI IMG/M metagenome (GOLD analysis project Ga0307378, IMG submission 202238) | Soil microbial communities from Risofladan, Vaasa, Finland - UN-1 | ecosystem: Environmental > Terrestrial > Soil > Coastal area > Acid sulfate soil | place: Finland: Risofladan, Vaasa | collected...
GAAGGAACAAATATATCCAGGTCAAGTATTGCTAAATTTATATCCTGAATATTTTTTAAAGGGAGATTTTCAATTAAATAATTTAAAATCTTATTTGCATTATGTTGATTTCTGCTTTGATCAAAGGAGTTTTCGGGAACATTTATTTTATCTAATATGCAGATTTCTTTATTAAAAATGTTTCTTAAGCTGATTTGAAGAAACTCCAGTATACTTTTATCTATATTGTTTAAAGGAATGACATTTATACTATCTAAAATTGTATCCATTTTTTTGAATATATAAAAATTTACAATTGCTAAGCCATATTTTATTTAAGATATTATAGTTGTAATATATTATATTGTAGAAAACAAAATTTTTAAAAATTTTTAAAATTTAGGAGGTGTATTAGTTTTGAAATATAGGGACAGATGGTTTAGATTTCATGGGCCGTTTGGAATGAGATTTAATTTTGGATTTCCACCTATCAAAATAACTAAGGAAGGGAAAAAGATAATTTAAAACAGTTTCTTAAAAATTCTGAACATTAAACCCGGTTTTTCAACACCACCTTTTCTGTAATCTGCATAAAGTTGCATACCTGCTAACTCAGATGCAATTTGAATTGCTTTTTCTTTACCTCCTAAATAATCAATCAGTCTTAGGTCTAATGCGTCTTTACCCATATATGTTTTCCCTGATGTAATATCACCTAAAATCTTATCATCTTTTATATTCCTGTTCCGTTTTACTTCGTCTACAAAATATTTATTAAAGGCTTCAACATGTTCTTCTATAAATTTCTTTTCTTTTTCTGAAAGCTCAGAATAGGGAGAACCAATCCCTTTATACTCTCCTTTTATAAAAGAATCAATTTTAATACCTATTTTCTTTGCAAGTTCTGATAAATCAATTCGTTCAGCTCTGGTACCAATGCCTCCAATACTGCTCAGTGGATCAGCTACTATTTTTTTACAAGCAGATGCTATCCAGTAAGCTCCTGATGTTCCATGTTCACGAATCTGGGCAACAGTAGGCTTTTTTATTTTTTTTATGGCGTCAGCTATTTCTTTACTTGCATAAGGTGTCCCACCCGGGGAGTCAATTTCAAAAATAATAGCTTTAACTCTTCTATCACTTTCAGGTAATTGAATGTACCTGACAATATCATCAGACTGAGTAATACCGCCTCCGGTAAAAGGAAGAATTGGTAGTGGTCCCAGTGGAGATGATTCTCCAGAAATTATAACACCTCTAATAGGAACAATTCTTGCTAAAGGCTTTCTCATTTTTCCACCTCCCAGGTAATATTCTAACCTAATTTTTAAAATATAAGTATTTTTTTATGTAAAGATTTTCAGTAAGCCATAATATATATTAAAAAGGTTCAAAATTTTGGAGGATAGATCTTTTAGGTTTACAAAAAAAAGAAATGATACTTATATTGGATTTAGCATTATTTCCAAAGAGATTATTGATAGGAAAAAAGCTAAAAAGTTAATAATTGATATGAGATTAATAGAAAAATTTTTAATTTAATTCCAGTAATGTACACTATTCTATAATAATACAGGTAAGAGTTTTTGAAACCCCGGATATTTTCTGGATTTTTTGAACTATTATATTCCCTAAGCCAGATAGATCGCCGCTTTCTACAAAAGCAATAATGTCGTAAGGTCCAGCAGTTGAATTAGAGCTTTTTATCTCATTTATTTTTCTAAGATCATCTAAAACATCACTTACAACCCCCAGCCCTGTATTTATTAAGATGTATGCTTTCATTTTTATTACACCCCCCTTCAACTACATATTATTTTTTCGCTATCGCGTTACTTTACCATTATTATACTCCTATATAATTATTGATAAAGATGTTAGTAATTAAATAAATAAACAAATATAATAATTATTAGTAGGTAAGGAACATCCAACCATAATATTTTATTGGATTTTAAAATAAAAAAAATATACAAAAAAAATGCATGAGGAGGGATTTTATGGAAATTCAGGAAAAATATGAATTCGGGGGCTGGAAGAACTGTATCCGTATGACCAATGGGGAAGTAGAAATAGTAGTTACCACTGACGTAGGACCAAGAATTATCCGGTTTGCATTTATAGGGGATCAGAATCTTTTTGGAGAGATTAAACAACAGCAGGGAAAAACCGGTGGAGATGAATGGTTAATATATGGAGGCCACAGGCTCTGGCATGCGCCTGAAGTAAAACCCCGCACATATTTTCCCGATAATAATCCAGTGAAATATAGTTGGATTGGAGAAACTCTCAAACTTACCCAGAGTACTGAGGAAACTACCGGTATTCAGAAAGAAATAGAAATAACTCTGGGATCAGGCGACAATAGTTTTAGACTATTGCATAGATTGATTAATAATAATCTATGGGATATAGAGATTGCCCCCTGGGCACTTTCAGTGATGGCACAGGGTGGAAGGGCTATAATACCTCAGGAAACTTACCGGACCGGGGAAGAAAATCTTCTTCCGGTACGTCCCCTGGTACTCTGGTCTTATACGGAGATGAAGGATCCCAGATTTATCTGGGGAACAAAGTTTATCCAGGTAAAGCAGAATCCTAATGCAAAAACTTACCAGAAAATTGGCGTTTTAAATACACTCGGATGGGCAGCATATTACCTTAACGGGCAACTTTTTATAAAAAGGTATAATTACAATCCGGAAGCCAGGTATCCTGATTTTGGAGTAAATACGGAAATTTATACCAATCCAGAAATACTGGAGGTTGAAACACTTGGAGGTATGAAAAAAATGCCTCCCGGGGAATCTGTTGAACATGTTGAAAACTGGTTTTTATTCAAAGCAGTCCTGGATGAAGATGAGGAATCTTTGAATAGTAAATTAATTCCAATAATACAGAAGACAGATATAAAGTTTTAAAAGTTTATAATCACTGATAATTAAGCTGCTATATAAAAAGTATTAATTATTATTGTAAGTTGTTATGACTTCTTATTACCTTTATAATTTCCTTTATATGCTCAGGTGTACTGCCACAGCATGCTCCGATTATTGACGGCTTATAAGGAAGAAATTTCTCTATATTGGAAGCCATGATTTCCGGAGTCTCGTTGTATATGGTTTTACCTTCTACTAGCATCGGTAGTCCGGCATTGGGCTGAAAGATAAGCCTGGCTTCCGGGTTTGCTTCTCTCATCTTTCCGGCCACACTAATCATTGCAGCTGATCCTATACTGCAGTTTGCCCCTACAATATTACTGCCGGCATTAATTAACCTGCTGGTAACATCTTCTGCTTTATTTCCCATTATAGTTACACCATTTTCACCAAAAGAAAGAGTGCAGGCAATGGGAATATCTTCCGATATTTTTCTGGTTGCTTCAATTGCGGCTAAAGCTTCATTTAAGTCCATTATGGTTTCGATTATTATCAAATCTACTTTTTTACCTATCAATATTTCTGCCTGCTTTGAAAATGCGCTAACGGCATCTTCATATTTTAAGGTACCTACGGGCTCCAGCAGTTTTCCTAAAGGTCCTATATCGCCGGCAATAAATAAGGGCTTCTCATCTCCGGATTTAGACCTGTATATGTTTTCAGCTTCTTTTGCGGCATTTACTGCATTCTCGTTTATTTTTTTAGTTTCATTCTCCAGCCTAAAAGACTCAAGTTTGATGGGAGTAGAACCAAGAGTATTAGTCTGGATGATATCCGAGCCTGCTTCAAGATAACTTAGATGAATATCTATTATCTTTCTAATACTGTTGTTGTCTATGTTTAATGAATCAGGGTATTTGGAAATACCGGCTGAAAGCAGGGTTGTTCCCATAGCCCCATCGCTAACAAGAATTTTTTTATCGATAATATCTAACAGTTTTATTTTGTTGATATTGTTATCTTTTATCATTTATTTCTTCTTTGCCATCTTGTTTTTTTAAGCATTTTTTTATGCTTTTTCTTTCTCATTTTTCTTCTTCTCTTTTTAATAACCGAACTCATAATACTTCCTTAAAGGTTAGTGTCTTTATAAAATAAAAAATTTTTTTATAGATTTTTAAAAATGTTATTCTTATAACAAGTAAGCTATTATACCAGAAATAATTCTGTTATTACATTAATAACTTAAAAAAATTTAATGCAAAACTGGAATATTTGCAGCCAACGCCCTGGTTGATTTACCAAAATGGCCTTTAATATTTATCAGAAATAATTAAAAAATGAATTTCTATTGACATACAATATATAGTATATTAGTATATATAAGTACACAATATAATGAGCTAATTAGCTTAATTTATTGAATTGTTTAATTATAAATTCGGGGGTATTAATTAATGGAAAACATTAAAAAATCCGATAATAAAAAAATTCAGGATAATTATTACCTCAATAAAAAAATCAATCTATCAGAAAATGCCATAAAAGTTCTGGAAAGAAGATATTTAAAGAGAGATGAAGAGGGAGTCCTGCTGGAAAAACCCATAGATATGTTTGTAAGAGTTGCCAGAAACATAGCCTCTGCAGAAAAGAAGTATGGTAAAACAGAAGAAGAAGTAAAAGGGATTGAAAAGCAGTTTTTTAATATTATGACAGACCTTGATTTTCTTCCAAATTCTCCGACGCTTATGAATGCCGGGAAAGAACTTCAGCAATTGGCTGCCTGCTTCGTTCTTCCGGTAGGTGATTCTATGAATGATATTTTTGAAGCACTGAAGGAAACTGCACTAATCCAGAAATCGGGCGGCGGGGTCGGGTATTCATTTTCCAATATAAGACCAAGAAATGATGTAGTTCTTTCCACCAAAGGGGTTTCAAGCGGTCCCATATCTTTTATGACTGTTTTTAATGCTGCAACTGATACTATAAAGCAGGGTGGAACAAGGAGAGGCGCAAATATGGGGATACTGAGAGTAGACCATCCTGATATTTTGGATTTTATTACATCAAAAGATAATAATGATAAATTGACTAATTTTAATATCTCTGTTGGAGTGACTGAAACATTTATGAGAGCAGTTGAGAATGATAACGAATATGAGATTATAAATCCGAGAACTAAAGAGGTAGTGGATAAGTATAGAGCAAAGGAAGTGTTCAGTAAAATTGTTGAAAATGCGTGGAAGAATGGTGATCCTGGCATTATATTTCTGGATAGGTTGAACAAAGATAATCCAACTCCAAACCTGGGGCAGATTGAAAGCACCAATCCATGCGTTTCGGGTGAGACCCTGATCTCCACAGACAGGGGATTTATTAAAGCCGGAGATTTGTGTAAGAGAATTGAAGCCGGTGAGTATATAAAAATACTTTTTGATAAAAGAGCTCTGGAATATAAGGTTTCAAAGGAGTTTGCAAATAAAAATTTAGATATTTTGGAAAGTGGAAATACAAAATCCTGGAATAGAGGCAAAAAGGATATCTACAAGCTGGTTACCTATTCTGGTTATGAACTCGAAGCTACTGCTGAACATAAAGTACTAACTACTGGTGGATATAAAAAGCTTATAGAACTTGTTAAAGGCGATGAGGTTTTAATTCAGCCCATGGGTAGATTTCCGTTAGATAAAGAAATATTTAATAACGGGAAAGTTAAAAAATTAAACAATTTTACAAAAAGAAAGACTCTCGATTTGCCTGAATGCTGGTCTGGTGAGCTTGGGGAGATTTTAGGATGGTTAATTGGTGATGGTTGGCTTAGAAATGACAGGGTTGGATTTACTTTTGGGCATGAAGATAGGAAACTTTCTTCATATTTTAACCAGATAATAAGAAAGTGGTATAACTGTGATATAAAGGAAATAATAAGAGAAAATGGAGTAATTCACCTCTCTTATCATTCAAAAGGATTTATTGAGTTCTTTAAAGAATTAGGAGTAAAAGTGTGTACTTCCTGCGACAAGGAAGTTCCTGTGAGCTTACTCAGTGCTACAAAAGAAGCTGCAGCCGGATTTTTAAAAGGAATTTTTAGTTCAGACGGAAATATCGATGATACAGATGGAACTATAAAGATTACCTCATCTTCTGAAAAATTATTGAAGGGCGTTCAAATGCTGTTACTGAGCCTGGGAATTAAATCCAATATTTTAACCAGAAGATATTCATTCTCAAAAAATTTTTCGTATGTTAATAAGAGTGGGGAAAATAAAAGCTACAGGGCTAAAAATGATAATTACTACGAACTATTCATATCTGGAGGCATATCCAAGAAAAGATTTCAAAAGGAAATAGGTTTCCTACTGGAAAGAAAAGAGAACTTACTGCGTTCCTTTAAATTTGAAAAGCTTTCTTCTGATAATTACTATAATAAATTTATTGATCGGGTAGAAGAGGTAAAATATACAGGCGAAAAGGAAGTTTTTGATTTTAATGAACCTATAAGCAATTCATATATTGCCAATGGAGTTGTGGTTAGAAACTGCGGCGAGCAGCCATTATTACCCTATGAAGCATGCAATCTGGGATCCATAAATCTGGCACATATGGTAAAAGAGGAAGAGGGCATAAAAAAAGTAGATTATGATAAATTAAAAAAGATTGTCCACATAGCAGTGAGGTTCATGGATGATGTCATTGATATGAGCAAGTACCCGCTGGAAAAAATAAGGAAGATGGCACATGGGAATAGAAAAATAGGCCTGGGGGTAATGGGATACGCCGATCTGCTTATAATTCTTGGTATCCCCTATAATAGCGAGGAGGCTCTGGAACTTGCCCAGAGGGTTATGAGCTTCATTCAGGATGAATCCAAAAATGCATCAAAAGAACTGGCTAAAGAAAAGGGAGTATTTCCAAACTTTAAAGGCAGTATATATGACAGTCCTGATGGTTATGATATTAGAAATGCGACAACTACAACCATTGCTCCTACCGGGACTTTAAGTATTATCGCTGACTGCTCAAGCGGGGTGGAACCGCTGTTTGCCATATCTTTTGTCAAAAACGTTATGGACAATGACAGGCTTTTGGAAGTTAACAAATATTTTAAAAAAATTGCAACGGATGAAGGTTTTTACAGCGAAGAGGTAATGGAGAAGATAGCTGAAAGCGGTAATCTTAAGGATATTGATGAAATCCCCTCGGGATATAAGAGGGTATTTGTTACGGCGCATGAGATGTCTCCAAAATGGCATGTGCGGACTCAGGCGACTTTTCAAAAATTTGTAGACAATGCAGTATCAAAAACTGTTAATTTTCCCAGCAGCGCTACGGTTCAGGATGTAGAAAATGTATATATGCTGGCTTATAGGCTGGGCTGTAAGGGTATAACTATTTTCAGGGATAAGAGCAGAGGTACACAGGTACTCCAGGTGGAAGGAAAGAAAAAAGGTAAAGAAAAAAAGGTAAAAGCTGGGGCTGACGGGAAAGAAACAAAAAAAAGAGTAAAAAGTTATCCGGAGGAAGAATCAAAAGAGGAGGGAAAAGAAAAAGAGGTAAAATTAAAACCCAGGCCAAGACCGGAGGTTACCCGTGGTATGACCAAAAAATATAAAATAGGGGGCTGCGGGAAACTTTATGTAACTGTAAATTCGGATGAAAACGGCATCTGTGAAGTATTTATCAATACCGGTGAAGAGGGATGCACTGCCTTGACTGAAGCTGTGGGCAGGCTTATAAGTATTGCCATTAGATCGGGCATTGATATTGAATCAGTAAAGAAACAGGTAGAAGGAATAAGATGTATAACCTGCATTGCTGATGCAGAAACTCATGTGCTTTCCTGCCCGGATGCAATGGGAAAAGCCATAGACTTTTATTTAAATGGATCTAATAAATTTGATTTATCTATAACAAGTGGTCCAAGGTCTATTATGATATGTCCTGAGGATGGATGCGGAGGAATAATGGAACCCGAGGGGGGCTGCTATGTTTGTAGAAACTGTGGTTACTCCAAATGTTCTTGATTTGTGCTCTTAATCTTTCAAAATCTTTTCCAGAGATGATTTATAGGTATTATAATCGTCTTCGGAAAATAGGACCATTCGCACAAGTTCAATCTCCGGATGTTCTTTTAAAAAATCAATGATGGTTTTTAGGGCAATCATTGAGGCTTCTTTTACCGGGTAGCCAAAAATCCCGGTGCTTATTGAGGGAAAGGAAATACTTTTAATATTTTTCCGGGGGGTCAGCAGCAGGCTATTTCTATAACAGTCTTTGAGATCTTCAGCATCGTTTATACTGTTGCTATAAACAGGACCGACAGTATGAATGACATATTTTGCTTTAAGATTATATCCCCTTGTTAATTTAGCTTCGCCTGTATTACACCCACCGAGTGTTTTACATTCTTCCCATAGCTTTGGTCCCGCTGCCCTATGGATGGCACCTGATACGCCTCCTCCGGGAGAGAGTCTTCTATTTGCTGCATTGGCTATTGCTTCTGTACCCTGAACGGTTATATCTCCATTGGACAGTTCCAGAATTGAATTTCCGATTTTATATTTTATAGGCATGGGTATTTCTCCCTTAAAACTTCAAAGGAAATATTGTCAACTGCTTTTATCTTCCCATAAGATTTACATAAATTTTTTACTTCAACTATAGCTTCACTCATAAGTTTATCAGCTCTTTGTATTAAAGATTTTACTGTATCAATCGGCTGTGAAATTGCAGCTCCAATTGAGATAGTAACCCTCATAATGGATTTTTTTCTCCTTAGAGGGAAGGTAGAGGATTGTACTAAAATCCTAAGTTTATTTGCAATTTTCATTAATCGTTTTTTATTAACATTTAAAACTATTATAATAAATTCTTCGCCTCCCCATCTCCCAACAGTATCAAAAGACCTAATATTTTTTAATAATACCATAGCAACCATTTTTAGTACTTTATCTCCTACTCTATGTCCAAAATTATCATTTATGCTTTTAAAGTGGTCGATATCTATAAATAACACTCCGAAGGTCCGATTATATCTTTTCATTTCATCAAGAACCGAGAAAAGTCTATTTTCAATAAAACGCCTGTTGGGTAATCCTGTTAAATGGTCGATTAATGTTTCTTTTTTTAATACTGGTTAATTTATTTTCCATATAATTATTATAACAGATAGAGCACTGTGTTCTATATAGAAATAAATAAATAATTTGACTAAAGAGAAGTGATTAAATGAGTAAACAGCCAATACCATTAGCCTGGAAGCATCAGGAGTAGTGTAGCGCATTTTTTAAATGAAACTAATTTTAGGCTTATTTTGATAACATATAGAACATTTATAGAACAGAATAGTAACATTTTGCTATCCCAAATGTTTTCACTCTTTATTAAACTCAAACAAGTCACTTAATGTAATACCAAGAGCATTAGCAATTTTTTTATATTAATTAGATTTACTAATAAAGGCATTTAATTTAAAATTTAAAAATATTTAAAATATTAATATTGTAGTGTTTCTTTGATCCGCTTTTATTAAGGAGAGTAATGATTAGTCATAAGAAAAAGATTTCTTATATTCTATTCCCAATTTTGTCTCTTCTAATTTTCTTTCTTATATTTTACTTTTTTATTGTTGATAAAATTAATAAATTTCAGAACTTAAATATACAATCAACTGGTTTAGCTAATAAGTATATAAAATTAAGAAATGTTAATATTAACTATATTGAAAAAGGAAAAGAAGGTAACAATATTGTATTTCTCCATGGTCTGGGTGGAAACACTTCTACTTTTAGGTATTGTATAGAAAAAATATCTAAAAATAATAAAATTTATGCTTTGGATTTAAAAGGATTTGGATACTCAGAGAGACCTCTTAATTCAAATTATTCTTTGGAAGAACAGGCAAAAATATTATTAGAGTTTTTAAATAAGAAAAATATCACAAAAGTAATAGCAGTCGGTCATTCTATGGGTGGTGAAATAACTTTACTCGCATATAATATTAATCCAGAAAAATTCAGTAAAATAATTTTAATCGATAGTAGTGGGTTAGAAAATAGCCCAAGATTTTTATTAAAATTTATCAATCAGCCCATTGTAGATGTTATTTACTACAATCTATTTAATAAAGAATCAAGTTTTAGAAAAGTTTTAAGAACATTATTTTTTGATGATACTTTAATAGATAAAGAAGTAGTCCAAAACTATTATACACCGTTTAGAATTGAAAACTCAAATAAAGCTTATTTAAATATAATGAAAGGTTTTAAAGGATATAGTATTAGTGATATATTAGTAGATATTTCAATACCCACTCTAGTTATTTGGGGCGAAAATGATACATGGATTGATGTGAAGTATGGGTACAAATTTAATAAACTAATAAAAAATTCAAAACTTGAAATAATTCCAGAAGCTGGTCATTTATGCATAGAAGAAAAACACGATATTACAAACAAGATAATAGAAGATTTTATAAATGAAGAATAAAAATTTCATCTTTTGAACCCATTATTGCAGTTCTAAAATTGCATACAGTGACCAGCCAAAAATTGTATGACTTAGGTAAAATTTTTTGATAATATTTTTTTAATTAGTTTAAATTCATAATTTTTTTAAAAGGAGTAGGATGAAAACTAAAATACTATTTTGGATATTTGCCCTTCTTAAAAACATTTCACTTGGTTTAATAATATTTCTTCTATTCCAAGCATTTGGAAAAGCTGGTGGTCATCAAGTCATTGGCCTTGATACCCAAATACTACTAAGCACACTTTTCCCCTTGCTTACACTAATTGTTGAATATATTTTCTATAGAAGTATAAGGGCCACTATTGAAAATTATAAGTGATTACAATATAATAAAAATGTAATCATAATGTAATATTAATAATAAATTGATGAAACCAGCAAAATGATTAGAACTCAAATACAATTGACTGAAGAGCAGTATAAAATGTTGAAAGAGATTTCAGCAAAGAAAAACACTTCTATTGCTGAAGTTGTAAGGGAGTGTATAGCTTATTACTCTACCAGTAAATGTATGATTAGTAACAAAGAGAAATACAAAAAAGCGATAAATTCAATAGGGAAGTTTAAATCGGGGGGAAAAGACATTTCAATTAAACATGACAAATATTTAGCTGAAGACTTCAAGAAATGAGTATATACATAGATACAAGTGCATTTTTTGCGATTTTAGATTCCGGGGATAAATTTCATAAAGAATCCAAAGATACCTTTTTAAGGCTGATAGGAGACAAAGAGATATTTCATAGTTCTAATTATATAATAATTGAAACTATGGTATTGGTTCAGAATAGGTTAGGTTTGGATGCACTTAGAGCATTTCAGGATGATATAGTTCCAATTATAAATATCCATTGGGTAGATGAAAGAATTCATGATATAGCTGTTAGCAGTTTGTTGATTGCCCGCAGAAAAAATATTAGTTTTATCGACTATACCAGTTTTGAATTAATGAGGCTTCTTGGGTTAAAAAAAGTTTTTACTTTTGACAAACATTTTGAAGAACAGAGTTTTAAATTATTGCCCTGATAATAATTGTCAGGACTGGTTACTGGTATAAACTCTTCTTTTTTTATAGATTAATTCGTTTACAAAATTAATGATTAGAACCGGTATAACCGAGCTTGCTATAATAAGCATCCAGTGGTATAGGTTCAGGCCGGCTGTTTTAAACACATTCTGCAGCCATGGAATATAAATTATTCCGATCTGAAGCAGAACGGATACAATTATTGCCAGATTAAGAAATTTATTTTCAAAAATATGCTTTCTGAATATACCCTTATTTTCAAACCTGAAATTGAATGTATGAAGCAGCTGGGTTATCACCAAAGTGGTAAAAACAGAAGTCTGAAAGATTTCCCTGTCATAGAGGAGATCATGGTTATTGAAAAATAAAGGACCGGCAAAATATATAAAAAGTGCCCCGGAAGTTAAAACCAGTCCCTGCCATAGGATCATTATAAGCCCTCTTCTGCTTAAAATCTGTTCCTTTCTTTTAGTGGCTTTTCTGTCCATAATGTTTTTTTCAGGCGGGTCTATTCCCAGTGCCATTGCCGGAAGACCGTCAGTTACCAGGTTCATCCACAGGATTTGTACTGGCAGCAGTGGTATGTAAAGGAGCCCTCTTTCCCCGGTAATAATGTAGAATATATAATCCCCGATTACTATGGAAATAAACATCAGAAGCACTTCTGAAATATTGCACGACAGCAGGAATAATATAAATTTTTTAAGGTTATCATATATTACTCTTCCCTGTTTTATAGCCTTTACTATGGTTGCAAAATTATCATCGGTTAGAATCATGTCACCTGATTCTTTGCTAACGTCGGTTCCTACAATACCCATAGCCACACCGATATCGGCCTTTTTTAGCGATGGAGCATCATTTATTCCATCACCTGTCATAGCCACTATATGCTGGTTTTTCTTTAAGGCTTCAACAATACCTACTTTATTAGAAGGGGAGACTCTGGCAAAGATTCTTATATGTTCTATTTGTTTTTCAAGCTCCTCTTTGGTCATAAGGTCAAATTCTGTGCCATCAATAATTTTATCTTTCGAACCAAGTATTCCCAGCTCTTCTCCAATAGCCCTGGCGGTTAGTTTATGGTCTCCGGTTACCATAATGATTTTAATATTGGCTCTCTTGCATTTTTCAATGGCATCATATACTTCCGGCCGCGGTGGATCGATCATTCCTACTATACCCAGATATACCAGATCTTCTTCCACCTCTTTTATTCTTTCTTCGTCAGGGAGCTCGTCCAGATACTTGAAAGCAAAAGCCAGATTCCTCATTGCTTTGCCGGCAAGTGTATGATTATTTTCAATGATTTTTTCTTTATCGGAATCAGTTAAATTTTCCATTCTACCATTTTTAATTATTCTGGTGCATTTCCCTGCAATTACCTCAGGAGCTCCCTTTGAAAAGAGTATATATCTTTGATTACGGTGATTATCGCCGGATGGTATTTTATTGATGGTGGTCATCATTTTGCGTTCAGAATCAAAAGGTTCTTCCAGTTTTCGGGGATAATCTTTTTCTAGTTTGTTTTTATCTATTGAATAAAAACTGCCCAGTTCAATAAGTGCGGCTTCTGTTGGATCTCCGGTAATCTGCCCGGTTTCCTTATTTATGTAATATGCATCATTGCAGAGAACGGCATTATCAATTAAAAGTTTTAGCGCGCTGTCGCTGTCTAAATTCTCTACAGTTAAGGTTTTTTTACTGCTATTACTGTCTGCTTTATTATATCTTTCGATGAAATTATTATAATCTTTAACCTCTTTTAAGCCTGAATAGATTTTTCTTACCATCATTTTATTTTTAGTAAGGGTTCCGGTTTTATCGGTACAGATAACGGATACACTACCGAGAGTTTCAACAGAACTTAATTTTCTGACTATAGCGTTATTCTTTGCCATTCTCTGAACTCCAAGCGCCAGGGATACTGTAACTATAGCAGGTAAACCTTCAGGTATGGCAGCAACTGCCAGCGCTACTGCAACAAGGAGCATCTGGGCAACCGAATTACCTTTTAATATCCCTGATAAAAAGACAACCGCACTTACTGCCAGGCATATTATTCCTATTTTTTTACCCACAGTTTTTAATTCAATCTGAAGAGGGGTTAGCTCTTCTTCCTCCTGAACCATACTTGCTATTTTACCAATTTCAGTACTCTGTCCCGTGTCTGTGACAATGGCAATACACCTACCCTTGACAATATTGGTGCTGCTAAAGAGCATATTTTTTTTATCACCAAGTGGAATATTTACTTTACTTAAGGGTGTGGTTATTTTATTGACTGGCAGGGATTCACCGGTGATAATTGATTCGTTGGCCTGCAGATTTATCTGGTCTATAATTCTGCAATCTGCCGGTACAAGGTCACCTGCAGTTAATTTGATAATATCACCGGGCACCAGTTTTTTGGAATAAATACTGCTTTCCTGGCTATCTCTTATAACCAGAGCGCTGGGAGAAGCAAGCTCTTTTAGAGCCTGAAGGGCTTTTTCAGCGCGGAATTCCTGTATAAAGCCTAAAACTGAATTTATTACCAGTATAATCAGTATTACTATTGCATCGGTGATCTCCTTTATAATTATACCGGAGATGAAAGCAGCAGCAATAAGTATCCATATCATAAAGTCATTAAACTGGGAGACGAATATTCTGAAGGGTGTTCTTCCTTTTTTTTCTTCCAGTTCATTATAGCCATAATTTGCGATCCGGTCTTCTGCCTCTTTTTTACTTAAGCCGGTTTTAATATTGGTTTTAAGGGATTTTACAATTTCTTCGATGGACTTTGTGTGCCATGATACTTCATTGGAAGAAACAGGATTCAGCCCAGGTTTGTAAGTTTTACTTTTTATTTCTATTCCCCCTTTTTCTATTTATCTGCCAATCACAGAACTGATAAAATTCCAGGTTGCCAGATATTAAAGCATATATGCAAAAGTGATTGACACTCTCCA
>Ga0307378_10007774_pt1 | contig 14369 bp, 16 predicted proteins | sample UN1MG_FD_202238 | JGI IMG/M metagenome (GOLD analysis project Ga0307378, IMG submission 202238) | Soil microbial communities from Risofladan, Vaasa, Finland - UN-1 | ecosystem: Environmental > Terrestrial > Soil > Coastal area > Acid sulfate soil | place: Finland: Risofladan, Vaasa | collected...
AACGCCACTGCCCAGCGCAACTACAACGGGTCAGGCATTACCCCTCTTACTGCTTACGTTGACCCGATGCAGCGCTTTGCGCAGGACTTGATTGAGATGTATGGGCCGGACACCGCCAACATGGTTCTGAATAGCGGGATGAGCGATCAGGCTTACCGATCCTACGTCGAGCGCGGGTATAAATTTTGAAAAGGATGTTTTGATGAAAGCACCAGTGTTCAAGACCTGCAAGGGCTGCCCCACCCCCGCCGCGTGCAAGCGCGCAGGCAAGTGCCTTGGTAAGAGGCGCAATTAGTGGGCCTGTATAGCAACATTGCCGCCAAGAAAAAGCGCATTGCCGCTGGGTCTGGCGAGAAGATGCGTAAGGTCGGCAGCAAGGGCGCTCCGACTGCTAAAGCGTTCAAGCAGGCCGCCAAGACAGCGAAGAAGCCGAAGGGCAAAAAGTAATGGGCATCTGGGAATTCCTCGATAGCCTGCCCAAGCGCAGTGACGTAACGCCAGAAGAGTTGGCGAGACGGCGGCAGGGCTACGCTGACCTGTATCAAGGTGGCCTCTTGGCACGCAATCGTGACCAGATGCCTCTCAGCGTGCAAGGCGTGCAGGCCACACAAGACTTTCTGCCTGTGATCGGCGACGCACTGGCGCTGGTCGAGGCTGGAGAGGCTTTCTCACGCGGTGAGCTTGCCGCTGCGGGCCTCTTAGGCGCAGGCGCAGCTATAGGCCTTGTGCCTGGCGCTGGCGATGCGCTGGCGAAGCCCGTCATGGCTGCTGGGCGGCGTGCGGCTGACATTGCTCGACGCATTGATGTTGATCCCAATGCTCTTGGCTCTATGGGCGGCAACATTCGGTTGAGGCCGCAGGCTTCACCATACGACATGGGGCGGGGGTTTGGAGACAATGGTGGGCCGACATTAGACACTCGCGTGCCTTACAGAAGGTCTGGCGAGGAGATCGTGGGGCGTCTTTCTAACGTGCCTAGCGCAAAAAGCGTTGTGGGTGTTGAAGACAATGGGTTTGGGTCTGGCTTCACTAATTTGAAGCAGAAAGATGTCCTTACCAGCCACCAAAGCACAGGTTATCTTTCAGACGAGATTGTGCCTCCACAAGTTCAAACCTCGATTGCGCCATTGCTGAACCGAGACGTGCTGGCTATTGTGGGTGATCCTACTGGTCGTCAGACGGTGACGGGCGTGGGTGGAGATATGTTTCCAGAGGCTGTGGACTCCAAGGCTGGCTTCCAATATATTGACGTTCCCGGTCAAGGCTATGCTGGCGCGCAGAGCGCCACGTCAAGCAAGGCCAATGAGGCTATAGTGTCTCAAGACCCGTATTACATGTCATTTCTGATGGGCGAACAGTCGGGTGACTTTTCTCGGCATCAAGGTAACATATTCGGGCAGATGTTCAATAACGCCCCTATTTCGGCTTCTGACGTGCCAAAAGTTAACGAGGCTATCAGGAGCATTGGTGTGCCTAAAACCATACCAGTTCGTGGCCCTGACGGAAATTTTGTATACAAGAAAGACGGGACTAAAAAAACCAAAAAAATTACGGTATACCCGTTCACCGACTTCGATACGGTTGCCAAGCCAAACGCTGTCTTTGACTACATCAACGCCATGCCCACAGGAACCATGCGGGCTGGCTTCTTAAAGGGCATGGACAAGTCTAACTTGCAAAAGATGGGCGTCCCAAAGGTTTCTGATGCGCGCATTGCTGCGGCTGATGAGCGCCAGATCGGAATGGATTGGGGGACTGTCGGCTATCGCGGTTTCACGCCAGACCTTGATCGCGGTCTTTACCCCACAACATCTGTCGAAAGCACGACTTACGACACAGGGATCGGCAAGGTTGGTGAGGCGGACACGTTTATTGAGGGTTCTCAAGGCATTCCTGCAAACCTTCTATATCGTGATAAAGCTGAAGGAATGCGCGAGAAAGGCACAGGCGGCGGCTTGCTTATGACCCCCGCAGATTACAAGGGTTACGAAGGCAGCCCCAAGAAGGCCAAGCAGCGCATTGACGACATGGCTGTTGAGACAATCGACACATTCCTTGAGATTGAGCGTCGTCAGGGCAGACAAGCCGCATTGCAATACGCTGGAAGCCTGCTGTCAGGCGGTAGGATCACATCGGACCTTATCAAAGCGGCAAGAAAGGCAAACGCCCCTACATGGATGCTGGCGGCTATGGCCCCAACGGCGGGACTTCTTGCCCCAAGCACACCCCCAGAGGATCAATACTAATGGCAATTACAACATACGCAGAACTGCAAACGGCGATTAGCGATTTCCTCAACCGCGATGACCTATCGGCGGTAGTGCCGACATTCATTTCGCTGGCAGAGGCGGACATTCAGCGCCGCGTGCGCCACTGGCGCATGGAAAAGCGCAGCACGGCTGAGTTGGACACGCAGTATAGCGCCATCCCCGCTGACTTCGTTGAGGTAATCCGGTTTTACGTTACATCTGGTGACACAAAGCCTCTGGAGTTGATTAGCCAGGGCGAGTTGCTGGATCGCAAGCGCAAAAGCCTCAACACAAGCGGATCGCCATCGTATTACGCCCTGACGGCGGGGGAGTTGGAAATCTACCCCGTGCCGGATGGCACATACAACGTCGAGCTTTATTACATCTCGCGCATCCCATCGCTGAGTGACAGCAACGCCTCAAACTGGCTGCTGGATCAGTATCAGGACGCCTACCTTTACGGCGCGCTGGTTCACTCGGCCCCCTACCTCAAGGATGACGCCCGCGCCACTGTGTGGGCGGCTTTGTATCAGAGCGCCATTGATGCTATAAATACTGAAAGCGAAAAGAGCAAATATGGTGGCTCTGGTCGCCGAATGAAAATTAGGGGGCTGTCATGAGCTTTTCAAACACATTTGAAACCCGCATCCTGACTTGGTTGTTTACTGGGGACAGTGCCACGCGCCCCACGGCGTGGCATCTCGCGCTCTTTACGTCAAATCCTGACGAAGACGGCAGCGGCACAGAAGTCAGCACGTCTGGCACGGCATACGCTCGCCAGGCTGCCGCGTTCACTGTTTCGGGCAACACAGCCTCAAACAGCGCCGCGATTGAGTTTCCCACGGCCACGGCGTCTTACGGCACTGTCAGCCATGTGGGTGTCTACGATGCCTCGACGGGCGGCAACCTGATCGCCTATGCGGCTCTGACGGCATCTAAGGCCATCGACACGGGTGACGTTCTCCGCGTTCCAGCAGGCGACCTAGACATCACATTGGATTGATAGATGACCAGCATCACGACCCGCTCCGGCAAAGGTTCACCTCTCACGCACGACGAAGTTGATAACAACTTCACAAACCTGAACGCGGACAAGTATGAGGCGGGCGACAGCCCGTCTTTTGGCAGTGTTACCGTGACGGGAACTGTTGACGGTCGGGACGTGTCTGTTGACGGGGCAAAGCTAGACGGCATTGAGGCTGGCGCTGACGTAACCGACACAACCAACGTGACTGCGGCGGGCGCGTTGATGGATAGTGAGCTGACCGATATAGCGGCGATCAAAGCGCTGAACCAAGGGGTCGCTACAACAGACAGCCCTACGTTTGACGGTCTGACTGTGGACACCAACACGCTGTTTGTGGATGCGGCGAATAATCGGGTTGGGATTGGGACGAGCAGCCCTGCGGTTTTGTTGGACGTTTTGGGCAATGGCCTCATCCAGAGGCTGAGAAGCACGACTTCCACCGCCGCATACCTTCGCTTCGACGGGACGGGGACAAGTTTTCCCTACGTTGGCCTACTTAACGGCATTGGTACATTCGGGAACACTGACGCAAGCCCAATCCGCTTCATGACCAACAGCTCCGAGCGTATGCGCATCACCTCCACAGGATCGGTGGGAATTGGGACGAGTAGTCCTAGCCAGCGTTTTCATGTAGATGGAGGAAACGCAGTTATTTCAGGTTTGCTTGGGGTGGGGACTACAGACCTCACCACTGATCTTGGGTATTCGAGCCGCGTAAAAATCTCAGGAACGGGTCCAGCGGTCTTTTTGGAAGAAACCGACACAAGCCAATCCTACGCAATAGCGGCATTAGGCGGGTTGCTATACATACGAGACGCAACGGCTACTGCTAACCGAATAGTCTTGACCTCCACAGGTAACGTGGGGATTGGGACGACTAGTCCTGCTCAAAAACTATCGGTTGTTGGTGATATTGACTTAGCGGAAGCGGGTTCTGCGTCATATCTTCGGCAGGATGGGGAAATCGTGGTTGGGCGTGATGACTCAGCTAATTTTGTTAGACTGGGTTCATCATCTGTCGGCGACTACCTGCGGTTATTTTCAGGCGGTAGTGAGCGTATGCGCATCACCTCCACAGGATCGGTGGGGATTGGCAAGACCAGCCCTGCTACTGCTCTTGATGTAAACGGCACCGTCACTGCTACGGCTTTTGCAGGTGATGGCTCAAGCCTAACAGGCATCGCAGCAGGTGTGACCGCCCCCCAAACGGCTGCGGGAGTGGGGCAATGGGTGGCTACTCCAGCGGCGGGACTTTCTTACACACTGCCAGCGGGAGGAACTTGGGCGTGGTTCTACATACGGAACGGCACCGCTAGCGGAAATGTTACTGAACACGGCGCGGGCGTAAACGCTGGCGGAACACTAGTGGCAGTATTTCAGTCCAACACCCGTGTCCGTGGATTTGCATGGAGGATTGCATGATGGACGTTTTGCTTAGACGTTTAGACGGAACATACGTCATTGATTTTGGGGTCGGTCCTTACCACGCAATCCCCGGTGATCCGTATTTCGATGAGGCGGTGAAGCTCGGGGCCGATGCGCCCTTGGAGACACTACCGCCAAAGCCAACCTCAGAAGAATTGCTGGCCCAAGAACGCGCAGCAATGGTTTGCACTCGGCGGCAAGGCAAACTAGCCATTGGTCAAACTGTGTGGGCCTCAACTCTTGATCTGCTTAACAACCCAGACCCAAGCTGGAGTCCAACAACCTTGTGGGCGCTACAAGTGGCTATTGAGGATACAACAGAGTGGTGGCGCACGGACCCTGATATGCAGATACTGATCTGGGCTATGAACCTGACAGACGAACAAGCAGACAACTTGTTCAGATTGGCAATGACGCTGTGACTACCATTGCGAAGCCCTCACTGAAATCGCAGACCTTAAAACCCGCATCACAGCCCTAGGAGGATAAACACAATGGCTATCACCTACGAGTGGAAAATTGCGCAATGCGAACACGAAGTTGCCACAGGCGGAATTACTGTGGGTCATTGGACGGCGACTGCCGTTGATGGCGACTACAGCGCATCGGCCTATGGCACTGCGGGCTTCACCCCTGACGCTACTGACCCTGACTTCACGCCTTACGATCAGGTTGTAGAGGCAGAGGTTCTGGCATGGTGCTGGGTCTCAGGTGGCGTGGACAAAGACGAAATTGAAGCCAACCTTGCGTCTCAGATCGAAAAGCAGAAGAACCCGCCCACGGAAACCGGAACGCCTTGGTGATATAGATGGCGCTGCCTTATTACGTTGAACCTGATTACTGGCTTGAGGGCTACGCGGTTGGCGACGCCCTTTCTGCGTCGTGTCAGATTGACGCGGCTGCCACGGCTGAAGCTGACACCATCAATATCCGCAGCGTGGACGCTACAGCGTCAGCAATGCTCACCCCGACGCCTAGCGCTCTACGCTTACGCCTCGGCTCTGGTGCGGCCTCTCCGTCGCTATCAGTGGCTTCATCGGCTGCGCGGGTGCGTCAGGCATCAGCAGCGACATCCGCAGCGCTCACGACATCAGCTACAGCTTTGGCAGTCTACGAGATACACGTTGCGGCAGCCGCAACGTCATCGGTGTCTTTAAGCTGCGTCAGGGTGAGGCTAGGTAGCGTTTCGATTGCCTCTGCTCTGACGTTCACAGGCAGCGCCATTGAAAAGTGGGAGCCGCTTCCGCCGAATCCAGAAATATGGACCGAAGCGGGCGGCGCGGCGGGCACCTGGATCCCAGCGGGCGATTCTGGCGGGGCTTGGGTGGCGGCGAGCAACGCAACGGGCATCTGGACGCCCGTTGCCTCAATCGGCAAAACGTGGCAAGATGCGGCTTGAACTAAGCGCTTTTTGAGCCGCGCTGAAAACGAATTGGAAGCGAAATGGCCGACACGACCACAACCACATACAGCCTCGTCAAGCCAGAAGTCGGCGCATCCGCTGACACATGGGGCACGAAGCTCAACACGAACCTCGACAGCCTTGACAATCTGCTGGACGGCACGACGGCCATCTCGCCCGATCTGACCGCTCTCAAGATCGGTGGGGTCAACGTAACTGCATCAGTCGCGGAACTCAATCTGTTGGACGGCGTAACGGCCAGCACGGCAGAGTTGAACATCCTCGACGGCGTAACGGCCAGCACGGCAGAGTTGAACATCCTCGACGGGGTGACCGCCACGGCTGCCGAGATCAACATCCTCGACGGGGTGACCGCCACGACTGCGGAGATCAACTACGTTGACGGCGTGACATCCAGCATCCAGACACAGCTAAATGGCAAGGCGTCCACAGCAACGCAGGCTGAAGCGGCTTGGGAGGCTGGCACTAGCACGACAGAAAGCCTTGTGTCTCCGGCTAAAGTGAATGCTGCTATTGATACACTCGCTCTCGGTGTTGGTCAGACATGGCAAACCCCCAGCCGAGTTACTGGAGTCTCCTACCAGAACACGACAGGGAAGCCCATTCAGGTGACTACTACATTGGGCGACACAGGCCAATTCCAAGTGTCGGTTGACAACTCAACATGGATTATTGTTGCTGCGGCATCGCCGGGATTTAACGGCGGCAACTCCTCGGCTATTGTGCCTGATCAATGGTATTACCGAGGGGCAGGGCCTGTTACATACAGGGCGGAGTTGAGATGACGATAGGTAAGGGGTAGGGTATGCCCCTGATCCCGCTCCAAATCCCCGCAGGTGTTTACCGAAACGGGACTGACTTTCAGGGCAGCAACCGCTGGCGCGATGCCAACCTTGTGCGTTGGGTGGACAGCACCATGCGCCCCGTGGGCGGGTGGGAAAGCCGCGTGTCGCTCGGCACGACTGCGCCAAGAGCCGCTATAGCGTGGCAGGACATTGCTTCAGACCGCTGGTTTGCCGCTGGCTTCCACGACAAGCTGGTGGTTTCTACTGAGAGCAACATTACCACCGACATCACGCCCGCAGACTTAACGGCTGGCACGCTGGATGCCGCTACTAACATCGGTTTCGGTGGCGGCTTCTATGGCCTCGGCTTCTACGGCACAGAGCGCGCCGACACTGGGAACTACTCAGAGGCAACCACATGGTCTTTGGACAACTTCGGTGAGTACCTTGTGGCCTGTTCCACGGCAGACAGGCGCTTGCTTGAGTGGCAACTCAACACGGGCGCAGACGCCGCAGCAATCGCCAACGCGCCGACAGACAACCTCGGCTTATTAGTAACTGAGGAGCGTTTCTTGTTTGCCCTCGGCGCAGGCGGCAACCCGCGCCTCGTGCAGTGGTGCGACCGTGAGGACAACACGCTGTGGACCGCAGCCGCGACAAACGAGGCTGGCGACTTGGAGCTTCAGACATCAGGCCAGATCATGCAGGGCGTCAGGACGCGCGGCCAGTCGCTAATTATTACAGACATCGACGCCCACAGCGCCACATATATTGGCGGCCAGTTTGTCTACAGCTTCCAGCGCGTCGGCTCATCCTGCGGCGCGATCAGTCGCAAGGCGGCGGCAGCGGTTGACGAGGGCGTCTTCTGGATGGGCCAGCGCGGCTTCTTTTCCTACGCAGGTGGGGCCGTGCAGGACATCCCCTGCGAGGTTGCGGATTATGTCTTCAACGACATGAACACGGCACAAGGCTCAAAGATTTGGGCTGTGACCAATCAGCAGTATAACGAAATCTGGTGGTGGTATCCGTCGGAAGGCTCCAACGAGATCGACCGCTACGTCAGCTACAACTACAAGGAGGGCCACTGGTCTATCGGTCAGTTGTCACGCACGGCAGGCGTTGACCGCGGCGTGTTCCGCCGCCCGATCTGGTTCAAGATTGACGGCGACGCATACAATCACGACACTGGCCTCAACTACGAGGGCGCAGACGTTTTCGCAGAGAGTGGCCCAATCAGCCTCGGCGCTGGCGATAACGTCATGTCGGCCACGATGCTCATTCCCGACGAGAATATTCAGGGCGATGTCTCGGCAACCTTCAAGACACGCTTTCACCCAAACGACGATGAGCGCAGCTATGGCCCCTACACGATGGCCAACCCGACATCGGTGCGCTTCACTGGCCGCCAAGTGCGGATGCGGGTTCAGGGTGAGAGGCTGGCAAACTGGCGGGTCGGGGTTATGCGGCTTGAGGCTGCGCCTGGGGGCAGGCGATGAGCGGCGGGTATACGCCGCCTCCTGTTACGGGCGATCTGAGGGCGTGGTCGCAGAACATTGTGACTTACTTGCAGCGCACGGCGTCGCGGCTGGCGTTTAAGCGTGCCGACGCTCGCGCATCAGAGAACGGCGTCATCCTCTGGGATGAGGTAAATGAATACCCCATCGTTTCCAAGAACGGAGAGTGGCGGCAGATCGTGCTTGAGGACGGCCAATATTCTGGCGGCATTACGACCAATCAGACGGCGGCCTCCGCCAACACAGCCTACCCGCTCACATACACGGCAGGCATATCTGAGGGCGTCACCAACGGCACGCCTGCGTCTCGCTTGGTGTTTGAGGAGGCGGGGCAATACATGATCTCGTTCTCGGCGCAAATATCTTCGACATCTGCCAGCACTGTCACCTTTTGGTTCTGGCCACGGGTGAACGGATCAGACGTGGCGGGGTCCACGATGGAGAACGCCCTGCACAACAACGGAGCGGTGCTTGTCGTGTCGCGCTCAAGCATCTTCGAGTTCAGCGCTGGCGACTACCTTGAGGCCATGTGGGCGACAAGCAACACTGCGGGGCATCTTAGCGCCGCCGCAGCCACGGCATTTGCTCCAGCCGCCCCAGCGTCAACAATAGCAATCACGAGGCTTCATGGATAACGAGCTGGAGAGATGCCGACCGTGGATAGAGGCCGCGCTTGAGTATTCGGGCGGAACGCATGAGTTTGGGGATATTGTTGACGGGCTTCGCAAGGGCCACTTGCAGCTATGGCCGACCCCGAAGGGGTGTATTGTCACAGAAATAGTGGTATACCCAAGGAAGCGAGTGCTTAACGTGTTTCTCGGCGGCGGTGAGTTGGAGCAGATTTTGGATATGCACGGCGATGTGATAGAGTGGGCAAAAGCGCAAGGATGCAGCGCCCTTACTATGTCTGGCCGCTTCGGCTGGAAGAAACCACTAAAGGCGCACGGCTGGGAATGCCAACACGCATCATACATTAAGGAGATAGGCTGATGTCAGGCGGCGGAAAAGGCGGATCACAAACGACTCAGGTATCTGTCCCTAAATATATTGAGGACGCGGGCAAGGCAAACTTGGCGAGAGCCGACGAGATCGCGCTGATCGGATACACACCATATTATGGCCCAGACGTGGCTGCGTTCTCGCCCATGCAAAATGCCTCGTTTCAAAACACAGCCGACGCGGCGAGCGCATTCGGCATGGGAGCGCCTATGGGGCCACAGGGCAATATGGGCGGAATGCCCGCGCCTACGACATACGCGGGCGGCGTGAGCGGCTACTCATCGGCCCCCATGTATGAGCAGGCGTTGATGCAGCTTCAGGCGCAGCGACCGGGACAGTATAATGCGATCATGGCACCATTCATTGACCCAGTGACGGGTCAGCGCCCCGAAGCGCCGTTTGGTGCGGCCCGCGCACCAGACCCAACACCAGACCCCATAAAAAGATATTTGGATAGGATGGGGACAGAAAGAGGGGGACGGAACTGATGAGGGCTCCAACAATGGCACCTGGCGGCAAGGGCGGCATTGGCGGCTTCCCGGCACAAGCGGCCCCAACGCAAGGGCAATATGCGCCCCTCGCGCCGCAGGGCAACTTCAACGTAAACCAAGCTGCGGCGGGCGGCTTGCAGCAGGCGATGCAGGGCACGCAGCGCGCAATGGCTGGGCCAAACATCGGCCAGTTTATGAACCCATACACCAGCATGGTGACAGGGCAGACGCTCAACGACCTTGAGCGCCAGCGCCAGATGGCAGTCAACACAACGGGCGCGCAGGCAACGCAGGCGGGCGCATTTGGCGGATCGCGTCACGGCGTTGCGGAGGCCCTCACCAATGAGGGTTTTGCACGCCAAGGCGCGCAGGCGTTCGGCAACTTGCAACAACAGGGCTTCAACACGGCACTGGGCGCGGCGCAGGGCCAGCAGCAATTGCAGATGGGCGGCGCGGCGCAACTGGGGCAGCTCGGTCAGCAGGCGTTCAGCACGGGGCAGGCAATCAGCCAGCAGCAGATGCAGCAGGGTCTTATGCAGCAAGCGTTGCAGCAGTCTCTTATCGACGCGGCGCGCGGCCAATACGGTGGCTTCACAGGAGCGCCGCAGCAGGCTCTCAACCTGCCGCTGGCAGCACTTGGCGCGCAGCCTAACCAATCAACGACAACGCAGAGCAAGCAGGCTGGGCTGTTTGACTTCCTGTCGCTTGGCGCAAGCATTGCTGCGTCAGACGCTCGCCTCAAGACCAACATCAAGCACCTTGGCAAAGAGAGCGGCGTCAACGTCTATTCGTGGGACTGGAATGAGGAAGGCAAGCGCATTGCCGATCCGAAGCAGCCGACAATCGGCGTCATGGCGCAAGAGCTTTGTGAGACGCACCCACATCTTGTTATGCTTGGCCCAGACGGCTTCCTGCGCGTTGACTACAGCGGACTGGCGGCGGAGGCAGCCTGATGACGCCAGAGCAGTTCTACGCGCAGTACCTACCTTACGCCCAGTCTGTCAGCCAACGGACTGGGCTTGATCCGCGTTTAGTTCTGGCACAGTCGGCGCTTGAAACAGGCTACGGCAAAAGCGCCCCAGGCATGAATTTCTTCGGGATCAAGTCTCATGGGCGCAAGGGTGGGAACACCCTAAGCACGCAGGAATTTGAAGGTGGGCGGATGGTGCAGCAGCCTGCGTTTTTTCGCGGCTACGAAACGCCTGAGCAGTCATTCATGGACTACGCCGACTTCATCGCAAGCAACCCCAGATACAAAGGGGTCTTGGCGGCTGATGGCCTTGAGGCGCAGATTAGCGAGATGGCGAAGTCAGGCTACGCGACAGACCCGAATTACGGCTCCAAACTGGCCAGCATTGCCTCTCGGTTTGACCCCAACTCTCCCAAGGTGATCGCAGCCGAAACTATGAGCTTACTGGGCAAAGGCCCACAAACATTGACGAAAGGCCCGCAGATGATGCAAGAACAAAAGCCACAGGGGCTACTTGGCTTTCTCGGCATTCAAAAAATGGAAGAAGGCGCAGAGGGCGAGACAGGCCAGCGCTTCTACAACCGCGACAGCTTCAAAGACACGGCGGCAGTTCTGGCGCAGGGCTTTGGGCGCATGGGTATTATGGGCATGGAAGAAATTGCCGATGACATCGCCAAGCAGCGCACGGAGAATAAGGCGCGGAATAAAACCGCTGAGTATCTCCGCAAGGCTGGTCGCGGTGATCTGGCTGATATGGTTGATCAGGGGATGATAGGTGGTGCAGAGGCGGCTGGCGTGCTGTTGCAGAAGCCTAAGGACGACCGCACCGCTGCAATGCAGAACTACGCTGAGTATCAAAGGATTTTTGCAGAGCAAGGCCAAGAGGCTGCCGATCAGTTCATGGCAATGACACGCAAAGGTAGCGTGACAAATATTAATACAGGTGATGTCGGTGATGGCAATTACCTTTATGGAACAAAAGCGGGTCTCCCTACGGGGTTCCGTTTGAATATCCAAACTGGTGAAGCGAGCGCCATCCCTGGCGGACCCGCTGACACTGCGGCGGATGATGCCGCAGCGGCGGACGTGGGGTTGGGGACGAAGGCGACTGCTGGATCAACGGTTTTGGGCGACATTACTGAAATGAAGCGGCGAGTGCAGGAAAGCCCGACACTGACGACAGGGTTTATTGGTGGAATACTCAAAAACTACGGCGGGACAGGCGCACTGGACGTAGATGAGCTTGGTAAAACTATCCGCGCAAACATCGGCTTTGACAGACTTCAACGAATGCGTGAAGAAAGCCCCACAGGCGGTGCGTTGGGCCAAGTCGCTGTCCAAGAACTTGAAGCTCTGCAAGCCAGCCTTGGTAGCTTGAATACGTCCCAAGGCGCTGCCCAGCTTATTCGGAACCTTGAGCGTCTTGAAGAACAGTATAGAAAATCTATGCAAAGAATCCTCAACACCGAGGGCGGCGCTAAGTATTTCACTCAGGGTGAGGTCGATTTGATTTTGAACCCACAGCAAGGCTCTACTCAGACAACAAAGACGGGCGTTTCATATAAGGTGATTGGGGATTCTAACTGATGGCCACACTTGAGATCAACGGCAAGCGCGTCGAAGTTGACGATAGCTTTCTTTCGCTGTCTACGGCGGACCAGCAGAGCACTGTGGATGAGATCGCAGCTCAGATGGGTATTGCGGACCAGTCCGCAGAGGCTGAAGGAGGCTTCCGTCTCGGAGGTTTCCGCGAAAACATAATGGGCGAAGGCGTAGTTGACACGCCCGGCGAGATTATTGGTGATGTTATAGGCAGCGCAGGCGCGGGAGCGTTGCGCGGCGTCAAAGGGCTGCTGGAAACACCTGAGATGCTTGGGCGAGCTGTGCGCCGTGGCTACCAAGCAGTGGCGGGTTCCGAAGAAAGAACGCCCGTGTTCGACACAGCCACAGGTCGAACATTGACGTCTGGCTACGAAGGGTTAGCGGGCGCCGTAGGTGCAGACCCAGAAGGCATCAATAGGCGTGGGGAAACAACCGCAGCGGAGTACGCTGGCACTATTGGTGAGTTTCTGCCTGCCGCCATCGGCGGGGGTGCTGGGGCGCTAAAGACCGCCGTCACGGCGGGTATAGGTAGCGAAGCGCTTGGGCAAGCGACTGAAGGCACAGTGCTGGAGACCCCCGCAAGAATTATAGGGGCTTTTGCTGCTCCTGCTGCGCTTACGGGCGTAAAAAATAAGACGGTTAGAGCTATGGAGCGTCGAGCTGTTGAAGCGCCCAGCTTGGACGCAGCGCGGTCAAACAAGAACGCGAAGTATGCAGCAGCCAAGGCAGCGGGAGCCGAAGTGCAAGTTGATATGACGGGGCTTTTCAGAAGTCTCTCAGACGACATGCGGAATGCGCCAGAAGAATTGTTTTCCAACTACACTCCTGGAGTTGACACGCACATTGATAATGCCCTCAAAATCCTTTCCTCAAGGAAGGGCAAGTCTCTGAACATTAATCAGTTGGACCGCATTCGGTCATCACTCAAAGAGATATACTACAAAGGCAAGGGTGGTGGAGAAAACCAATTTGATCCTCGCGTTGGGTTTATTGTTGATAAGATTGACGACGCTATAGACACCGCACCCGCTGGGATAAGTGGCACGGAGGCTGGCGCGCTTTTCAACCAAGCTCGCTCTGCTAACAGGCAGTACAAGAAGATGGAGATGTTTGAAGACCTTATGCGCAAAGCTGAACTTGAGACTGCGTCTTCTGGTTCGGGCGGAAATATCGTCAATAAATATCGACAGGCACTCAAGTCAATTCTCACGCAGCCGAAAAAGAAAGCGCAGTTTGACCCTCAAGAGTTGGCGGTTATGGAGGCGATGGTGCGCGGCAAGCTGTCTGAAAACGTGCTGCGTCAAGTCGGAAAGCTGTCGCCAACAGGCAATGGCCTGATGACGTTTTTAAACTTAGGCGCAGTTGCTATAGACCCCACTATGCTAGCCGCTACGGCCACGGGCCTTGCATCAAAAGCATTGGCGGATAAAGGCGCAATTAACGCGGTTGACGATGTCAGACGGATGCTTGCTACGGGAAAAGCTCCCGCAGCCACCAAGGCCCCCGACGACAGACAACTTCGCATTCTTCTTGGCCTACAGGCAGATTAAGGAAAACGCATGGAACCCGAAGACATGACAGAAGACGACATCGTAGCGGCCATGCTTGGTGAAGAGCTTGAGATGCTTGAGGCGGACGAGCCGGAGGACAGCAAATTCAAGCCCAAGTCTGAGCGCGAGATTGAGAGCATCGTTCAGGATGCCATGAAGGACGCCGTGGACTTCATTGAGGGCGAGATCAGCGAGGACCGCATCAAGGCGCAACGCTATTACGACGGCGAGGTTGACATCGGCCATGAGGATGGCCGCAGCAAGGTTGTGGCGACAAAGGTGCGCGACACAGTGCGGGCCGTGAAGCCGAGCCTGATGCGGATTTTTCTCAGCA
>Ga0307378_10007775_pt1 | contig 14369 bp, 6 predicted proteins | sample UN1MG_FD_202238 | JGI IMG/M metagenome (GOLD analysis project Ga0307378, IMG submission 202238) | Soil microbial communities from Risofladan, Vaasa, Finland - UN-1 | ecosystem: Environmental > Terrestrial > Soil > Coastal area > Acid sulfate soil | place: Finland: Risofladan, Vaasa | collected...
TGAGGAAGAAATAATCAATTCGAAAAAAGAAAAAGCTTTAGCTCATGAGAAACTAGCTCAATATTATCTTGATATGAAAAATCCTGATTGTAATCCAATTGCTGAAAAAGAGTATTTGAATGCAATAAAAATACTCGAGTCTATTGGAGATAATACAAATATCACTAAATTAAATGAAAAAATTGAAAAGATACCTAAATAATTCTTAGACAAGCTAACATTCTTTATCTAATCTATCTTCTTTCAATTTTTCATTTTCTTCCATTAGAAGGTTAATGAATTTTCTTAAATCAGAAGAAAAACTATCAACAAGCTTTTCAGATAATGAATCTTTTAGGGGACATTCATTATCACAAACTGCTTTATTATTATCTACATCAAAAATCATTGGATAAAATTTACATCCTTGAGGTCGGTTTGAATAAATTTTACATTGATTATTTTTTAGAAAAAAACAAGAACCATCAATGTTTTGCAGTTTGTAGAAACCATTGGAATCTAAAAAACAAAATTCATCTTTTGAAAAACCAAGAGCTTGAATTCTAGCTATATCTTCTCGAGATAATAACATTTCAGTATCTTTACAACATTTAGCACAAGTAAAATTTGAACAGATACCACCAAGACTAATAGTTTTCAAATAAAACACCATCACATAGACTATTTAAAAGAAAAATAATATATTGATATATGTTTTCTTGTGAATAAGAAATGAAAAAGAAAATATTAGGTGAATACTATGACTCTACCAAAATTAGTACCATTAAAATTGAGTACCGCAAATCCTAGTTTCGTACCTGACTATAATTTTAAAGTTGAGCTAGCTCAGAAAACTGGTACTAATGGTCCAAGGGATTTATTTTCCGCTTATACAGTAGATTTCTTTGAAAAATACGCAACCTCATTTGCGAAAACAATAGAACAAGATGATTTGATTGGTTATGATGGGAGTAGGGTTCATGAATCAATATCAATAAGTGCAAGGGAATATCTCAGAAGAAGTGGGATATCAGTTATGGAATTAGATGGACCTGTAACGGTTCCTGAATTTATGTTTTCTTGTTACAAATTAAGTAAACCAGGATGCTTTTTCGGGAGAAGTCATAGTCCTCAACAATATATTGGATTGAAATTAGTTATTAATGGACAAAATGCTTTAGATCTTTTAAAGAAAGCAAAAGTAGAGTTAGATTATCCAAAAAACATTGATCCAAGTAAAATTTACGGATTCTTACCAAGAACATTAGCACCAGAAATTGAGCGAAATATTGGTGAAGATAGAATGGTTCATCCTAAGGATATTGGACATACAGAAAAAATATCCACTAAAGATATGCGGGAAGAATTTTTTTCATCCTTAAAGAAAGTCACTCCAATGAATAAGATAGAGGGAGAATTCATAGTTGATTGTAGGCATAGTATGGCAGGTGAAGTCTGGGAATTAATAAAATCAGAAGTAAATGCTGATATTACTTTACATAATAATAAATTAAATCCCATAGCACCAGACCGAGATCCTCGAGAGATATGGGACATTTTAATTGACAAGTACGCTAATCAACCAAAAGCTGTTTTTGATCATGATGCAGATGCTGATCGAACATTTCTTGTAAAAATCCCTGGAAAAGGAAGAGAAACAATAGTTGATAACCAGGAAGAATCATTTACAACTGGACTAGTTGCAGAAGCAAAAATAAGAAAGCCAAATGCTTATGTATTGGTTCAAGAAAGGGTCTCTCTAGTAATGCTAACCTCATTGGCTAGATTTACTGATATTGTTTATACTACCGCTCAAGGAGAACCAGCATTCTTCTTAGGAGTAACAGAATTATTAAGCAAAAATCCTGAATTTGAAAGAATTTCAGGTGCTGATTACACGAACATTTTTTTCAGTAAATCACATCCAATTTGTATGAAATCGCCATATCAACAAGCATTATGGTTAATGTATTGGTTCACCAACAATGAGAAACTACCGGTTTTTCCTGATGTCAGTGTCGCAAAAACAGAAATAGATATGATCAATTTATCATACCCACAAAGATTGGAAAAGGTCCTCAAAGCAAGTGAAGAAATAATTGACTATTTCCGAGGAAAATATGAGATAATATATCAAGCAACATTGGATGGACAAAATCTGTTAATGAAAGACTCGAAAGAAAATTTACTCATAACTAGTATTAGACCAAGTGGAACGGGAAGATATACCAAAGTGTACTCAGAAATAGGATTAGGTAAATCATCTATTGAAGAACGAATAAAAATTGCCCAACAAGTAAACAATGCGATTGAAAGGATAATCACAAAATAAAATGAAAAAATGCACCACCAAACTTGTGGTGCTATGTTTTAATTTTGATTGTATCAGTTAATTAGGTATAAATTAATTATTGCCGTGATTCAGCAGTTGCTGCGAGATAAATCATATAGCCTATAACTAATATGCCAATTAATCCAATAACGCTTCCAAGTACTATTAGTAAAATAGCCCACCATAACATAGTTAACACCAATTAGTATAATAGTATAATGTTGTTCGAAAGCAGTTATTAAGTTTTTAGTATTCATCACTATGAATGAAAAATAATCATTAGTAAAAAATTGTGTTATATTTTTATCGGAAAAAAATAGAAAAAGAATAAAAATATTCAAGAAAAGACAATTGAAGTAATATGATTGCTTGTAAAAACCTTGCTACGATATTTAACGCAAAATTAAAAAACACAAAAAGAAATGGTGACAATTATAGGCCTGTAGTATAGCTAGGATAAAACGCTTTAAGAAAGAGAGGATAAAAAAACATTAATTTATTGAAGTTCTTTATATCTAATACATTATTGATAATTTATTATATTTCAAATATTAAATTAACCATTCTATTAAAATAATAAAATTTTATATAAATTGAGCTAAATCAGGGATATGATTTACCAAATTTTTTATTATAAAATCTACAGTTTTAGAAATACCAATTATAATTAATCGTTTATTAACAAAAGCTATTGATTCTTTAATTTTTTTTATCATTCTTTGCTTTTTATTTTGAGAAAGATTTTGTAAAATTGCTTGATGTAGAGTTATAAATGATATTCTCTCATATAGTTTCATATAATTATCCAAAATATCATCATCATATTGATCTTTATTTTCAGTAATTTTTTCAATCATTTCTTGTACAGCTTTAATTAATTCAATTAGATCTTCTTCTGGTTTATTAATTAGTATTATTTCTGAATCAATTTTAAGATCAGATAGAATGCATAATATCTCACTTCGAAGCTCTAATACTGTATTCAGGTAATCTACTAAATTAATTCTGATTTTGTTCTTATTGTTGATAAGCACTGGATAAATAAAATTAGTCCCATTTACAAATACTGGACGAATTTCATATTCTAACGTTCCATTATTTGGAATATTAAAACAAAAATTTATGTAACCTTTTGTAGTGAATTTTTTTATAACATTATTTTCTCTTTCATTATGTAAAATCTTATTTTTTTCAAGCTCTAATATAAAATAATCAGGAAATAATTTTTTAAAAGTCTTTAATTCTGGATTTATATTTATTTCATAGTCATTGTTTAGCTCATTTAAATAAAATTTTACTATTGGGAAATTTTTTGGCCAATCAATTAACTCAAATTGAACTAATAAATTATATCTATAATCCATTTTCAGATTATAAATTTCATGAGAATCCTTATTAGCGTTTTCAATGCTAACCTCTAAATTATTTAAATAAAAATCTTTATACGACATTTTGCAATATGGTTTAGGCATTGTGAACTGAGCATAAGAATACACTATATTATCGTAATTCTTTTCCCTTGGATTAAAAGATTGAATTGCTTTCAATATAAAATCAAGTTTATCATGTAGATAATTCCTTTTTGATTTAGTAAGATAATAAATTGCTTCATCAATCGATTTCTTAATTTCTTCAAAATCAGTTCCATCAATGAAATTTTTTAGGCTAATACAGATATTACGATAAACAAGCAAAATAAATGAATCATCTATATAGTTCACATTTTCCCCCTCTTTACCTTCAAATAATTCAAGAAATCCATTAGATAATATATCTAATTTATTTCTCAAATATCTATTCTCTAAATTCTCATTTTGAATATCTTTAAGAATAATTAAAAATTCTTTTCTAAAATTGCATAGTGCCAAATCAAAACGAAGTGTGTCAAGGTTTAATTCAATTCCATCATTTGTTTTTTCATTATTTTTCAAAAGTATTTCTTTGAAGTGATTTTCAGCTTCAATTAAATATTTTATTGATAAAGATAATTTATTATCTAGTTCTGCTAATTCAATATTAACACATTCAACATTGGCTTTCTCTAAATTAAAAAAAGCTTTTGTAAATTCATTCATTAAATTTTCTGGAAAATTTATTTCTCCAAATAATTTCATTGAGTAAATATGATAACTTAATGATGAAAATAAGTATCCAAAATCAAACATCATAGATGGATTTTTTATTTCTAGTATTGTAGAGAAAAGAAAATCTATTTGTGTATCTGATAAATTGTATATATAATTTTTATAAATTAAATTAATAATTAATGTACATTTTTTTGAATTGATATTTTTATTAACTTCTTTTTTCAATAAAGAAATTAAATGATTGGCAACGATTTTATTTCTTGATTCATCATCTCGTTTTTTTATTGCATGCATAAGTTGGAAATGGGGATGATGGTATTTCTCTTTCAAAATGAAATTTACAATTGTATCTACAACTTTTTCATTATCAATATTCCAATTCAAAGCTTGAATTATGAAAACTCTTAAACCTGGTTCTCTAGTTTTGTTTAGAAGCTTTATAAGATGGTTTATTGCATTATTACTATCCATAAAGTAACCTAATGCATGAGAAGCATCACATTTAACTACAATATCAGAATCATATTGTGAAGCATAAATTAATGGTTTTATAGCACTTTCATCTCCTATATAACCAAGATTGATAGCTGCGCTTGCACGAACTGCACCTTCTGTATCATTTTCAAGTGCTTTAATTAAATATGGAACAGCTCTAGTATCTTGTAAATCACCCAAGATTTCAGCAATTTGTTCCCTAACATTAACACTTTCATCTGACAGCAATGAATTACAAAGCATTTTGAATACTTTTTCTCCTCCAAAAACATTAAGAGAAGAAATTGATTCACCTCTCACAATCTCACTTTCATCATTCACTGAAGAGTATAATAATTGATCAAAAACTAATTTTTTTTCTGCCCTCCTAAGTATTGAAGCAGCACCATATCTACCACCTTCATCACCTGATTTTAATATATCTAAAAATAATGATGTTAATTTTATACCTTTTAAATCCCAAAGTATTTCTGCTATAAAGCTTCCATTTTCGAAATATTCCTCTATTTTTAAAGCTTTTATAAGAGTTTTTTCTATGATTTTTCTATGTTTAGATAATAAGCTTTCATCTATGTTATGCAAGCCATTTAAAGCATTTCCTCTTACCTCTTCATCTTCATCCTCTAAAGCTTTAAGTAAATAATTAGTAAAATCTCCTTCAAAGGAATCTAATGTTTTAATAGCTTCAGCTCTAATTTGAACATTTTTACTTTTTAATTTTTTAATAACTAATTCTTTAGATTTTTCATCATCAAAATTTTTAAGTAATTCTAAAATTAAAACTTGAATTGTTGCTGATTTCTTATTCTTAGCAATTAAAATTAAATCTTCAATATTATTTATATCAAGTAAATTAGTTATTTCTTGTTTTAAATCTAATAACTTATTTTCTTTTTCTAAATAATCAAGATTTTTTTCATTACTTAATTTTTGATAAGAATTGATTAATCTATTTAATTCCAAATCCTCTACTTCCTAGGTTAATATATTTACATTTTAATATATAAAATCTGTATATATGTTACTTTTCATTATGGAATCCTATTTTTGATTAGAAATATTGAAATTTAAATGAAGAAAATTGGCAGGCCTGGACGGATTCGAACCGCCGAACCTCTTAGTCCGAAGCCAAGCATTCTGTCCTGACTGAACTACAGGCCTTTATTTCTGTTAATCTTTGATAATTCATAAATTTTAAATCTATTTATTAATACTTTTGAATGTCAACCATTAATTCCTTCCTTTCTATAGATTACAGCCCATAAAAAACTTCTTGGGAATTAGCACCTTAAATCAGTGTAAGAGAAGAGTTTGAGTGTATCTTGAAAGGATGAAGAAAGGATCATTATACATTGTTGATGATACGGATTGCCTTTTCTAGTCCAATGTCCAAGTCCATAGACTCTGTAACGTTCATTATAAAAGCGAGTATGGAGATGCCCAAAAACTAAATGAGTTTCAGAGCGTATATCAGGCAGCCAAAGTCGTCCATCAGAGATTAACATTTGTTTTGCATGTAGAGCAGCTGATTCTACCCCTTTATCTTTAATGATAGAAGCATCAAGCCCTACTTTATTCCCATGGACAAAAACTACATGTTCCGAGCCCACCTCCACTTCAACATAATCTTGATGGAGAAAACCTGTAAATTCTTCAAGATTGCCATCATGGATAGATGAGCTTCGAATTAATACTAGTTTTGACCAAAATCCTTCCTTTATTGCCATCTTTTTAAATTCATTAAAAGCTTGATAACTTTCTTCTGAAATAGTATCCAACAAATCACCATTTATAATAATAATGTCTGCTTGTTTACTCTGTTGTTTAAGTGCTTCATAAAATTCTTCTTGATAACATAACATGTTTGTAAGATGTATATCTGAAAAAGCAATTATTTTATTCTCTTTGAAATTCATTTGTTCAGGATTAATTTCTGATAGTAATTCTTCAGCTAATTCCATTTCAGTAATCCTTGTTAAATCATCAAATAATACTTTAAGTGATTCCTTCAAACCTTTAGGAAACAAACCTAGTATCTCACCATAACAATTCTTACAACCATCTGTACAAGAACAATTAGTTAATCTTTTGAGTGCTTTTTCAGCTGTTTTTTGTAGATTAACAAACAAATATTCGGAATTACCATTTGGATTTCCTTTATCATAAACAGCTAACTGATTAGTATTAAATGCTAGAGCAAATTCATTACTAGGAATAGAAAGAACAACCTCAACCTCAATTTGAAGAACCTTGCCAAAATAATCTAGTAATTTCTTTATCGTAAGCTCCTTAGATTTAACAAAATCTGACTTTAAACTGAAAATTATACCATCAGATTCTTCTGTTATAGCTAGTTCTTCTGAGCGTTCCCGAGATAATTCTTGCCAAAAACTGCTCCCATCACTCTTATCTATCGATTTATTAAATCCAATCTTATCAGAGTTAGAATTACAAATTGCAAACGGTTGTTGCTTGATGAAAACTTGACCAAACCTAATATCCATTAAATCTGTTCCCTTAGCTTTCTTGGCAAAAATTCCAGAAGTTATTTGTGGATCAAGTAAACGGTTAGTTAAACCAAATGGGTGACTGATGTTTTTTTCTTTTGAAAGTAATTTCTTAACATAAATAGTTTCTAATTGCCGGTCGAAATCCGTTACAATATATTGCTCTTTATTCCGTGTAATAATATTATCCGGAAGACCTTTCCATAAAACATCCCTAGAAGAGATCTTACCAAGATTACTCGTATTCTTGCCATTCCAATTAGAACTTCCCATTTCCATCTTAATAGACCAATTATTTTTAATAGCTCGAATGGAGAATGGTACAAGCTGATTCTTCTTTTTTGCTTGCACTTTAAGCTTTTCTTCTCCCTTACTAGTGAACATAATTTTGCCATCATTTCCTTTTTTCAGAACACCTAAAGTAACGAATTTGGTGTATTGTTGTCGAGCTACTTGATAATATTGATTTCCTTGTTTAAGGAAAAATTGCATGATTTTTTCAATGTCATTGATACCATACCTTAAATGCAAGATAATTTGTCCTGCCATTATCTTAGGATTTAATTTTGGATAGAGTATTGGATTACAAGCATTTGTTTCTATGATTTCTTTGAGCATTTCTATATTGTTCCAGTAAAAACTATCACGTTTTTTTGACAAGTCAAAAATGAAAGCATTTGCTCTGCGTTCTCCAGGAACAGAACGGTTGCGTGCCATTCGTTGGACGATGCCATCTTTTTGTGTAATTGGTATGCCAATATTAATCACTGTTTGAATGTTTGGGATGTTTACTCCTAACTCAAGAACAGAAGATGCTATTAAAATCTTAATGATATTTTTATTTCCTTTTCTTATCTCATCAAGAATTTTTTTTCGGTGATGATACGGTAAATCTGCATGAATCATCTCGACAGTAGCAGAATCAAAGAACGGACAATCATCTTTTAATTTTTGGCATAATACTTTTGTTAATAGTTCAATATCTTCTTTCGAATCAAGAAAAACCAAACATACCTTTCCTGGTTTTTTCTCAAAGTCCTTCCAAATATCTACCAATAATGAAATTGTATGTTCAATAGTTGTACCAACAAATTCCTGCTCACCTCTCACAGGAGGACAAGTAATGATTCTTGCTGTGGGTAAGAAATCATCTCGAAAAACTTCAACATCAGCTATTGTTGCAGAGGAAAGGACAACTTGACTTCCAGGATTTATTTTCTTGTGAACATCAATAAATCCCCTTATATTTGCTGCTGCATAACCATCAAAAGCATGAATTTCATCGAAAACAAGATAACAAGCTTTTTTCATCTTTTCAATTAAAGGATTGTTATTTCCTTCTTGTATTTGATACCAAACTTTGTCAAAGGTACCAAGGAGAATGTTTGGGGGATTTTGCTCTACAGCTTGTAATTCTTGATCTATTGTTATTTCATTACTTTTACCAGTATCTCCACTATATTTATCACAAGTTAATCTGATGCCAGTTTTTTCCCAGAATTTCACAAGGTATTCTTTCACACGTTCAAATTGGTCCAGAAGTAATTGTTTTGAGGGATAAAAAAAAGCAATAAAATCAGTTTCTTTGTTCAGTAGCTTTACAATGCTTGGAACTATGAATGATAATGATTTCCCTGAGAACGTTCCACCATTAATGATAAGGTCTTTCTTCTTCTTGTTTAGACTAATTAAATGTCTAATTGCTTGTTCTTGATGCTCATAAGGAGTAGAACTATCGGTTATTTCTTCAATAACTTCAGCTAATGCTTGAGCGTTTTTAGGCAAGAGTTTTTGCCAAGTCAAGCCTGTTATTTTCCTCGGTTCTGTTGCAAAAAGCTTGTGTATTAGTTTCCATTTACATGGGCTCCCTGGTTCTACCTGAAATTTCTCTCGACTTTTAAGATTATATTTGTTAATTACCATGAATGTCACCTCTCAGTTTGAAAAAGGTTTTATTAGCATTTGTTTTCTCTTCTACCCAATCAATAACCATTCGAACAACACTTGTTGGTTTCCAATTAAGCCAAAAATTATTATGAGGAATTTTTTGTATATGATTGAAGATAGTTCGGAAATGAGAAGTAATCTTTGATATTTTTTCTAAAAGTGGTGGAATTTTAAAAACCAATTCTCTTTGGAATACTTCATTACGAGTTAAAAGTACATCTAAAAAAATCCCTAAATCTTTAACATTCTCGTTCTCCAAATTTAATTGATAGTCATTTTTACTTGTTACTTTTTCTTGAACTAGTAGCTTCTTTGAAACCATTTGATCTAGTATTCTTTGTGTTTGATTTTGTGTCAATCCCAGCAATTCTTTGATATAACTTGTTGAATATTGTCCAAAATCATAATTTCTTTCATTTGATAAAAACAATAATAACAAGATAATTAACAAACTTCTATTTTGTTCTTTATTTTGATGTTTTGTCAGTCTATAAAAGTTAGTGTTTTCAAATGTTTTATTACTAAACCAGTGGTTCATTATTTCTTCTCGAAATTCTTCTCGCTCTCTTTTTCGATTCAAGACTAACTCTTCTATTCCATTAAAAATTAATCCTTTTTTATTAGCAAAACGATTCAATGCCTGTAATTTTTCTTCAATTTCAATGGGGTAAAAAACTAGTGGTTTGTAATTTGTACTATCAAAACACTCTTTGATCTTTTTCAAAGAAATTCTCTTCGATTCTTTCAATTCTGAAAGGCATCTTTCGAAAGCAACCTTTAAACACAATAAATTGAATTCAAATGCTTTTTGAAAAATCTCAGTTTCACTACCAAAAGAAACAGGTCGTTCAAGAGCATCTTTAACCAAGTTTGTGAACTTCTCTAGAGAAGAACTTTTAATTTGATAAATTTCTTGTCCATCTTCACCTAGAACGAATTCGCAATCATTAAAATCAAGTATTTCTTCTTTAATTGCTTTTATTGTAGTTACTAATACAAGTACTCGAACTACTTCTATAAGATCAAAATAAAATCCTAATTTGTCAATATCTGATTTTGTTTTTCGCCGATGAAATAAGCCTGGACCCAGCTTTGCAGGATCCAAACCCATTCTATAAAACATCAGATCTACTTCTGCTCTAAAAGATTTTAACATTTGATTCAATAAAGCATCAAATGGTGAAAACGCGTTACTAGTTTTAGCATTAAATGATATAACTAGATCGTTTACTAAACGACTATTTACTCTTCCTTCTGTCCAGAGATTTGCTTTCATTGCTTCTCTTTTCAAGAAATCAAAGAGGTAGTTGTTACTTAAAGCTTCTAATTGAGTGCCATAGTAACTTGACTTTACTTCTCCACCTTTCACTTTCACAAGTAAATCAATCATTTCTAGCAGTTGAAAATCATATCGCCAATTTGAATGACTTCCCACTTCTACTTCGTGCTTTAATAATAACATACCAGCAATATTGGATAGATGCCTTGCATCTAGAAATTGATGGTTGAAGATTTGACTATTTGAGAATATTTTAATTATTTTCTGTATATTGGAATAATCTTCATCTGAAAATGGTTTTTTATAATGTTTATCTATTTCATTTTCCATCTTTGTTTTTTTAATTCTAGCAACTTTGTAATTGAATCTTTCAGGTTCTAACTCTGCTAATAACCTTAGTGTTTTTTCTAATTCTTGATGTTTTATTCCTGAAAAGTATATAGATTTCACTTTATCAAGAGCGAAATCATGGTTTTCTATTTCAAGAAAATAAGGTAGTTTAGTTCTTTCTTCGTTTATTTTTACTCTGGCAGTTGTAATATCATCGATAACAAAAGTACGTGCTGGTTCTTTAACCTTTAAAACATCAACAATAGTTCCAGTTTCTTTATAGTAAAGACTTCTTTGATGATGCCTCTCCTCCATTTTCACTTTAACTTTTTTCTTATCCCTCAACAACAGATAAATCGAGGAGCAGTTAGGACACGTTACTTTATTTTTAGGGAAAAAAATAGTCTTCCTGGAACCAAATTCCTCTATCTTTTCTCTACAAGAAAGGCATAGGTATTCCAATTCAGAACTGTCACCAGAAAAGAAATTTGATGAGATATTCAACATTTCTTCAGTTAATTTATCAATTGTAATTGTGAACTTTACCTTATCCCCTATAGACTCAAAGTTGCTTTTTTCTTTGTATTTTTCACATGCAGTTGCTTCATATTTTATCTTTCCATTGGCATATTCCCATTCTTCATCTTTCATTGTACTAGGATTTTTTGCTTGTTTTAATCGCAAGAAAACGCATGTTTTGAAACGTTTATTATACCACTGGCAATTACCACAATTCTTTCGGAGATGAGGATTAGCATCCAGTAATTCTTGAGTTAAATACTTGTATTTTGACTTTCCCCTATTAGTATAAGTAGCTATACGAACAAGATTTCCTTCATCTACCAGTTTTTCCAAGAGTTTCTTTGTTTCTTGCCAAAACATGTGATAATAATCTGCAGTAGGTTTTATTGCTAAAGGTTCATGCCTAGCTCTTTGAAGAATTCTTTCAATTCTTATTTCTTCCCAAGAACGTTTCTTTTCTTTACCATAATGAATGAATTGCTGAAGAAAAATTTGTGCTTCAACATCCATCAACTTTTCAAATGCATTGAGTATTTTTTTTGCAGAATCCATATGATATTGTTTTATTAATGGTTTGACTTTTTTCTCAAGTATATCGATTACTTGTTCATTCTTTCTTTCTGTATCTAATTTTTCAGGTATATTTTCCTCAAATTCTTTTACAATTTGATCAGAACAGCCAATCAATTGAAGATAAAAAATAATTATCTCTTTAACAGAGAATTTATGACTTTCATCTTTGTTTTTGTAAAGAATTCTGGAAAAATGAGCTAATAATTCACTAAAATTATACTCAACACCATAAAACCTTGATGATACATTAAATATTTCTTCTCCAAGAGCACTTAGTTTGTATCTTCCATCTTTTTTTGTTATAATAGGAAGAAATTTTGTAGTTTCTTTTATCTCATTCCATAAATAAGTTGGAGTGCTATCTTGGTTGTTTTGTTCTTTGGTAAGGTCATAATCATTGTAAGCTACTTTTGCTGTTATTGATTTTGTATTTATTCCTTTTGTGAACAAGTGTAATTGTTTTACTATTCCGGTGAAAACTTTCTGATCAAGATGATTTTTTTCTTTAATTTCTTCTAAAGTGAATTCTCTATCTATAGATGGGTAAATTTTGTTGCTATAGAGGTACAGCTTATAAGTAAAAGTCCATTTGAACTCTTGAACTAGTTCCTTAATCAGCTTTTTTCCTCTAAAAAGTTCTCTTAAAATGAATAACTGGATTTGATCGTTGGTTAAGAAAGGTATAGCTCCTTTAAAGGGATTTGTATATTCTATATCTTTTCTTTCATTACATCGAAAGAAAATACTATTCCTTGTATTCAAAAAATATTGGTAAGCATTTCCTGATAATACAGGGAAATGTGCTTCATCAAGAATAAAAGAATAACAAGGTCGTAAACGTTTGTGTCTGTGGATGCAACCAAAAATAACATCCAATTTACTTACATCTTTGGTGATATATTTTTCACGTAGTGGATTGATTAAGATAATCTGTACAGAGCTTGGATCATCTTTGTTTGTCGATTGATCCCAAAGAGAGTCATAGGTTGTAAGAATAAAATCAGCTTCATTTTGGTATTCTGCAACAATTTCATCACTAACTGTTCTTCGTTGAATATTATTTGAAACAAAAATTTTGAAACAAGGATTCAGTTTATGGAATTGTTCTAAAATCAATGAAGTTTCAATTCGGTTATTAACTACAATAATTACAGGTAAGCGTGTATAATTCTTCATTACTAATGCTCTTCGAACACCAAAAGAAATGACAAAAGGATTAGGTTCGAAGTCATTTGGTTTGGTTTTATTTCCACAAACAAAGATAAGATTCCTTGTATTTGTGAGAAAAGCTGATTTATCTTGTGGTGGAAGATAATCAAGAGGATCTAAATCAACAAGATTTTCATTTCCATTCAAAATGTTTGATATACCCATTGAAAGGCAAAGGGGAAGTTTCTTTGTGGAAGAAATAACATTATTCACGTGGAAAACCTACTTTTAGCTCCTTTTTTCACCAAATCCTTGACTGATATTACTTGGTTAATGAATTACTTTGATTATTTTCTATAAAAAGGACTAAATAAACCGACAAGATACTACCTTTATAAACGTCGAAAAAAATGACATTCCTTTCTGATTATATTAGCATCATTTTCGGTTCTTTTTTCTCCAGAAAATCTCGGAATGTACACTAGTATTATTTGAGAATACAGAATTCTTTCACAAAGGAAAGTAAAACAGCATTGTAGAGTTTTCGTTCAGGTGGTTGGTTTAGGAAAAAATAAGCGCAAAAATCTTCTTTATATTCTTCTAGAGTTTGTTGAGGGGTACCAATAAAGAGAAAATAGGTATCATCTTTGAGTTGTAAACCTTGCAATAACCGAAGAAGGGGCAGAGAAGCTTGGGTATCTAAGAGGCAAGTAGAGTTTGTTGATTGGAAGACGAGGTTTTGAAAAAGAGTAAAAAGATGATGAATAGATTGATTCTGTTTTGAGAGAATTTTTGAGAAAAGAGCTATTGAAATTGCAGCGTCATTTCGTTCATATCGAGAAAGGAGACTTTGAGAGATAGAGAATTTTTGAGCAAAGTCTTTTTGAGTATGGTTTGCTCGTAAATCTTGCAAAAGCGTTCCGAAACCAATACATCCAAAATGAGGTAATAATGTAAAGTCAAAGTAATTGTTTATCAGTTTGTTTTGTTGAAAAGCTACTACTTGTCCCTTCCAGCTGCCATGTGATAATAAGGTATTTGGTCTTAAAGAATGACGATTGATTCTACGTGTAAGAAGAATAGCTATTTCTTCCTGTTTTTTGGGATGGAGCGAACCTAATAGCTCAACAAAATCTTTTCGAGAATTTCCTAAAATACTGACACTGTAG
>Ga0307378_10007776_pt1 | contig 14368 bp, 13 predicted proteins | sample UN1MG_FD_202238 | JGI IMG/M metagenome (GOLD analysis project Ga0307378, IMG submission 202238) | Soil microbial communities from Risofladan, Vaasa, Finland - UN-1 | ecosystem: Environmental > Terrestrial > Soil > Coastal area > Acid sulfate soil | place: Finland: Risofladan, Vaasa | collected...
CCATCTTCCTGGAATAGGCGTCTCACAGAACTTACACCTGCCATCATGTATATTGAATTCGGCTATATTATACCCCCTCCTGTCGATCAAGAGTTTATGACAGTTATGGCAATAGGTATTATATCCATCATGACCAGGAACATTCCCAAGATAGACATAATGTATCCCTTCCTTAAGGGCTATATCCCTTAAAAGCTCCAGTGTTTTCAATGGAGTAGCCGGCAGCCTGTTCAATTTAAACCGGGGAAAAAATCGTGAAAAGTGCAGGGGATAATCTGGCCCCAGTTCTTTTAATATCCAGCTACACATCCTTTTTATCATCTCCTGTTTATCTACATATCCGGGAACAACGAGGGTGGTCATTTCAAACCAGACCCGTTTTTCATGGAGAAGCTTAAATGTATTAAGCACTGGTTGAAGCCTTCCGCCATTAAGCCTCCTGTAGATATCATCGTCGAACGATTTGAGGTTTACATTTGCACCATCTAAATATCGGGCAAGATCCTCTAATGGCCTTTTATTTATATAACCATTTGAAACCCACACATTTTTTATGCCTTCTTCTCTTGCAAGCCTTGCTGTATCATACATATACTCATAATAAGAAACAGGTTCTGAATACGTGTAGGCAATAGAGGGGATGCCCTTTTCCTTGGTAATCCTGACAACATCAGCTGGAAAGAGCTCTTGGTGATTTAGCTCTTCAGGTTTTCTTTGAGAAATCTCCCAGTTCTGGCAGTTAAGACATCTGAAATTACATCCAGCAGCAGCGATAGAAAATACATCGGTGGCAGGATAGAAATGATTGAGGGGCTTCTTCTCAATAGGGTCGATATGAACGGCACATGGGTTACCATATGCAAGGGAGTAAAGTTTTCCTCCAATATTTACCTTTGACCTGCACACACTCCTGTCTCCGGGGATTAAATAACATCTGTTAGGGCATACCATACACTGAACATCTTTCCCGTTTGTTGTATAGTAAAATCCCTCGATTGACCACTTCCAGAGGCTCTTAGGGGCATCCCCTTTAAAGACATGCCCCCTAATATCTTCCCTTTCCTCTTTATTATTTTTAGGCCAGAAACAGTGCGCTTCTGTTGCTATAAGAAAAGACAAAATCCCTATCTCTTTTAAAAACTCTTTTCTGCCTATATATCGCTTCATCTCTGCTAATGTCCGTTGAGGGATAGTAATAGTCTGTTGGTTTAAATCATATGATTATTAAGCTGATTTCTAATTAAATCCTGTCATATTTCATTGTTATTTTTAAAAAGCAGGCAACTAACAACATGCCACTGACATTGTAATAATTCTAAACTTTCAAAATAACTATAGTGCTTACAGTTTTTATCAATATCAGGGCAATGATAGCTGCCTGAATACCAAAAAGAGGAATTAACAAGGTTCCAATTGCAAGTGTGCCAGCACCAGCGCCTACAAGGTCTGCAGCAAAGAGGCCAGCAGCAGGACTCTTCTCCTCTCCTATTATCTCTGCTGCAACAGGAAACTGAAGTCCACAAAACAGTGAGAAGGTAAAGCCATATAATAAAAAGACAAACTCTGGAATCATAAAATGATAGAAGGTTACCCAGATCAGATACGTTAAAAGCAAAACGATCATCCCAGCTTCCGCTTGTATAAGCATGCCTTTACCTCTTTTTTTCCATCTATTTCCAAGTATAGCACCTGGTAAAAGACCAAGCAAGAAAGAGGTAATTACAGCACCTACCTTTAGATAGATGTATCCATATATTATCTGAAAGGAAAATAAAATTAACATTTCCACGCCCATGGAAACAAAGCCAGTTGAAAAAAGAACATATTCTTCTTTTCTGATTAAAAATATGTAGCACACAAGAAGCCCAAAGAGACTTGCAAGAAACCAGTGAGGTGATGTCCCGTATTTTTTGAACCACTCATTGAACATTATGTTTATTACTCTCGGCTGAAAGTCAGTATTAATAAACTCATCTGGATTAATGGATTCATTAAGAAATGCTATTCTTTCCTTTGTGACATTACCGTAATAAAAGCCGTCAATATAGGATGTGGTAATGGATTTTTTTCTCAACTTAAGGGGAATATCAGTGGAAAGGGTTTTATCGCTTGCAAGGAAATAGGTTTCCTCTCCTGGAATGAGGAGAACAGTATGAAAATATTTTTTAAGGGTGTTAAAAATTGAGGATAATTTTTTGACCCTTACATCTGATAAATAATTAGGATTTGCAATGAGTGAAAAGGAGAGGATGCCATCTCCCTTTAAAATCCTTTTGATACGAGCAAAGAACTCACTCGTATAAAATCGGTTTATCTGGAAGGTGTCAGGTTCTGGCAGGTCAAGTATTATTGCTGAATACCGTTTATTACTATCGGTTATATATCTTCTTCCATCTGCAGGTATGATAGTAACGTGTGCGTGAGGAGATAAAAGACCAAATTGGCTTGCCACGTTAATCAATGCAGGATCTAACTCTACATAATCTATGTGGCGAGGGGAGTATTTTAAGATCTCACCCAATGTTTCACCCATTCCCCCACTAACCAGTAAAACATCGTCTACCTTATCAAGCTGGCAGAGGGGATAATGGACCTTTTCTTCGGCGGCCGTTATGTTGAATGCGGAAAAGGTGGGTGTTCCAGATTCCCAAAATGTATACTCTTCTTTTTCTTTGGTTAACACTATCCTCCCATAGGGCGACTCCTGGTAACTTACTATATTCAGGCCATACTGATTATAAAGGGTAGAAAGTTCGAATCTTTTTTCAAAGGCAAACGCAAAAAAGAGAGCAATGGATAAAAATGCCACAAAAAAAAGGAGATATCTTTTTAAAGAAATAATAAGGGCAAGAGAAACAAGGATTAGAAGGAAGGAGGTAAAGGCTATTATCTTAAAGGGGCTAAACAAATATACCAACACAAAACTAAATAAAACACCACCCGTAATATCGCCGATATTGTCAGTAATGTATAATTCCCCTACTGTAAATTCTGTGTCCATTGTCTTAATAATACTAAGTGAGTAGGGAAGTATAAAGCCTATCAGGAATGCGTAAGGGGCACTAAAGGTGAGAATGAAAAAGAAAATAGGATATAACCCGGGAGATTCTCCATGAATAAAGATGAAGTCTCTGAAAAGCCTTATTGCAATTATCTGAATCAAAGGAAAAAGCGCTGTTGCTAAGGCAATAACAGAATAGAGGGTAGTCGACTTTTTGGAAAAAAATTTTGCTGCGAGAGAGCCAATCCCGCTTACCACCAGCCAGCAGAAAAGTACAAGCGAGATTGTGATCTCATTGCCAGAGAACTGTGAAAGGAATTCTCGTACTGTAATTATTTGAACAGCTATAGAGGATATTCCTGTTCCAATAACAGATATAATAATTAGATTGGTAAGGTTCATAGAAATGACAAATACCAAAACTCAAATGTAAAATTAAATCCTTCCTGATGTGGTTCTTGAATCGTGACATTTACCCTGCTAAATTTCCGCTCTTCAGAGCGGGACCCCTGTGGGGATTTAACAGGGCGAATTTGAACTTTGATCTTTGGCATTCTAACCATCCATTACTTTTAAAAATGTTTTTCTTGAGTTCTCCTGATGCAAAATCGAGAATTTCTTTTATTGCAACTCTTTCTCTTCAAAGGCCTGAACCTGGTAGGTAAGTACGTGGAGTTTCTCTTTTTTCCAGCTATCAGGTGAGAGTCCTGCCTTCAAACAAAGATGTGATAAAAACTCTTCCTTCTCAGAAAGTTGTTCCCAAACCTGAGGTAGAAACGTGGCCTCGTAAAATCCCTTTTTTATAATTACTCCATCTATTCCCGGCCTCAATTTTTTTAAAAGATCCTCTGCACCTGTATAGGAAAGCTCTTGAGGGGATGTAAGAATGCTTATCTCAATCTCTATTCTGTCAAATTCTTCTTTCGTTAAAGGATGAAATCTGGGGTCTTTAAATGCTGCATTAATAGCATTTTCTTTTATCCCCTCAATTAATGACTCTCGAGGTATAATATGCCCGATACATCCTCGTAAGTTATCCTCTATAGTAACAGTGACAAAGGTACCAAGTCTTTCTTGAAATTTCTCTGGTATTTCCTTCCAGTTAATTTGGGGCTCCTCTATATTACCTAATCTATTTTTTATAGTTTCTCTGGCCACCCCTAAAAGATATTTTCCCTCATCCTCAGATAGCCATTTTGTTGTATCCATTTTCTCATCCCCCTTTTTGGTAATAACTGGTGTTTTGCCTTCCTTTATTAGCTTTTTCTCATTGTTTTTACAATATAATGCCCTAAGGCCAAGAAGCAAAAACAATAGAATAAGAAGAGTAAAAGATAGGAGTTTTTTATTCACCATTTTACAAGGCATGGAAATCTATTTTTGTTACACTTGTTAATTAAATTTACTGGTTTGAAAAATCAACTCATCAAACTAATAAAACAAATATCTAATATCTTGTATCATTTTAATAAATCTGTCAAAATCATTTTTTACAATGCTTTTTACGATCAAAAAAGTCAGAACATGAGTACATACATCTTAATGAAAATACTTGAATCCGCTCCACGCAAATATGACAAAGGTATTTACCTTCTCACGCTCGGGAGATTGAATAAAACCTATGACCATTTAACATTGTATATACAAAGGGGGCAAAGGGTGCTTGATCTTGGCTGTGGGACCGGGGCACTGACTTTAAGAGCTGCTCAGAAAGGTGCAAAAGTGAAAGGAATTGATGTCAATTCACAAATAATAGAAATCGCACGAAACCGGGCGCGCCATAAGAATCTTGCGAACAATATAGCGTTATACGAGATGGGTGTTGCTGAACTCGGTAGCGAAAAATCGGAAAGCTATGATATTGTGATGAGTGGTCTTTGTTTCTCTGAATTAACGGATAATGAATTAACCTATACCTTGAAAGAGGTAAAGAGAATACTGAAACCAGGTGGTCTTCTGCTGGTTGCGGATGAAGCAAGGCCAAAAAATATTGCTAAGAGGATATTTAATTTCCTAATAAGATTCCCCCTTGTAATAATTACCTTCATTATCACCCAAACCACTACCCATGCAGTAAAGAATTTATCGGAGAAGATAAGGGAAACAGGCTTGCTAATAGAGTCAATTAAATTGAGTAAATTAGAAAATTTTATCACGCTCGTAGGCAAAAAGCCCGAGTAGATAATGAAAACCTTATAGGATGGAGGGAATAAAATTTCACACTGGCTGAACCTCATACGTTACATCGCTATAAATATTGTTGAAACCTTGCTGAGGCTTTTTCCTTTTCCCTGCAAAACAGGTCTGATTACAATAGGAAATCCGGATAGGAATTCACCTGTTATTCTCACATGCAATTACCATCTGACCGTCGAAAGGGTAAAAAGGGCATTGGCAGAGACAGATGTATATCTTCTTATTGCTAATAGCAAAGGAATTAATGTATGGTGTGCTGCTACAGGTGGCTTTTTCACCAATCACAATGTTATTTCAGCCTTGAAAACGAGCGGAATTGAAGAACGTGTGGACCACAGAAACGTGATTCTGCCACAGCTTGCTGCCACAGGTGTTGAATCTACGATTATCAATAAAAAGGCCGGATGGAAGGTTATCTGGGGACCGGCTTACGCAAAAGATATTCCGTCTTTCATAAACAACACACGTAAGAAAACACCGGAAATGCGAATAGTTGAGTTTCCTTTGATGCAGAGAATTGAGATGGCAGTTGCGTGGGCATTTCCAGTTTCAATCGTACTCGCTCTCATCATATTTTTCTTTTGGAATGAAGCAGTTTTTCCCCTCATTTTTTTAGTGTGGGCGCTGTCTTTCTCGATCTTCATATCTTTTCCAGCCTACAGCCAGTGGTTACCTTCTCATGGGAAAAGAATCGGTATTATTTTCTTCGATTTCGGTCAAGGAGGGTTCCAACTCATCTTATGGGGCACTTTCATGTGTGGCCTTTTCGCTTATGGTATTTTCTTGGGAGATTTTACGTGGACTTTTATCCTTCGCTGCGGTGTAGTTTCGTTAATTGTTGTTCTCCTTTTAAGCATTGATGTAATGGGCAGTACTCCTGTATACAAGAGTGGTTTACATGATGATAGATTGCTAAAAGTCATTCTTGATGAAAAGAAATGCAAAGGTACCGGCTTTTGCGAGCAGGTTTGTCCACGCAATTGCTATGCAGTGGATAGTGATCGGCATGTTGCAACAATCAAGAGGGCTGATTGGTGTGTCCAATGCGGTGCCTGCATTGTTCAATGCCCTTTCGATGCTCTGTCCTTCAAACATCCAGAAGGCAAAATAATACCCCCGGAAACCATCAGAAAATTTAAATTAAATCTCATGGGTAAGCGTCTTTTGCCAAGGTAGAGGGGAAATGAAATCGCATTAACCATTACACAAGGATGATACTTCTTTTACACCTTTTAGGTATATAGTATAAGAGAAACATTATGGATAAAAAGAGGAGGAATTCAGGAATGTTGATTCCAACAATAGTGATGGGAGTCCTTGCAGTTATTCTTTTAGCAATAGGATACTACAAAGGACAAGGACAACATATTAGTGGCCTAAAATCAGGCCTGAATATGACGCTTGAAATCCTGCCATTGTTGGTTTTGGCCTTTACCGTAGCTGGCATGGTTCAGGTTCTTCTTTCTCATCAGCTACTATCGAAATGGGTAGGTGTGGAATCAGGGATACGAGGAATACTCATCGGTACAATTGCTGGAGGCTTTACCCCTGGAGGTCCTTATGTGAGTTTGCCAGTCGTTGCCGGGCTTCTTCGCGCTGGTGCCAGTGCTGGAACCATGGTTGCCTTTTTGACCGGATGGTCCCTCTGGGCTGTCTCCAGGTTGCCGATGGAGTTTGGGATACTAGGCTGGAAATTCACGTTAATTCGTATAGCAAGCACATTCTTCTTTCCACCCATTGCCGGGCTGATAGCTCAAGCGCTCTTTACAGGTACGAAATGAAAGAAGGAAATGGATTATTGTTAAAAGAGGTATGTGAAAAGTATCATGATTGATGGACTATGGAAAAAGCCAATTAAAGCACTATTGTTTCTCTTACTTGTGGTTATATGGGTCTTTCCGGTTAAAGTTAACACTATCCACTCCCAGGGTTCCTATCAGACTAAGGAAGCTTATAGCACTCTGCAAGGATCACAGAACACAGCCTTGGACCAAGATATGCTTCTCCAGATAAAAGGAGATTCGGATGTTGAGCATAGTCCCCAAGAGGAAAGTGTAGGCACAAGCATCTGGTTTACCTTGTTGGCAATCTTTTTAGGGGGCCTGGCTTTGAATCTCACGCCGTGTATTTATCCCCTTATTCCCATAACTATTTCTTATTTCGGCGGAAAGAGTGAGAAGATAAAAGGCCATATTATAATTCATGGGATATTGTATATGTGTGGCCTGGCCATAACCAATTCTTTGCTGGGTCTTTCAGCCGCTTTATCAGGGGGTATGCTCGGCTTTGCACTTCAGAATCCTTTCGTTTTGATCTTTGTCGCAGGCGTAATGGTTGCTATGGCTTTGAGTTTCTTTGGGTTGTGGGAACTCAGGCTACCTTTTTGGCTCACACGGGTAGCATCGAAGAATTACGCTGGCTTCTCTGGAACATTCCTTATGGGACTGACACTGGGAATAGTAGCCGTTCCCTGTCTCGGCCCCTTTATACTGGGGCTTTTAATCTATGTAGGGCAAAGGGGAGATCCCTTTATTGGTTTTCTTTATCTCTTTATTCTTAGTATCGGCCTGGGGCTTCCGCTCGCGGTTTTGGCTATTTTTTCAGGGGCCATAGCCAGATTACCCAAATCAGGAGACTGGATGCTGTGGATACGAAAGTTTATGGGCTGGGTTCTCCTCTGTATGGCAGCCTTTATGATAAGTCCTGTTGTATCCCATCTTTTTGGAAAGCACTGGCTTCTGGCCGGAGTATCTGTAGCAGCAGGTATCCATCTCGGTTGGCTTGATACAACAGGAAAGAAGCTCAAAATTTTTGCCTATTTCAAAAAGGTCATAGGAATTATCTTAGTTGTGGGTGGAATCATCTACCTCATGCTGACAAACCAGCACGTGGGAAAGATTGAATGGATTTCATACGATCAGTCCATCATCGAAAAGGCAGCGGAAGAAAAAAAACCGATGATCATAGATTTTTATGCTGACTGGTGTGGGCCTTGTGTGGCAATGGAAAGGGAAGTATTTTCAGATCCTGAGGTGATAAAGCTAAGCCGTAATGTGATTACTATGCGTTTAGACCTAACCAGATCGCAACCATTTCATGATGAGGTAATGAAAAAATACCAAATCAGGGGTATTCCAACAGCAGTGTTTATAAACAGGCAGGGCATTGAAGAAAAGAGACTAAGGGCTATAGGCTTCGTGGGAAAAGACGAGTTTCTCAAAAGGTTACGGCTGTTTCTTGCAAAATCACCTTCCAGTCAAGAATAGCTTATTTCCCTTCTAACCCCTGTAAGAAGCTCATTTTTAAGTTGTTTTAGAACCAACTCCTCTATTGCTCTACATTTTTTAGATGCGAAGACGCCACATGCTAAAGCTTTGGGAGATTCATTTAGGAGCAATTTTCTTTTCTTGGTCGATCCTTTCGTGTAGCCAGATGGCCATGAGTTGCGTGTGTGGAATACCTTTCTTATGGGCAAGGCGTTTTACCATAGAGACATCAAATGGATCCAGACGAAGGGAAACTGGCTGACGGGCAGGGCGTGGAACCTTAAAAGTCTCTGCCTCATCCAGCAGTTTTTGAACTTGGTCAGGACTTTCTTTAGCAATGATGCTGTCCCATTCTTTGGCTTCTTTCCTGAGATTATTCCTTATTTCTTTTGGGAGTCTGCTCATTTTTTAATCCTCTTGAAATATGTCTTCTTAGTAGAATTTGACATGGGAAATGCTGTTACGCATCGCCACAAACCATACGTGGGGTAAGGGGCCACAATTACTTCGATACAGAGCCCAGAGGCATCAGTACCCCATAGACGGTATCGATATTCAGAAGATTTTCCTCGTTTCTTTTTAGTTCTAATGGCAACAGTCGAAAATGGGCCTTCATTGTGATAAACTTCCTCCACCTGCTCAGGATGTATTCCGTGAACGGCAATGTGATCGATGTTGTCTTGATCCCAGTCAGGTTTAAGAGATTGATCAGGTTTAAGCATACTGAAAAAGAATAACGTAATTTTCTGATTACGTCAACTTAAAATAGACATGAAAAACACTTAATTACTTAAGCCTGCCCGCCGTTTTTCTGGAGGGCCTGACCCCGTTTACTCTTCTCGGGAAAAAGGTTATTCGACCCAAGTCAAGGGCTGACCCTACCTTCACAAGTTCGTTCAGAAACTACGTCCCCTCTCATTATAAAAAAATAGCCTTTACGCCTACCTGCTTTATTTTTAGTTTTGAATGCTTGGGCTTGTAGGCTTTTTTGAGAGTGCCGGGTTTATTGGGTCTACGGACAACGGACGACCGAAGGCCAACTGACGTGCGAAGCACAACTGACACCCCCGAAGGTAAATGACACCGGAGGTGAATTACGCCCGAAGTGCAAATGACATCCGAAGGATAGATGACGCGCGAAGCGCAAATAACAGCCGCAGGAGTAATGACGCGAAGCAATTGACACCCGCAGGGTGAATGCCCCCGCAGGCCTCGGGCCCACGCCCCTTACTCCATCATCATTTTTTCCCGTCTCTTGGCCACATAGGCGATGGTGACTTTGCTGTTCGAAGCCTGGTCAACCTTTAACGAGGCAGGGTTCAGGGCCAGATTGACCGACAGGCGCCCTGATTTGTTGATATTGTCCAGGGGAACTTTCTCCGTGTAGATGGTGCTTATCTGTTCCAGTATTTTGCTCCCACCGATGACGGAAACTCTTGCGGGATCGACTTCGGCTGATTCAAGAATCAGATGGTCCGCAAGTTTACCGATCCAGTCAACCTGGATAGGCAGCTCCTTCTTTATGGGAATATCGAGGGTCACATCCACGACCTGCGGCTCCACCTTTTTTAAAATGACGCCGGGCGGCAGTGAAATATTCTCCTGTGTAATTGTAAATGAGTTGAGCCCGACGACAGCCTTGCTCAGGCTTACCCTGACATTCACCTGTTCGGGCTTAATCGATCGAATCAGGGCTCCTGCGCCGCTCAGGTGTACCTTCACTGCGTTGAGTGATGAACCCAGGAGCTCCATCCCCGGGTCCCGGTTCTGGTACTCGATGGGAACCTCCAGGGAAACCAGGGTCTCCAGCCCCCTCGAAAAACTGAACAATATACCGGATACAAATATGATCAATACAGCGGCGGCGAGGCCGAGCTTTAAATTTTCTCCCTGTCTGGCGCCCCGATCGTCTGTCGACACCCCGCTGTGTTTCTGCAGGATCTTCTGAAGCTCCAGGTTGTCGTTGACCTCCGTGATTTCGCCGTTCTTAGCGGCCATCACGTGACCGGTTTCTTCGGACACGATGATGATCAGCGCATCCGTTTTTTCAGACAGGCCCAGGGCAGCCCTGTGACGGGTCCCGTAGGATGTGGGCAGATCGCTGCGGCGGGACAGGGGGAGTATGGCCCCGACCTCGGCAATTCGCTTTCCGCTGATGATTGCCGCCCCGTCGTGGGCCGGGTTGTCGGGCCAGAAAATGCTCAAAATCATCTCCTTGGAGATGACACCCTGCCAGGGGATTCCTTCCTGGGCAACTTCCTCGAGATCATCTTTTGCCGGCAGCACGAGCAGCGCGCCTATCTTTTTCTGCGCGAGCGCATACACGCTGCTGGTGATGATCTCCTCGGGTGCAAGAAATGCCTTGTGGGAGACCCCCCAGAGAATTGCCTCGACATTCTTGGCCTGCAGGACATTTTTGATTTCATTCCGGAACACGATAATGATGATGATGGCGGCAAAAGCGATGATGCCCTGCATGGCCCAGGTTGTAACGATTAGGCCAAGATAGGCGGCTATGCGCTGAAATATCCACAGAAATCCGATGCCGGTGATCACCCGGAAAACATACGTACCCCGAAAAAGGACATACAGGCGAAAAAGAAAATAACTGACCACCAGGATATCGATAATGTCCTGCCACCTGATAGATGCGAGTTGTGTGAAGAATGCGCTCATTTTCAAATTTAATCCGTGATGCTGAATCTCACAATTTTAATAATCTTGCCGTTATTGTCCTTGATCTCCACCCGCCATGGCCCCTTGTCGGCCTCTCGCAATTGAATCGTGCTGAAGGTAGACCATTCCGGCGTCTTGAGCGACAACCTCTTTGTGGTGATCAGCCGGTCGCTCTGGTACCAGCTGTGATAGATATACATATTCCGGGGCACGGGATTAAAGGAAGTGAAACAAAACACCTTGCCGATGGCGATGGAAAAAACGACGGCGCTTTCCTGCGGTGCGTAGTCTTTTATCCCCTCGCACATGGCTGCCTGCGTGATGGTCAGCATTTTTTGAACAGACGCATTATCCTGTGCATACACCCATGGGGAAACCGCGGCCAGGCACAGGAAAAACAGAAGGCTGATCAAGAATTTATTCATTCCTGAAAATCGTATCAAGGTACGCATGAACTCCTTTGACACAGTTGTCGATAATGCGGGCCGAAGCTTCGTAGGCTTCGATGGGTTCACCCAGCGGATCAGGCACATCGTATGGTTCCTTGTCCGGATCATATTCGGTCAATAGCCTTATGCTGACCGAGTTGAGAAATGATTTCATTTTGACGAATTTGAGATGGAATTTTTCCATTACCAGAATAAGGTCTGCCGAAGCGACCATCGTGCGGCTTAACAGCCGGGCGCGATGCCCGCTGATGTCCACCCCGAACCCTTGCATGACCTCTATGGCATATGGCTGGGCCCGGTTTCCGTGGAGCGTGTGTGTGCCTGCCGAAGAAATCGCCACTCTTCCGGCTAGTTGTTCGGGCAGCCGGCCTTTGAGTATCCCCTCCGCCATCGGGCTCCTGCAGATATTGCCCGTAAAGACAACCAGTATGTTGTATGGTTTGTTTGACACCAACTGTTCTTTCCTTGCCTGATGAAATAGGGTATCCTGTCAAAGTAGACAGGAAGCCTAGCCGAAAGAATGGCAATGAAAAAAGCAGAGCCGTAATGATGTGCTATTACTCTATCACCACGATTGTAATCCGGCGATTTATCGCCCTGTTTTGAGGGGTGTCGTTTTCTGCTATAGGCTTTGACTCACCATAGGAAAAGATGCTCATGCGGTGCAGAGGCATACCGTGCTGCGTGTAGAGGTACGTCTTTGCTGCTTCGGCTCGGGCCATGCCCAACCTCAAGTTATACGCATCTGTTCCGACACTGTCTGTGTGTCCCTGGATTTCGATGCAGACATTCTTGTTTTCCGCTTTCACGCGTTTGGCAAAATAGTCGAGAGCTGCTTTGGCTTCACCGGAAAGATTACTCACATCAAAACCAAAATGAACCGACTCATCCGTGAACGTCACCTCGAAAAGAAGCTTACCCTTGGCTAACGTGCCTGCCTCCTCAGCATGTGTGAGAGCTTTCTTAGCACTTGTGAGAGCCTCCTCAGCACGAGCAAGCGCTTCCTCTGCAATCTTCGAGAACTTCTGCTGGTTTTCGTTTAGCCCTGTAGTCGTCTCTTTCAATACAGCGATTTCCGCTTTGTTCTTCTCAGCCTGAGACTGAACAGGGTTCATAGCCTGAGAGATCTGTTCCTGGACGAAGCCTTTACTGGCACATCCGGTCAACCCAAGCAAGATAATTCCAGCCAGGGCTACAAAAGATAAAAATGAGTTTTTCATAATTTTTCCTCCCTATATCTTACTTTTATGTTGCTATATTTTCTTATCTAAAAGATTAAATGTAAAGCAACTTTTCATCGGGTAAATCAACAAGATACTGTGGTTGGTTTCCTCATCCCAACAGTATAGGTTTCGTGCCATAATCGATCGTACAGCCAAATTAGATTTTATTCAAGGTTTCGTTTGGTAGTCATAAGTTTTTCGGCTTTTGAATTATCCACAAGCATAGCAGTAGTGGAATTCTTACTGAATTGCTGAAGTCACAAGATATGGGAGTAGAGATTCGGTGTTTAAAAAGATTTTCTCTCCTATACTAATCACCCTTGTAAAATTCTGGATAAAAATTTTTTGCACACTCCGGACATATGCTGTGACTGAAGTCAGCTTCAGAGTGATCACGGATATAAGCTTCAATCTGATTCCAATATCCTTTATCATCTCGTATCTTTTTACAGTTAGCGCAGATGGGTAGCAAACCGCTCAATATTTTTACCTTGGCAAGAGCATCTTGAAGTTTGTCTCTCTCCTGCTTTAGGGCTTCCTCTGCCTGCTTGCGCTCGATGACTTTTCCCAATCTTTCGACAATGGCGTTTATCAGACTTCTCTCTTCTTTCTGGAAAGGCCCTTCATCGCTTCCTGGTCTTTCCTCCAGGTAAATAACCTCGAGAGCCCCGATCCGTTCGCCATGCACCATAATGTCACTGGCCTGTTTCCAGACAGTTTCATTGAAGTTATCGGTTGTAAATGTTTGATCTTGGAGGATGAGCCGGGCACAGGTGATTTCTGGATACTGCCAGGAAAGGGGAATGAGATCAACCGTCTCCTGGAGTGTTTCTTCCAATGAAATATCAGTTTTCTCAACAAGATGAGAAATATTATACAAGCAGTTCAGTTCCTTGACCCGCTCTCCAAGATCACGCGTCTTCTCCCGCAGCGCCTCCTCTGCCTGCTTTTGCTCGGTAATGTCTGCTGCATAGCCAATAAGCCCAACTACATTTCCTTCCTTGTCCTTTATCGGAGCTTTACCGGTTCGAGCCCATCTTGTTTCTTCAGGACTGTCATAGTGCTCAATAATATCCAATTTCTGCTTTCCCAATTCCATGACTTCCTGGTCATCCTTCATCATGTCTTTCCCATGCTCAGGGAAGAGTTCAGCAGTAGTTTTTCCTATAATCTCCTCTTTTGATAGTCCAATCATATTGTCAAAGGCTTGATTTGTTCGAATAGTCTTTCCATCCCTGTCTTTTTGGAAAATCATTACCGGAACTACATCCAGAATTGTCTGCAATTCCTCCTTTGAGCGTTTGTGCTCAACGGCTTCTTTTTCTAACTCTTTGATTCTTTGTTGTAGTTCTTCATAGGATGGTTTTTTAGTCATCTAAGAATCTCCCGATTGTCCTATAAATAACAACCCTCGCCAGGACGAACTGATTCATCCTGATGAGGGCGTAATTCTGATAGTAAGCCTATATTCTTTTCTCAAATTAAAGATAATAGAGGTCAGGAAATATGCTTAAAATCATCTAAGAATAGCCCACACTTAATTTCCATAGGGGAGAG
>Ga0307378_10007778_pt1 | contig 14364 bp, 13 predicted proteins | sample UN1MG_FD_202238 | JGI IMG/M metagenome (GOLD analysis project Ga0307378, IMG submission 202238) | Soil microbial communities from Risofladan, Vaasa, Finland - UN-1 | ecosystem: Environmental > Terrestrial > Soil > Coastal area > Acid sulfate soil | place: Finland: Risofladan, Vaasa | collected...
TAGTGGGGATGTAGTTCAGTGGGAGAACGCTTGTCTGGCAGACAAGAGGGCGGCGGTTCAACTCCGCTCATCTCCACCATATTTTATATACTAATATTTTTAAATCGAAGTATTTATAAATTTGGCAAATACTAAAGCTATAGCTATAAGTCTTTTATTTAACAGTGATATTTATTTTAAACAGAAATTCTTCTTTTAACTCTTCCTCTTCCCAGGGTCTCTGGTAAGTTAGGATAATTTCAGTCTGGCCGCTATTTTCGGCTTTGAAGGTAAAAATTTCGTAGCCTCCCGCCCCCACAAGTTCTTCTTCTTTTTCTGTCTGCACAAATTTAGAGTCAAACAAGGATACCAAAGAAGTATCTGTCTCTCTACCCAGTATCCAGCTATAGCCTGTGGTAGGATTGGATTCAAGTTTTATATTTATTCTATCTCCCTTTTCCAGTTCGAAAGATTTACCCTTATCGTCAAAAGTTAATTCAGCAATGCTTTTGCATGAACAAAGTAAAATTATTAAAAGTGTGATAACCAGTACAACAGATAAAAGTCTAATGATCACATTCTTACCTATCATTTTGGTTTCCTTTCTTATCTGGTGATGATAATATTAAATAATACATGCAATATAAAATAATTTTTAAATATGATAGTTTAATAATAACTTAAAAAGATTTAATTAGAAATATAAAGCTGATAAATTTTAAATGAATGGGAAAATCTGGAAGGAGAATCAATGTGAAAAGTTACAGAAAGGAATTATGGTTTCAAACTAAAAATAGAAGAGAACTGATCAATATAACTGGTGAGGTAGAGAATTGTCTGGGGCAGAGCGGAATAAATGAAGGTCTTGCTCTTTGTAATGCTATGCATATTACTGCCAGTGTTTTTATAAATGATGATGAAAGTGGCCTGCATCAGGATTTTGAGGGGTGGCTTGAAAAAATTGCACCAGAAAAGCCTTATAATCAATATCTGCATAATGGCTTTGAGGATAATGCTGATGCACATCTGAAACGAACTATAATGGGTAGAGAAGTAGTGATTGCAGTAACAGAAGGCAGGCTGGATTTAGGACCATGGGAACAGATATTTTACGGTGAATTTGATGGTAGGAGAAGGAAAAGAGTGCTGATTAAAATAATAGGAGAATGATAAACGCATTTTTTAAAAGAAAGGTATTTTATTATTTCTTATAATTATAGAAGAACTGCTAAAGGATTAAAATTAACTTTATATGGCCTTATTGAAGTATTACTCTGTTATTTTATACTTATCGAAAAGGCATCAACTGAAGGCAGGATTGTTGAATAGATTATTTTTATTAAAAAGGACTTAAATAGGAGATTACGATCAAGCTAGGAATAATAGGCCTTCCCAATGTGGGAAAAAGCACACTGTTTAATGCAATAACAGCTGCTGGTGCAGAAGCTTCAAATTATCCATTTTGTACCGTAGAGCCAAATATTGCTGTAGTGCCTATTCCTGATAAAAGGCTGGAGGAATTAGCCAGAATAGTTAGTCCAGAAAAAATTATCCCCACGACTATTGAATTTGTAGATATCGCAGGGCTGGTAAAAGGTGCCAGTAAAGGTGAAGGGCTTGGAAATAGATTCCTATCTCATATTCGTGAAGTAGATGCTATTATTCATGTTGTAAGATGTTTTAAAGATGAAAATGTGTCACATACATATCCTGATATAGACCCTGTAAGAGATGTTGAAGTAGTGAATCTGGAATTAATTCTTGCAGACCTTGAAAGCCTTGAAAAAAGGATTGATAAGGCACACAGGATGGCAAAAAGTGGTGAGAAAAAATATATAACTGAATATGAACTGCTGGGGAGAGTAAAAGAAGAACTGGTAAAGGGGATTCTCCTGAGGAATATGGAATTCAGTGGTGAAGAAAGAATAATTATAAATCAGCTTTTCTTACTCTCTGATAAGCCAGTTATATATGCTGCAAATATAGATGAAACTGATCTGGGAAAGGATATGGAAGATTTAACAGCTGTAAAAAAGCTTTGGCAATATGCTTCTAAAGAAAAATCAGAAGTGATGGCAGTAAGTGCAAAAATTGAAGAGGAGATAATAAAGCTGGACCCTGGCGAAAGGGAATTATTTATGAAAGAACTTGGTATTCCCATATCAGGTATGGATAGGTTGTTAAAAGCCTGTTATAAACTGCTGGGGCTCATAAGTTTTTTAACCATAAAACCTCCAGAGGTCCGGGCATGGACTATCAAAGAAGGCACCAGAGCTCCAGAGGCTGCGGGTAAGATTCATACAGATTTCCAGAAAGGTTTTATATGTGTTGAAGTTATAGATTACAATACTCTTGTAAACATTGGTTCATATGCAGTTGCAAAAGAAAAAGGGCTGATCCGCCGTGAAGGAAAAGATTATATAATGAAAGACGGAGACGTTGCCTTATTTAAATTTAGTGTATAAATTGAGTTTTCCAGTATTCATTTGTATAATATATTTTAGTCTTTACAGGCAGTTATAAATCTTTGTTTCTATAACAAGAAAGGATATTCTTGGAAAGAAGAGGTAGGAAAGAATCAATCATAACTTTAACAATAATGTTTATAATCGCTATAGTAATCGTAAGCTGGCTTTCTGGTTTATGGAGTTTCGAGACGGGCAGAAAGGAATTAACTGATGAAGAAAGGTTAACCATTTCTGATTATGTAAACTCGATTTCAGTCCTGGTTCAGCAATCCAATAAAGTTTCTTACAAATTCTTTAATACTATGGCAAAAGCAAAAGAATTATCCAGGGAAGATCTGGATAGCAAGCTTTTAGAAATAATAGAAGAGAGTAAGGTAATTTTAGAAAATAGTAGAGAGTTAAATCCCCCGGAATTTTTTGAGGTTGCACATGGATATTTAGAATTAGTGTTTGATACCAGAAATAAGGCTTATGAAGATTTTAAACCAGCTTTATCTAACGCATTACGGGATCTGGATTTAGACATATCTACTACCCAAATAACAAATACCTTTTTGTATATGTTTATGAGTGATGAAATATATTTGTACTTTCAGGATAAGTTAAAAGAGTCAGGAGAAAAGTTAGGAATAAAAAATTTGACTATAATTGATTCAGTGACTCTTAAGAATAGAAGCCTGACAAACACTCAAAGTGTTATGGAATTTATCTCAGAAATTAAGACTGAACCTGAATTGCAGCAGAGGAGAGGTGTAGCGGTTATTGAAGGCAGTATAAAATTTGATCCTCAGAAGCTTAATGAACAGGGTGACTATTGGATATTGGCTAATGGGCCTAAAATTAGTGTGGCTGTCACAATACAAAATCAGGGCAATGTGGTAGAAAATGATGTAAAAGTGGTCATGAGATATATGACTCAGGATAATATTTCTGATGAAAAAGAATACACTATAAATTCCATCAATCCATCTGAGCAAAAGATTGCACCCATATCAGGGTTCACTGCCTATCCGGGCAGGAAATGTGAACTGGAAATAACAGCCGTTCCTGTGCCGGGTGAAGTACGTACGGACAATAATACAGTTAAATACAAATTCATGATGGAAGAGGATTAGAAATACTTAAAGGTTAAGCCGTCATTTGCAATTCTATAACACTTAATATTTTTGCAATGAAAAAACTTAAATAAAAAAAACTTAAAAAAAGGTTTTCCATATTATATTTATCGGTTATAATATTAATTCTAACTTTTAATACTGGAATAATTTGTTTATGGAGGATAAAAAGCATAAATTTTTTACTTTGCTGATTTTATCGGATGCCAAATCAAGGATAAGGAAAGTAAAAGTTACACATAATGTATTAAGATTATTGTTTATTGCGTTTGTAATAATCCTGGCCTCTGCTGTAATCCTGGTTTCAGATTTATTTCTTACCCGCCAGAGGTTAAATGAGAATATAGCTGAGCTTGAAAGAGTAGAATATAAGGTTAATTATAAAGAAATAGAACTGGCAAATCTTCAAAAGAAAACCAGGGAGGTAGAAACAAAAACAAAAATTCTGGAAAGTTACCTAAAAGAAGTAGAAGACCTTGACCGGATGGTCAGGAGCATAACCGGAAAAGGTGGATATGCTGAGGAGGTAGCGATTTATGTCTCAGATTTGAGTTCTGATATTGAACTTGAAGAAGACCCCAATGAGATTTATTACTATATCAGTGACCAGGAACAGGAACTGGACGATATAGATGCGCTTCTGGATGATCTTCTGAGTAAAGCTCCTGAATTATCCGAGATACTTTCTCGGGATAAGCAGAATATGGAAGACCATATATACCTGATGGAGCACACCCCTAATATGAAGCCTACCTACGGGATATTCACATCTTTATTTGAAGACAGAAGATGGGGCTACAGGCATAAAGGACTGGATATTGCCAACGATGTTGGTACCAAGATACATACAACTGCTAGCGGGGTAGTAATTTACGCAGGCTGGCATGGAAGCTATGGCAGGAAAGTTATAATTTACCATGGATTTGGATATACCACGGTTTATGCACATCTCAGTGAAATATATGTTAAAGTGGGAGATGAAGTGACCAAAGATGATGTAATAGGGACAATGGGAAATACCGGAAACAGCACAGGATCACATTTGCATTATGAGGTTTTAGTAAATGGTATTCCTAAAAATCCAATGGATTTTTTCAAGTAAATGTTAATCTTAGCTTACAGAACTTATTTTGTTTTATATTATTTTCAATCAATAAAATATATGGCCAGTATTTTTTATTATCAAAGTTTTTAGGTATATTAATATGAGTATAAAAAAGAAAATAGCATATTTAGGCCCACCGGGAACATTTACCGAGGAAGCCCTGGATAAATTTATAAAAGATATAAGTCAGGTAAAAAAGATATCTTTCCCCACAGTTGCAGATGTAATAAGGAGCGTAGACAGGGGTGAAGCTGATGAGGGGTTGGTTCCTATGGAAAATTCTATTGAAGGATCAGTAAATATTACCCAGGATATTCTTACCTTTGAAAGTGAAGCAAAGATAATAGGTGAAGTGACTATTCCAGTTAAACACAGTCTTATTGGTAAGAAAAAAATTAAGATTGATAATATAAAGAAAGTTATATCACATCCTCATGCAACTGCCCAGTGCAGGAAGTTTTTATCAACAAACTTAAAGGGTGCTGAGGTAATTGCTGCTAATAGTACTGCCGAGGCTGTCAAAATCCTAAAAGAAGAAAATGACGATATCGCTGCCATAGGAACGAAAACTGCTGCAAAAATATATGATCTTGAAATAATAGAAAATGACATTGAAGATAATAAGGATAACAAGACCAGATTTGTTTTTATTGGAAATAGTATTCAGCCAAAAACAGGGAATGATAAAACTTCAATAGTGTGCTTTCTTAGGGAGGATCGGCCAGGAAGCTTGTATAATATATTAAAAGAATTTGCATGCAGAAACATTAATCTGACCCGGCTGGAATCCAGACCTGCTAAAAAAGATCTTGGAGATTATGTATTTATTATAGACCTGGATGGTCATCTTCATGATGAGAATATTTTTGAAGCGATTGAAGTCCTAAGAAAAGGTGTGTACCTGGTAAAGATTTTAGGTTCGTATCCTAAATGGATTGAAAGTAGTAGAAAATAATAGAGACGGTAAAGACCAATGATTGATTTAGAGTTATTTAGAAAAAATCCTCAAATTTTTGAATCTGAGATAAATAATAGAGGTTTAAAAATTAATACCAGTATTGGTCTTGAGCTGGACAAGGTAAAAAGAGACCTTATATTTAAGATCGACCGGTTAAGGTCTGAGAAAAATTTGGCTTCAAAAATAATATCAGGACTTAAGGAAGAGGAAAAAAATAAGAAAATTGACCAGATGAAAAAGATAAATGATGATTTAAAAAAAATGGAAGCTGAGCTGGCAGAAGTAGAAGATAAATTTATAATTCATTTTTCAACATATCCCAATCTGTCACACAGCACAACTCCTGTAGGGAAAGATGAAAGTGGAAATGTAGTTCAGTCATATTACGGTAAAAAACCAGAGTTTGATTTTAAGCCTAAGAGTCATGTTGATCTTGGTGTAAACCTGGATATACTTGATGAAAAAAGAGCAGCAAAAATTTCTGGTTCAAGATTTGTTTTTTTGAAGAATGAAGCAGTCCTACTGGAATTTGCATTAATTCAATATGTCCTGGGTATTTTAACCCGTAAAGGTTTTACACCATTATTGCCACCCCTTCTGGTAAAAGAGACGGCAATGTATGGTACAGGATTTTTCCCTGTAGAAAAAACTCAATATTATAAAACTGAACTTGATGATCTATTTTTAATCGGAACTTCTGAGGTTCCGCTTTGTGCTTATCATAGTGATGAGTTTCTGGATGCAGATATGCTTCCTCTAAAATATACTGCTTTTTCTACCTGTTTTAGAAGAGAAGCCGGAACTTATGGTAAAGACCTGGGGGGGTTGTTTAGAGTTCATCAATTTGATAAGGTTGAGATGTTTATCTTTGCTCATCCGGAAAAGTCCTGGGAGGAATATGAAAAATTAAGGGGGATACTTGAAGAAATTATGCAGGAACTCAAGCTTCATTACAGGATTGTAAATATGTGTACTGGTGATATTGGGGCTCCTAATGCTAAAAAATATGACCTGGAAGCCTGGCTTCCCGGACAGAGGAGGTACAGGGAACTGGCGTCATGCAGTCATGATACGGATTTCCAGGCAAGAAGATTGAATATAAAGTACAGGGATGGAAAGAAAAAAGAACTGGTTCACACCATGAATAGTACTGCCTGTGCGGTGGGAAGGACCTTGATAGCTATTTATGAGAATTATCAGGATGGTGATGGGAATATAAAAGTTCCTGAAGTGCTGCAGCCCTATATGGGCGGGATAGAGATAATATCCAGAAAAAAATGGGACAAATAGTATATACAATTGTCTTTTAATTACGGTCTGCAGGTCGCAATGAGAAGTACATTTATAAATCCAGATTTTATGTTATAATTTGTCTTTGCCTGGAGAGGTGGCAGAGTGGTTGAATGCGGCGGTCTTGAAAACCGTTGAAGGTTTATATCTTCCGGGGGTTCGAATCCCTCCCTCTCCGCCAAAGATGTAATGGTGTTGCCAGAGATTGATAAACTTTAATGGATGGAAACATGCCGGTGGCATGTTTCCAGGGATTCGAAAGAGCGGACTGAAGCGAAAGCTGAGGGAGCTCGCGGCTCTGCAGCGAACGAAGTGAGACGAAAGACCGAATCCCTCCCTCTCCGCCAAAGATACAAATTCGAACCTTTGTATTTATCATCCAATAGAGCAAGAGTCTGAATCATTGTATGTGATATATAATAAGGTTTAAATTTGATATCTCCATTACTTACAATGTAATAAAAATCTGATTTTTTATCAGTCACCGGTTCCAGACTAATATTTCCAAGAAGTTCCTTTAATGCCAGTGAGGAAGTGACAGTATTTTGATTCAGTGTATCCCTCAACTTTTCGGGGGACCCTCAAAATGGCTTAGATACTAACTTAAAAACTGGACTAAAGAATGGGGTAAGGGCATATCCATTTAGCATAAATATTGAAATCATATTTCATATAGCTAATAAAATCAAAAGCAATTCTTAATATTGACAAAGTGAAAATAGTGTATTAACATAAAACCATATACGTAATTACAAAGCTGTTCCGCAGATACGTTATGTATATATGGATATATACGGAATAGGAATATATTTAATTTCTATACCAAACAAAATACGTATTTACGAAATAACAGCTATTTTTAAATTTATGAGAATACTGGTAGCTTTTTAACTGTTTATTGGCTTAGCAAACTTGATATACACAATTAAAAATTGACAAATATAATAAATAATAATTTATGTGATTAAAAGTGATATGCAACATTTATACAATTATTTGCTGGAAAATATATTTGTTTAAAAGGAAGGGATTAGGTCCATAATTGCTCTATTAAGGGTTATTGTCGAACATGATATATAGTTATTAATTCTAATGAGTGATATGTTGTTTATTAATGAGTTATTGAAATGACTAATTATGGGAGGTTTTTATGAAAAATATTATAAAGCCACATGCCAAGATTAATCAGGAGCTAATTGACAAGTTCCTTGAAATGAAGAATGTATACAGCCTTTCTGCTATATTAAGTGATGTTCAGGAGAGAGACAACGTTATGCGTCATACGATTAAGCAGAGGACTGTTAACAAGCGCATAATAGGTCCTGCGCTTACAGTTAAGCTTACACCTGGCGATATTGTTGATTGTCTTATTATTTTTGAGATAGCTCAACGCGGTGACGTTGTTGTAATTGATGCATTTTCTGAATCTGAAACATCTATTTGGGGTGGGCTTATGTGTGGTTTAAGTAAAGCTGCAGGTATTGTAGGTGTGGTTATAGACGGAAGTTCAAGGGACACAGACGAAGCAAAAATGCTTGATTTCCCAATTTATTCTGCATATGTAAGCCCGCGAGCATCACATACTGCTTACTCAGGAAGGAAGGAACCTATTGAAGTTAACACTCCTATAGTTTGTGGCGGAGTAATTGTACGCCCCGGTGATCTTATTGTAGCAGATGAAATTGGTGTTACTATTGCTCCTGCTGATGACCTTGAAGAGATGTATGTAAGGGCTAAGGAACAAATTGAGAAGGAAGAGATAACAAGAGCTGAGATTCTCAAGGGTGCGACTGTTAAGGAACTGCTTGAAAAATTTGGCCGCATTTAATATCTGTTTAATTTTAAAGGATGGAATTTATATGAAAGTGTATGACTTAACGTTACCTTTCGCAATCGATATGATGGTATTCCCGGGTACACCATCTATGAGTTATAAACTAAGCCAGACTATAACAAAGGATAATTATAATTTGGGAATTGCTTCAATAAACACTCATGCAGGCACGCATACAGATGCACCTCTACATTTTATCCAGGGTGGTGATTCACTCGAAAAAATTGATGTTTGTAAGTATATAGGTAAGACAGTTATAGCAGATTGCTCGGTAAAATCGGATTTTGATGAAATTTATGTATCAGATCTACTTCCATATAGTAAAAAAATAGCTGATTGCAAGCGGGTTATTATTAAGACTGGTTGGTCAAAGCATTTTAATGAACCAAAGTATTTTACAGACTATTCGGTCATCACTTTGGAACTTGCCAATTGGCTCGTAGAGCTGGGAATTTTAATGATTGGTGTTGAGCCTCCTTCGCTTAATCCTAAAAAGTACATAGAGGTGCATAAAGCCCTACTCAGTGCCGGAGTTGTCATAGTGGAAGGACTGACAAATCTTGAAACTATACCAGGAGACGAAATATTCTTTATAGGTGCACCTATTGCACTTAAAGGAGCAGACGGTTTCCCATTGAGGGCGTTAGGTATAGAATTCTGATTTAGGTTGGAAAAAATTATACATTAATAATGATGGACGCTAAAAACGCTTTATGTTTATTTAATGTATTTAAAAATGGAGGTATTTTATGAGTGAATATGTTATTAACGCCATAAAACAGTATAAAATAATCGCTATAATACGAAAGATCCCACAAGCAGATATTATCCCAGTGGCGGAAGCACTTTATGCCGGCGGCATAAGGCTTATTGAGGTTACTTTTAATCAAGCAATCGCTGAGGGCGAGCAGAGTACAGCTGAGTCCATAAAAGCGTTGTGTGATCATTTTGGAGATAAAATGCTTATAGGTGCAGGAACTGTAATGAGTGTGCGTCAGGTTGAAACCGCAGTCCGTGCAGGAGCAAAATATATAATTTCACCAAACACAAACTTACAGGTTATTAAAAAAACTTCTGAGCTTGGCACAATATCTATTCCCGGTGCGCTCACCCCATCTGAAATCGTATTTGCGTATGAAGCGGGGGCAAAGTTTGTAAAGCTGTTTCCTGCAAGCGAGTTCGGAGTAAGTTATATAAAATCAATACGTTCACCTTTGAATCACATACCTTTACTTGCCGTAGGGGGCGTGGACGAAAATAATATGAAGGATTTTTTTGAAGCAGGTGTATCTGGTGTGGGAATAGGCTCCAATATTGTAAAAAACACATTAATAAGTATGAAAAAATTTGATGAGCTTACTGTCCTTGCAAAAAAATATACTGAACAGATATAAGGACTTTACTAAATTAAAGATTCGAAAATTAATTTTTAACAAACCGAATTCTTTTAGGTTCTTTGACAAATTACAATTGAAAGAGTACTACATTAGTTTTACTTATTTTAGCATGCAAGGTTCTCGCTTTACTCTCTTTGATGATTCCAGTAGTAAAGATCAAGCAAGAAGAAAAAGAGTCATATTTTTTAAGTGGTTGCTTAAAAATAACCTCGGGATTAAAAAGAATTCATTGATTTATAAATTACTCTTCTCTCATTTGTGAAAGTATAAGAAGTTGTTATAAACAGTATAAATTTTAAAAGAGTGTGGGTAAAAAAGTAAACCTATAATTCTTTGATAGGATAAGGGATAGAAAAAATTTTAATAATTTAATAGTTTCAGATTTCTAATGAAGATCGTAGCAGATATAGAAGGGGGATGTTTTAATGAAAAGGGTTGTTTGTTTTGGAGAAATAATGGGTCGTTTAAATCCGGAAGGATATTTAAGAATCGGACAGGCAAATAAATTTGAGCTGTCTTTTGCAGGTGGTGAGGCGAATGCTGCAGTATCGCTTGCCAATTATGGATTGGATGCAGTATTTGTAACCAAATTACCTGATAATGAACTTGGAAAAGCTGTTATTAAGACGTTAAGAGGTTATAACGTAAACATTTCCGAAATAGTTTTTGGCGGTGAACGGTTAGGCTTGTATTTTGTAGAAAAGGGCGCGTCACAGCGTCCGTCAAAAGTAATATACGATCGCAAGTATTCCTCAATTTCAACTGCAAAAAAAGAGGAATTTGACTGGAACAGGATATTTAACGGGACAAACTGGTTCCATTTTACTGGTATTACACCTGCACTCTCAGATGATGCTGCTTCTATCTGTAATGATGCCTGTAAGGTGGCAAAAAAGAAGGGGGTTACAGTAAGTTGCGATTTGAATTACCGTAAAAATTTGTGGTCAAGCGAAAAAGCTCAGAAAATAATGGGTGAGCTTATGCAGTATGTAGATGTTTGTATAGCCAATGAAGAAGATGCGGAAAAGGTTTTCGGTATTAAAGCGGACAGTACTAACGTGTCAATTGGAAAACTCAGTCACAAAGGATATATTTCTGTCGCAAAACAACTTGTAGACCGTTTTGGCTTTAAAAAAGTTGCAATAACATTAAGAGGAAGCATATCTGCAAGCGATAACAACTGGGCGGGTATGCTGTATGCAAACGGAGAGACTTGGTTTTCAAAGAACTATCTTATCCATATTGTAGACAGAGTAGGTGGCGGTGATTCATTTGGTGGTGCATTAACATATGCGCTAATTTTAGAATATGAACCACAGCGAGCTATTGAATTTGCTGTGGCAGCGTCCTGTCTCAAGCAAACAATAGAATTTGATTTTAATCAGGTTACAGTTGCAGAGATTGAAAAACTGGTGAGTGGCGACGTTTCGGGTAGAGTGCAAAGATAAGGCTGTAGCAATAAAGGGATGGAGATAATAGTTATGTTGCATATTTTGGAAAAAAAGAATATTTTAAATAAGCTACTTAGTGGATGTTCTTGCTGTAGACAATATAAGCTTTTCTATGGAAAATAATAAAGTATTGGCACTACTTTTAAATGATAGGTGCCAAAATCAATAGATGGATTGAGTTGAAGTCAAAATGAGCAAATTCAAAGTATATATAAGCGATTATGATTACCCTGACATTTCAATAGAAAAGTCAATACTTGAACCTATCGGGGCAGAAGTAATAGGCCTCAAATGTAAAACAGGCGAAGGACTGGGAGAACTTGCTGCAGATGCGGATGCGATAATGCAACAGTATGCAAAAATAATGCGGCCAATTATTGAAAAATTAAAGAATTGCAAGATAATTGCACGGTATGGAATTGGTGTCGACATTTTAGATGTGAAAGCAGCTTATGAACACGGAATAATAGTAACAAACGTTCCGGATTACTGTATTGATGAAGTTGCCGATCATGCGATTTCTTTTTCATTTATGCTCATGCGCAGCTTGTCATTCTATAATGAAAAAGTACATAAAGGCAGCTATTCGTGGCAAGACTGGAATGCACCTATTCCGCGTTTCAGAGAGGCTGTATATGCGCTGATAGGATTTGGTAGAATTGCCCAAAATTTAACAAGAAAGCTTTTGGCTTTCGGGTTTAATGTTATCGCATATGACCCCTATGTTTCTGAAAGTTTTATGAAAACTCACGGTGTTAAAAAGGTAGAGCTCGATGAGATTTTTTCACAATGTGATGTAGTGAACGTTCTTACGCCTTACACTAGCAAAACACACCATATAGTAAATGAAGAAATGTTACGAAAAATGAAGAATAGTGCATATTTAGTATGTGTTTCAAGAGGTAAATGCGTGGATAATAAGGCGCTATACAAGGCTCTTTCAAAAAGATGGATAGCCGGAGCTGCGCTGGATGATCCAGAAGAAGAGCCAATGAAGATTAAAAATTGGACTCCCGAAATGAACAAACTGTTCAAACTCGATAATTGCTTTTTCACACCTCATACTGCGTATGTCAGCAAGCAATCATTAGATAATTGCAGGCGTGTTGCAGCCAATAACGTTAAGGCAGTATTACTTGGGCAAAAACCATTCGATATTGTAAAACCAAAATGATTCTTAAGAAAGTGACGGTTCTTTATGGATATAAACAAATTATTCAGTTTTGAAATTGCACATATAGGCATAAACTGCTCAGATATTTATGATGCAAGAAAGAATGCTGAATTATTTTGCAGAATATTTAATTTTGATATTAAAGAAGGTAAAAGCTCGTTTTTTGCAGGCAATGGAATTGAGATTATGAAAAGCAAATATCTGGAACCCACGGTCACATAGCATTTAAAACAGATAATATAGATGCTGCTGTTGAATATTTACAGTCAAAAGGTTATGAGTTTGATGTGGATACTGCAAAAAGAAATACTAAAGGAGAGCTTAAAGTCATTTATCTTGGAATAGAGATTGGCGGCTTTGCTATTCATCTGGTTCAAAAATAGTATCTATAAAATTTTACGTTTTTATCTTTCATTTTGATTTTAAGAAGGTACGATGCAGAGTATCCAGTGTTACTTTTTCCACCATCATCTCTTAAGTTATTCTTATCAATTATAGAACTTCTTATTATAGTCTTTATCTAATGCAAAAAGCCCAGTATAATACCGGGCTTTTTAAGATCGTGATAGATAAAGGCGCTAAAACATTATGATTTGGCGCCTTTATCTAGATATTACATTATTCAATTAATTAATATTCCTTTGATGGAGCCGGGAATAATGTTTCTGGTTTTTGTAAGAATTCAAGCACATTAGATTTATCAGTTACAACACTTGGAGTCTCAACAAACCCACCTTTGAAATTGCCTGTCAAGCCATCGTATGCTACCTGCATTGCAATTAAACCCATAACATATGGAGTAGTGTTAGCCGTAGCAGTAATGTTGCCAGCATAGATTTCTTCGAGGCATGCGGTATCACCGTCATTACCAAGGAATATAATATCAGTACGACCGAGTGCTTCAGCTGCTTTTTGAGCTCCCATTATCTCATAATCATTACCAGCAGCCATAAGGTTTATCTCAGGATGAGCCTGAAGCATATCCATAGCTGCCTGATTACCGCCTTCTACATTCCATTTACCATCCAACATGGTTACAACTTCAAAGTTGGTAGCACCCTCGATTCCCTCAAGAAAGCCTTCTGACCTCTCAGTAGCATGCCAGCCTGGTTGTCCTAAAATCAATCCGACTTTTGTCTCTGCGCCATTCATTAACTCAACTGCATATTCACCAATTGGCCTTTGAGCTTTTCTCTGTACATAACCTACAACACCATGCACATTAGTTGGGAATGTTAGTATATCCGAATTAACAATTATTACTTCGATACCCTTTTCTACAGCCTGTTTTACCAATGGCGCTGCTGCATTTTCATCGTGTGTAGAAAGAATGATAGCGTCTACGCCCTGTGTAATAACGTCCTGGAGCATATTCATCTGACCATTGATATCCGCGCCGCTTTGCGGTGCGAGCATCGAGTATTCAACATTGAGTTCTTCTGCAAGTGATTTAATACCTGCACCGATAGCCATATAGTAGTTAAACTCAGTTGCTGGAGGCATATAGACTAACTTTATTGTGTCACCAATTTCGATATTATCAAAAGTTGCCTGTGCTTCAATTGGAACAGGTGCAACATATTCAACAGCTGC
>Ga0307378_10007780_pt1 | contig 14363 bp, 15 predicted proteins | sample UN1MG_FD_202238 | JGI IMG/M metagenome (GOLD analysis project Ga0307378, IMG submission 202238) | Soil microbial communities from Risofladan, Vaasa, Finland - UN-1 | ecosystem: Environmental > Terrestrial > Soil > Coastal area > Acid sulfate soil | place: Finland: Risofladan, Vaasa | collected...
TGTAATCCTGTTACACCTTGAATACCGAGACCGGTCGGGCCGCGTAAATTACCTTTTGCAATCCAAGCCCCGGCGACTCTTTCATAAAAGTCACCTGATACTTCATCTAAGAAAAAGTCCCCATCTTTACCGAGAACACCAGGGGGAGCGCCGACACCTTCGTACCACACCGTACCTTTAGGCCCAAGAGTACCCGTGACCCCTTGAACACCAATACCAACAGAACCTTGGATACCTGTGAAACCTTGAGCGCCAGTATCGCCTTTTATTCCTGTTAGGCCTTGTTGACCTTGGATACCTGTGGAACCTTGGACGCCAATTAATCCGGTAGCGCCCAAAGCACCTTGCGGCCCCTGTAGACCCACGGTTCCGGTATTTCCTTGCGGTCCAGGAACTCCTTGGGTTCCGGTATTTCCTTGAATCCCGGCTCCTGTTTCCCCACGGATGCCGGTATCACCTTTAGAACCTTGCAGACCCGTTTCACCGATGAGCCCCGTGAAGCCTTGGGTTCCGGTTTGTCCAGTAAGACCTGTTCCACCGATGATACCGGTTACGCCTCGGATGCCTTGAGCACCCGTTTGACCCACGACCCCTTGAACACCCGTGAAACCTTGAATACCAAAACCAGTTTGGCCTTTATCACCTTGAAGACCTGTCACACCAACAGGACCTTCCATACCGGTAGGTCCGTTTTTACCTGTTCCACCGATGATACCGGTTACGCCCTGTATACCTTGAGCACCAGTTTGACCAACGACTCCTTGGTTTCCCGTGTGGCCTTGCAAACCTGTAGCACCCGTACCCGCAAAAACCTCACCATCGTCGTAATAGATTACCTTCTGGGCTCGAAGCTCGCTAAAGGTATCGATGCCTTGAAAGATGATGTCTCGATCAACACTAAGACTACCGCGAGGCACTATAGTAATAGCCCTACTAAGTCCAGGGATCATCTGGGCCGCGATTGTAATCTTACTATTGGTGAGGTTGGTTACTTTAACCATAAAAGCTGCCATTCGCTAATCCCCAGGATGATTTGCTATTAGTGAACTGTTATTCTCTCTATAAGATAAACACGGTTGACAAAGGGAATTAGATTTATGTTAATATGCACACGAGGCCGGTACAAAAATCGACCACTTTACGGGATGATCCAGGTAACAATATTCTCAGGGAAGGTACCCGTCGAATACAAACTTGTTTTGTATAACGAACAAAAAGGATTTATAAAATTACCAAAGGATAAATTCCGTTCTTTCAACGAAGCTAAAGGCGCGGCCAGCTTACATGGATATTCTTTACTCGACTGGGATGTCACCGAATGCGAGGTTTGAATGCAGCTTATCGTTTCCAAATTAGCAGAAGAATATCATGGTTTGTCGGTTGCTCTCAAAGATGACGACAGGATCGAAACGATTGCCATGATCAATGGCAACAAAGCTGATCACAAAGGTCCGGTCATCTTATTCAACCTAGACCAAGAAATCGTTTACGGGATGTCGCACCGGCACGTCATCAGCAGAATTTATACCAACGGCCCCCAAAATCTGATCACTACCAAAGAACTTTCCCACCGGCTTTACGAGCACGGCATGAAAGCATCACTCAGCAGAATCAAAATAAACAACACCACATTCCTTACTTGTTTAGAAACCTATTACACGTCAATCCAAAATTACGGACGGTTCGAACTAAAAGCTGCCGGGGGTAAATTGGGTTGCCTCTATAGCCTGGAAGGTTATATTCCTGTACTTTTGACCACGGGCGGGTTCCCTAAAGGGGAATTTGACGAAAATAGACTCGACATCGATAAAATACAAACGGAGGTGATGCTAAAACTTAAATACAGATAGGTAATGTATGGATCTTAATCTACTACACCAAAATGAAAAGCTTCGTGATCACGTCATCGAACAGCTTACTTCGGTGGGTGGGTTGGTGAAAGGTGAAGAGATCAATATCCTTTGCCCGTTTCACCACGACACCAAACCTTCGCTTAATGTACACATAGGACACAAAATCACACCCGGTAAATTCAATTGCTTTTCTTGCCGGGAAAATGGAACGTGGAACAAATTAGCCCGCGCTTTGAAGCTCACCCCGTTTGCTACCCCTAATAATCCAAATAATAAGAAAAATGGCCACCGGGATCTTCAAGTGATTGACGACGAGATCAACCCCTTCAAGCTGATGCTGGAAGTTATGCAAACCAGCGACTACAAAGAATACGTCCCACCCACTTTGAAAGGTTTAGAACCTTTGCCGGATGACTTTTCTTGGCGGGGGCAACCCCGAAGCTTATATCAAAAGTTAGGGGCCAGCTATTATTGGACCGCCCTAACCCAATCGTTGTATTTTCCTCTTACGACCAACGGAGAATACCAAGGCTATACCTTGTGTACCCTAGCCACCGAAGCGCCTAAATTTACCAAATATCTGATACACGCTGAAGCTAAACGGAATTTGTTCTTGTACGACAATCTCACCCAAGACCAACCTATCGTTTTAGTAGAAGGGCACTTTGACGCGATCCGGTTGATGGGCGAGGGCTTCAACGCTGCCGCAATCTTCGGGGTGCAAAATTGGTCTGATTATAAAAGAAATCTGATTATAGCTAAGAACCCTTCGAAAGTGGTTATCGCTTTTGACGGGGACCAAGCCGGGTACACCGCTTCCGTAGAAGTTTTCAACACCTTTCGGAATGTCTTAGAAGTCGATATCTTCTATCTACCTTTAAAAGATCCTAAGCTAGACCCTGGCGATATGTCGGAGGAATATCTTACACTTTTACGGGATAAGGTTTATGGTGGACATTAGCAGAGACTTCAAACCGGGGATAAGGTTCAAAAGCTTTAAAGTCCGTAATGGTAGGGTCTTCGATAATCTGACCCTTCCTTTGACCAACCAAGGCATCGTTTCGATCCTAGGGGAAAACGGTGCTGGGAAGTCTACTATATGGAATTTGTTGGAAGCCACCGCTTTCGCTTCAACCCCCGACGGTCACAAAAAAGATGATCTGGTTAAGAACCTGAAGGATGCTTCTTTCGAATTAGACTTCGAAAAGGCCACCGTCCCCCACCTTCTAGTTTCCGAACGTAAGAAGAAAAAGTGGGGGTACCGGATCGAAAAAGACGGGAAAGACCAAACCCCGCATACCTATAACGATTCTGTCAAAGCAGCAGGTTCTATCCTAGGGATCAACCAAGCTGAGTTCGAGGGTTCGATACACCTTACCCAAGGAGCCCAACACATATTGATCTCCGAAAAACCCGCTAAGAGAAAAGAATACATTTCTAATTTCTTTGGCATAGACACGTCTTATGATTTGGTACACCAAGAATCTAAAATTAAATTACAAGAGACCAAAGATCAGATCACCAAACTGTCGGCCCTTTCCCACACCAAAGGGATGCTGGAACAAGAGATCGAGCTAGAAAATTATCAAGACCCTAAAGATTTAGAATTACAACTAAATCATTATGAAAGTGAACTCCGGGCAGCCGAAAAGCTAGCTAAGGATTTAGAAACCAAACACGAAGACCTTATCTTCCACGATCAACTTAGTGAAAGCGCTAACAAGTATGACGATCCCGAAGACCTTATAAATCGCGGTGGCGAAGAGCTAGTCACGATAACTTCACAGCTTATGTCCGCAGCCACTATCAAAGAAGCAAACAAAAACGCCCTCGAAGTGAATCGGACAATCCTTAAGCTGCAAAGTGAAAATGAAAAGATCTTAGAAAACCACAGCCAGATAGACACTTTTGATCTTAGTGAGGCGCTTTTAGATTCAGAAAAGCTGGTGAAAATAAAAACAGCCAACGAAACCGTCGAGCCGCTTAGAAAAGAGCTAGCGTCTTTACCGGATCGCAAAGCGTTGCCGATCGAGCCTATCGAAAAAGAAGTCAATGAAGTTTGGATGAATTACCAAACAGCTAAGAAAAAAGCTGAGCTTATACGCAAAGGGGAGTGCGGGGAGTGCGGTGCTAAATTTGAATCCACCCACCTAGCCGAAACCGAAGCTCTAGTCGCCGACCTCGAAGAGACCTACCAAATCCTTGGTGGCGATCTAGTAGTGATCAAAGAAAGAAACACCAAAGCCCAAAGACGGCAAAACATCCTAAAGACCCTAACGGACATACCCGAGTGGGACGAAAGCCAAGCTGAAATGCTTAAAAGCCTTCGTGAATACATCCCAGCTAAAAGGGACTACCAAGAAAACAATTACACGCTAGGGATCTTACAAAAAGCTGAAATCCTAGAAGAAGTAGACACCCTGGAGCTTAGTAACAAGCAACAAACCTTAAGGGCCGACATCGCAGACTACAAAGTTTGTTTGAAAGCTAAAAGCAATTTACCCGAAAAGCCTGAAGAGCCTTTAGAAATTATCGTAGCTTCCCTCACCGAAGCCCAAGATCGGATCACTAAGCTGACCGAAAGCAAATTAGAGACCGCCCAAGAATTAGGAAAAGTCAAAGCAGGCAACATCAGGGTCAAACGGCTACAAAACGAACTGATCACGATCACCCAAAAGCTTTCTAAGGTCGAAGGGCTGAAGAAGGAAGAGTTCTATTGGGCCAAACTTGTAGACGCTTACGGGCCTCGTGGGTTGCGTGTAAGACAACTTGAGAAAATGATGAACTTGGTGATCCGTAGGTTGCCGGTGTACACCAGCATCTTATTCAACGAGCGTGGGTTGACTTTCAAACACAGGTGCGATGCTTCTTCTGTCGAGATCATAGCTTGCAGGGAAGAAACGGATGCTGACGGGACGGTCACCACCTTCGAACATGACATTTCAAGTTTTTCCGGTGGGGAAAAGGGTAAGATGTCTATGGCTTTTGTTTTGACTTTGGCTGATTGCGTCCCCCCGGCGAAGCGATCTAATATCCTTATTCTGGACGAAGTCGATTCTGCGCTGGACTCGGACGGGCAATTTCGCTTTACCAACGACCTGCTACCTATGCTGAAAGAAAATTATGAGAGTGTCTTTGTGGTGTCACACTCCCAAGAAATTCAACAAGCCGCCGTGTACGACCAAGTCTGGGTGGTGCAAAAAAAGAATCATTGGTCAGAAGTTGTAAAACAAACTTTAGACTTCTAGTGAAGTTATCTTATCCCAAACTGCTTGAAGCCCCTCGGTGTCGTACAACCTTTTTGCTTCGTGTCTGTCTAGCCCGAAAATCATTTGGAAGTGGGGCATTTCTTTGAAGGATTTCCACCGAGCGCCCCATTCGAAGCCGTACTTTTCGAAGATCTCACCGACTCGGTGGTAATCGGATCTCCGATCGCCTTCCACCTTTTCGGTGTTGTAGTCCCCTTCCCACGACCACTGGATGCCGTCCCTTTGGTCCCCGTCAAATACTAGATCGAACGCCAGGCCGAAATTATGCCAAGACTCGTAGGGTTTGGCGTTAGTAACTTTACGCCCTGGGAAAGTCCGGCCTTTTGCGTAAAGCTGCTGTTGCCTCAACGGGGTTCGATAGCTTTCAAAAACGTGAACCATCAAACCCTTTCGGTGGCACTCGTCCAAAGCATCTTCGAGCTTCGACCGTAAAAGAGGGTGTAAACATTTTAGCACACGGCACGGCCCAGCCCCCGTAGGCATTTCAGGGACTATATCCATTTTTATATATTTTGGTTGAGGTCTCCGTCTTACCGGCTTCGGCTCCTTTGGCTCCTTTGGCTCCTTTGGCTCCTTTTCGTTATCTTGCTTTTCTTCGAATAATCTTTGCCACCACAAATATATTGCGTTACCCATGTCTCTACCCTTATACATCGCGGTCTACAATTTTCTTGGATCGATATTTTGTAGGATACTTGTCCCCAGGTAAATCCAAAACATAGGCTAGGTGCTTACAAGCTCTTGGGGCTGCATCAGGGTTTGGTCCGTGCTCTTGGTAACCTTCCCCGTTGGACCATCTGATGTTTGAAGAGTCTTCATCGAATAACGCTACTTCGCAATTGTATTGAAAGTATTCGCAATCGCACGTCACCCAGACTTGTGCATTTTTGCCACGGCCATAATAGTCGATCTCAAGGTTGTGGGGCCTGCCGCTACCACCGGAATCCCTGGCCCTACCTTTGACTGTTTTAACTTTGCGACCTTTGGTGTCCCGCCACTCTTTAACGCTAGTGGGTAAAAAGGTTACGGTTCGCTTATTCTTCCAAACTTGCGGATGGGTTTTCTTGGTTGTGTCTAAGATATTTTGGGCTGTCAACATAGAATGATTCCTGTTAGGTTAAAAGCTCCTACCTTATAATTTAACGGAGCGTTGGCGTGGAATCATTCGGCACCCTGAAGATATTGAAACTTACGGATCTCGCTTTCGTAAAGATAATTCCCGAGCCTGAAGTTAAGCGTAAGCCCGATCCTAAAAAACCCGTAAAAAAGACTAAAAACAAAGTAACAGAGATATCGCCTTTGCCGAAAAAACGAAGGAAAAAGTCTTCTACTGAGTACTTTTCTGAAGATGAATTGTTATACCTCAATAGTACTAACAATTCTGATGAAGAAGATTTACCTGACATAGGGCCGCGTGGTAATAGCTCCTCGGACAAGGACGAAGTTGCTTTGTTTGCAGGGGTTAGCGGGGTAGACGAAGTCCTTTACGGTGGGGTTGAATACCAAGAAGACTTAGATAACTTACATCCCGCCGAAGTTGCGGCGCGTTACCAAGCAAACCAAAAAGGACCTATAGGCGGTTCCGATGAACAGATCTTGAAAGACTTACGCAAATTGGTCTTTTCGGTTCCCTTGTTACCCCAAGTCGAAGTTTCTAAATATTTCGATCAAATCGATAACTGTGTATTCCCGACGGTCTATTCGATCTTAAGTACATCGATGGTCTATTTCGAAGAGGTTATACAGGTAGTGATAAAAGTAGCTGCTGGTAACACCTACGGGAAAAATATCTATGAAAAAGGTAATCCCGACGACGAAACCGAAACGTCTCTTCGTACCGACCTGCGGGGCACCTACAAACCGCACGAGATAAGATTCCTTAAAAACTCTTACAACCTCTTCAGACTTTTCGCCCATACCGCTACCGAAGAAAACAATCCCGAATACGAAAATGAACTTCCCGTCACGATCCAACAAGGTATGACCGAGTCCGCTTTCATCCGTGGGGTCTACGAAGATATCATTAGTGATTTTGTGACTTACACCAAAAAATATGACGAATTGCATTGGCTGGCTTTAGAAGCTAAGCTCCGAGACGACCACGACGAATACCACCGCCTCACCGATATCATAATCTTGATCGACACCAAACTGAAATTAAACAAATCAGCCTATTACATGTCCCGAGAATCTCGCAGAATATATTACAAATATATGGAATTACGCGCTAACATTATAACGCCTTACCTAAGATCGGTGTATTCCACGGCTAAAAAGACAGCCAGGAATTCACATCAAATGCTAGATAACTTCCAAAACGGATCTATCGGGTTGATGCGTGCTGTGTCGTGCTATTCGGTCAAGAGACTAGCCAGCTTCGCTTCGGTGGCGAAATGGTGGATCAAACAAATGATGTTGTTGTCGATCAAAGAAGACGCCAACTTTGTTAAGCTGCCCGTTTCGACTTGGCAAGCCTACACCCAATTAGAAAAAGCGAAGGTGAAGATCGGGGCGTCAGAAGAAAATCTGGAAATGATCGCCAAAGAAGCTAAAATGCCTTTGAAGAAAGCCAAGGCCGTCTACTACACAGTCAAAATCTCCCAGGTGTATTCATTAAATCGAACCTATGATTCAGAAGAAAAGCTCACCTTAGAAGATATTATGACGAATGAAGATCGTCTAGGCGGGGTGGCCGACCCCTTCACGAATTTGCTTAGGGAATATTGTGAAGACAGTGCTCTTACACAAAAAGAATTAAAGATTATGGCCTTGAGGCATGGGATGATCGATCTTATCGAGAACAAAGAACCCACTAACGAAAAACGGGTGCAAGAGACGATGGTTCAAAATTTGGCTATTCTGGGTTACAACTTCCGTTACGCCACGTAAAGCGATGTCACATTTTTAGCCTCTTCCTTTAAAAGTTATTTGATGGAACGAAACGTCGATCGTTCCATTTAACTTTTGCTTACAAGGGGTAAACAATGACGCTACAGCCGCTACCGCAAACATCTTTCGGATTCTCCTCCAACCCACCAAGGAAAAAGCGTTGGGACGAAGAAATTCCCTGGCTAGAGTTTGCTGATGGTAAGTGGATGAACCTTCGCTTCTTCGGTCACAACGATTCAATATTGACGATGGTCGCTACTCACTGGCTTGCTACGCTTAAGGGCAAGCGCTTTCCGATGTTGTGTTTGAATTACAACAGCGCCGAAGGGGGTTTCACCAAAACGGGCTGTCCTATTTGCGATGAGTTTGATCCTAAGAGTAGCGAGATAGAAGCTATCAAAGATATCTCTGCACGCTTTTCTGGGTACACCCACGCTATTGACCGTGACATCCAAGAGGCTGGGGGGCTTGGTTCTGATTGGAAGCCTTGGCGACCTATCCGCTTACCAATTTCGGTTATCATTTCATTACAAAATCTAAAAGGTCGTAACATCCACACGATCAATGGCACCAAATACGAAGCGGATGTCGCCGACCCCCACTACGGTCGAGACGTAGCGATCAAATACGATCCCCACGCTGCAAACCCACAGGCTAAGTATTCTGTTGACAAAGGTGAACACACACCTTTGACCGAAGAAGAGCAAGCTTATATCGGAGACCTTTACGATTTTAGGTCGATGATCGAATACCCTGACGTTTCCGAAGTGAAAAAAGCGCTTCAGCAAAATGGTTACTACCAACTCCTTAACGGTGAACAGCAAGTTACTGTAGTAGGCGGTACTATGCCGGTAGTAGACATAGCACCTAAAGCGCCCCTGCCACCAACTATGACGGCTCCTTTACCGGTTTCCGGCATGAGCGGGATGAAGACGGAAGAAGACCCTGCGTATAAAGCACCGGTTCCTGAAGCTTTTGAGATTCCTTTTGGCGGTGAAAAAAAAAAGAACTGAAGCTAGTCGGTAACGGTAGCGGCAGTAACGGTAAAAGATATCGGTACAAAGAATCTCCTGAAGGGGTTACGGCTCCTGAGTTTCAAAAGATAATCGGTGATTATTCTGACAAGCTCAAAAGAGCCGTACCCCTGAAGGAATGTACAGGGGAACTTGAAGGAATTCAGGTGATGAACTGTTACGGGGATTACTACGGCGATATGAACTGTGTGCGGTGCCCTGTACGTGGGTATTGTCTAAAATATTGAAAGAGCTGAAATGAACCTATCAATCGGTTTTGATGAATTTATGACGGCGAAAGAAGACAAAGGTGTAAACATCTTCTTCTTTCTTTTAGACAACGAATATTCCCACTTAGATAACGAGTCTTCTTGGATTCGTTATTCTAATGTGTCTATACGACTGGTGCGCTTGAACAAAGACGAATTTCGGATGTTGGATGTTGGGCTACACCCCAAAATCATATTCTTCCGAAACGGACGTGAATTCAAAGAGATCAACGGCATACCTTCTGTAACTAAATTTCGAAGCCTAATACAAAAACTTTAATAACTGAGGTGACCTGTGAATTCTGAATTAGCTGAAGGTTTGGATATCCATGCGGCTATGGCGAAAGCCACGGCCAAAGCAGAAGCTAAATCTAAACTAGCCCCTATATTTTTGAAACGAGATTCTTTCGCCGCGTGCGCGACTTCCACCAGCAGCCTTTGTATCGATTGGATCATGGGTGGTGGTATCCCGCCTTCGCGTACCATAGGGATCTCGGGGCCGGAACGAGCCGGTAAGTCCTTGCTGGTAACCGAAATCCTTAAAAATCAGCTAGACGCTAAGCGCTACGGTACTTACATGGACGCTGAAGGTTCTACCGATCCGTTGTTCTTGAAGACTCGGGGTATCGTATTTGAAAATTATCGGGGACAACGCACAGCCAAAGGAAATATGAAGGCAGGGGAACGTGACTACCTTTTTTACTACCAGCCTTCTACCGGCAGCGAACTTCTAAATTACATCAACGAAGTCGCCAAAGGGCTACCGGAAAATCGAAATCCCACCGCTCCGCCTATGATCTTTCTCTTAGACTCCGTCGTAGCCTTAATCCCTGATGATGTCCTAGAAGATGTCAACAAAGCTCCGATGGCTCACCACGCTCGTATGTACGCCAATATGATGCCCGTGATCAGCACCCAATTAACCAAGACCGGGTGTTCGTTTATCTACACCAATCAGCTAAGAGAAAAGCCTGGGGTTATGTACGGGCCAAGCACCTACGAACCTTGCGGTGGCGCTTTGCAATTCTTCTCTTCGATTCGGTTACAGCTTTCGACTACGAAGCCTAAGATCGACGGAACCGGTGATCATCCTTTTTCTTCAGGGTTTATCAAAGGTGGGGAATGGAAAGCTGGCGGGGTGTGGCAAGAACCCCACTACAACGCTGCCGGGGAAGAAGAAGGTAAAGATAAATATGTATACACTGCGGTGCGTACCGTTAAGAACAAGGTCTACACCCCTTATCAAGTCTGTTGGATGCGAATTCAATTCGAAGAAGGCGGGTCGGTGGGTAAAGGTTTAGATTCTGTTTTCGACATTTTCAGCTTTTTGCTTGAAAATGATTACATCGAAAAAGCTCAACTTTCCGCTGAAGAAAAGGACGCTAAGGTAAAAGTTGAGGTGGTAAAAAATAAGTTTGCTGTGGCTCCCGGCAAAAACGTGGACTTAGTTAAGGAATTTCAGATACCCGAAAGATTTGATTATCTGGAGTTTAAGCAGTGGGTTGCTGTTACGCCTAACATCGTACAGACCATGCGACAGAAGATGATAGTATCAGGATTAGTTTATAATAAGGAGTAAGATAATCTAGGGGAGCTTTTTACGGTTCCCCCTTTCACAAGGGGGTTATATTGGAAAAACCGCATTTAACGATTACCCGTAAAGACATCGCTAGAATCAAGCAAGCTGCCTTTGGTCACATACACGACACATTTCCTAAAAACCTAGACGAAACAGAATTACAGATTCTTTTAATTTGCAAAGGTCTGTTGTTTTTTCTAGGATACAAGGACATCCACCTTCCAGTAGAAATCGATTATGAATGGGAACGAGTCAACATCCCTAACAAATGAGGTAATCATCCATGGAATTGAAAATAGCCGCTAATGATATGCTTTCTATTCTCATCGACTCCGGCATCGATGAGACAGATTCTAAGGCCATTATTTTTGATATCATACAAATTCAAGGAGCCGAGTCCACCGAACGTAAAAAGTTAATCGAAGTACGTCGTGAGCGTGAAAAAGTTCGAAAAAAGCCCCCTACCTTTAAAACACAAGAGTACGAAGATGATGACGATGATCAGGAATTAGCCCCACAAAAAAGCCGTACAGGCAAGAGAATAAATTTCTCGAATTTCGGTGGGGCTGCGGAACCGATTAAATGATAGGGGAATTTATGGACGCCCAGGCTACTTCAAGCATATTGCTTAAAAAGTTGGTAGAAGATTTTGACATCAAAACGGAAGTTCCTAACCAGATCTATTTGGAAACTCAGATAGCCCGGTTGCAAAGGATGATGCTGATTTATAAGACACAATCTAAAGACACCAAGCTTTCAGGAAGGCAACGATCCCGTGCTAGGGATTTAGAGCAAGCCACCAACGGGATGATCAACGGCATCAAGTTTAGTATAAGCTTTTGGTTGCACAAAGACATCGACCTTATGGAATTAGAAGATGTAGTAGAACCTTCGGTTCAGTGAGGTTGGGATGTCAAAGTTTATCCAAACTAGCGATATCCACGTTGGGGAGTGTCGTTCGCTAGAAGGCTATTTAGAACGTCACCGATCGGTCTTAAAGCAAATAACTTCAATGGCTATCGAACGTCGGTTGCCTTTGATCGTACCGGGTGATATCTTTCATACTAAAACGACCACACATCAAGAAAGATTTGTGGTGGACGAGTGGTTTGGGGAGCTAGAACGTAATTGCATCCCAACGATTATCACCGCTGGCAACCACGATCACCTTTGGGGCGAAGTCACCCAACTTGACGGTTACGCTAAATTACCTTTCAAGTACGTTCAAATAGCTACGTGGCACCCCAAAGTCGTGAAGATAGGTGATGTCGGTTATATTTGCATTTCTTGGCGAAACTATAAGACAAAAGAAATTCAAGATATCGTCCTTAAAAATTTGCCCCTTATCGAAGATTCGAAATACAAGGTCGTTCTCTTACACGAGTGCATCACCGGGGTGAAGCTTGACAACGGGTTTGTGATGCCCACCGGCACCGCAATACCTAAGATACCCCAAGTGACTTATTGGGCCGTGGGGGACATCCACAACTTCCAGAGGACCAACGTAGCTAATGGGTATTATGCAGGTGCCCCGGCCCAATTCAAATTCGATGACAAAGAACCTAAGGGGGTTATTGTGGTAGACTTAGAGCATCCTTCACGGGAACCGGAGTTTGAAGCTTTAGTGTCAAAGTCCTTACGCACAATAACTTCGGTGGGTGAAATCACTGACGATGCTTATTACAAAATAAAAGGCAATTTAGAAGAAGTGATCAAAGCAAATAGGGAAGCTCAAGTGGTGAAATCTGAATTTGTAAAGACTGCTGAAGATGTCTTGGAATATGAAAAGATGGGGATCGTTGACGGGTTGCCGGAATTTTTAGCGGAAAAAGGTCTTGAAGCTGCGGAACAACAAAAAGCTGTCTCGTGGGTTAGAAACATAGTGGGGGATCGATGAAAACTTTAGGGATCGCGTACCATTCACCTTTAGACGTTATCACTTTGGTTCCTAACAAAACTAGGGTAACGTTAAAAGCTGAAGAACCTGCCGACGTACTTTTTACGCAAAAGCTAAATAAAACGTGTGAAGCTCCTATCCAAATCGTTTTCGCTACCCCAAGGTTATTAATCAAAAAAGGCATCCCGATTATAGATCAAGGAGATCGCGGTCAGATATTGAATCTAAGTAATTTGAATTGGAAAAAAATCCTAGACTAGGAGTTGATGATGAATGACGGATTTCCTCCAGGCTTCGGCTACAAAAAAGCAAGTGAAAGACCCGGACACGTTACCGAACAAGACAGGCGTGACCAAAAACAACAAAACGCTATGAACCAATTACATGATCAAATCCCCCAAGCCGCTAGAGGCGAACCCCTAAGGTATGATGACTACGGTATCGCCCAAGTAGATCCCGCGTCACAGATTAATCAAGCTATGGGCAATGTCCCACCCCCTTTACCTCACGCTACTTCGGGGCAAGGGCAACAAGGGCAACAAGGGCAACAAGGGCAGCAAGGGCAGCAAGGACAACAAGGACAACAATGGCAACAAGGGCAAGGTCAGCAGCCAAAGCCACCGTCGGAGTTTATGGGCGGGGCTCCTCAACAAGCCCAACAAGCGCCACAAGCCCAACAAGCCCAACAAGCCCAACAAGCGCCACAAGCGCCACAAGCTCAAGCGCCGGAGCCTTTCATCCCACCAGCAAAAAAATCGCAGCATCCTGTGATCGCAAAGCTATTAGCCCGTTTTGGTTTGAAAAGAGTCCAAAGGCACAAGCTTACGCTTTACACCGGAAAAGGTGATGATAATGAGACCACTTACATTATGAGCCTGTTACCGGAAGAACTAAACACTTGGGCTTTAACTACTACACAAAAAAAGCTTGTTACCATTGGGGAGCAAGCGATCGGGGTGTACTTCGAACATCTAATAGTTTCGACTTCGGTCTTGGCTATCGACGGTGAGCCGGTTTGGAAGATCTTTGACATCCGACCGGAAGTTTGGGAAGCCCAACAATTAGCGGAAGATCCTTTAGACATCCCTACCCGTATGCGAAAAGTGTGTGGGGAATTATTGGCCGATCTACTTTGGTCCGAAACCCAACCGATCACCGACAAACTTTCAGATTTCTACCAAAAGAAAATTCTAGGTGGTAAGAAAATTGTATCTTCTTTTGATAACGAAAATGAAGAACTTGTCCGGTACGTTTGTGTTCGGGACGAGTGTGACGTAGTCGAATTTCTTAAGCCTGAATTACTAGAAGACGGCTCGGCGAAGCCCTTCTTTTGTCGGACCTGTTCGGCTACTTTAGCCCAAACAACCGATATAGCGCAGGGGCGTTCACTCCCTTTGGTCTAAAGGCTACGGAAGACGATCCTTATTTAAGTCTCCGTGGTTACGTAATGGCGCGGGGTGGTTACACCCCGGAAGAAATAAGGAATATGACGGAATTGGAAATCCAATTTCTTAGTCATTACCAAGTGCTATTGGAAACGGATCACCAAAAGTTTTGGACTGACTGCTTAGGGGTTATCTGGGAAGCTGACGAA
>Ga0307378_10007781_pt1 | contig 14363 bp, 12 predicted proteins | sample UN1MG_FD_202238 | JGI IMG/M metagenome (GOLD analysis project Ga0307378, IMG submission 202238) | Soil microbial communities from Risofladan, Vaasa, Finland - UN-1 | ecosystem: Environmental > Terrestrial > Soil > Coastal area > Acid sulfate soil | place: Finland: Risofladan, Vaasa | collected...
TCTCAGCGGATCGTCGGCGGCCTGCTGGGCCACTGGGCCGTCTGGACGCGCCGGGCGGCGGAGATCTTCACCCGCGTGCGGGGCATTGCCGAGGCGTCCGAGGCGATCCCGCCGGACCTGCTGACCCTGGCGGCGCAGGTCACCGACGGCAACGCCGCCCTGTTCGACGTCGCCAACGACTTCGCCGGCTGCATCGCCGGAATCCAGCACGTCCTCCACGGCCAGGGGCTGCTCGCCTCGCCGCGCTGCCTGGATGCCGACGAAACGCTTTCCCCGGGTCAGGCCGAGCAGATCCAGCGCGTCCGCCGCGACTATCCCCAGCTCGTCGACGACGAGTTCGTGGCCGAGCACCTGGACGAATGGCTGTCGTGAAGAAGGGGACGTTCCTCGTGCTCTCCGCGTCCGGATGAAGCGTGCGGCGCGAACGTTCCGCGCGGATTAAATCAGGAGGGCGCCGACCAGGACGACGTTCTCGCCCAGCGCCGCCGGCACGATCTCGTAGCGGCCGGCGTAGGGTCGGAAGACCTGGCGGGCGACCGCCTCCCGCAGCGGCCGGAAGAACGCCTCGCCCATCAGCGAGACGCCCCCGCCGACGACGATCCTGTCCGGGCTGATCAGGGTAATGACGTTGCACAGCGCCACGGCGAAGTTGCCGGCGGCCGTGGCGATGAGTTCCCCGGCGGCCGCGTCGCCGCCGCCGGCCGCCCGGCCGACGTGCTCGGCGGTGATGGCCTCTGCGTCCCCCCCGGCCAGTTGCAGAACTTTCGGCATTCTGCCCTCGGCCGCCTGCTCGCGGGCCATCCGCCCGATCGACCAGCCGCTGCAAAGCTTCTCGACGATGACGTATTCGCCCGAGCGAGGATCCCACAGCTTGGTGTGGCCGATCTCGGCGGCGCCCAGGGGCCGGCGGTAGAGGCTGCCGTCGATCACGATGCCCCCGCCGATGCCGCTGCCGACGTTGGTGTAGAAGACCACGTTCGCCCCCGCGCCCGCGCCCGCGCGGGCCTCGGCCAGGGCGCCGCAGTTGGTGTCGTTCTCGATGACGCAGGGCAGGCCGAACTGCTGCTCGGCCCAATCCCGCAGGGCGAAGCCATCCCAGCCGGCGACGTGAAAGCTCCGGACGATCCGCCCGCCTTCGGCGTCCACCGGTCCGCCGAAGCCGATGCCGACGCGCTCCATGCCCCGCGCGCGGGCGAGCGGTCCGACCAGGTCCACCAGCAGCCGGCGAATGTCTCCGGCGTCCGAGCCCGGCGGCACGGGGCAGCGTCGAACGTCCGAGATTTTACCCTCGGCGTCGCCCACGGCCGCCTGGAGCTTCGTGCCGCCTATCTCGATGGCCAGGCGCTTCGTCACCGGTTCGCCTCCATCACTGCTTCCGACTACCCGTTCTGGACCCATACCGGGCTCGACCAAGCGACCTGCCCGTTCCGCTGCGTGACGCGAACGCGATAGTGATTCACCCCGCCCGGCGGGTCGGCGTCCGTGTAAGCCAGCTCCGCGGTCAGGCCCTCGTCGGGGACGGCCCGGTGGATCTTGGCCTTGTAGCTGTAAAAGTAGACTCGGTCGGTTCGGAACAGCGCGTCCGAGTCAATTCCGTACGTCCGGCGGACCAGCGCTTTGGCCTCGTCCATGAAGCTCACGATCTGCGAGCCGGCCATGGCCTCGCCCAGAGTCATGGTGACGGTCTTGCCGTTGAGCTCCAGCCGGAGTGTGTCCTGCGGTCTGGCCTCGATCTCGAAGATCGCCGCCTCGGTGGGCACGCCTCCGTGCGGCGGCGGACTGGAGGTCGTGACGAAGCCGAAGTCGCACTGCCCGCCGTCAGGGCTCCCAAGCCGCTGTCCGCGCCGCCTCCAGCAAGGCTCGGCCGAGAGCACCGCGCCGTCGGGCACCTGGAGACGGCCGGTCCACTGCTGCGGGGGCATGTCCGCGAGATCGTCGCGCTTCGGCCCCCATCCGACCTCGACTCGGAGCTTGGCGCGGATGCGCCCCCCGCCGGCCGGGGCCGACCACGTGCCGCCGTGGCAGTGCGCGGCGATCGGGCGGTTGTTCCGCAACAGCTCGATGCGGTCGATGGCGTCGCAGCCGCGGACGCGCGCGAGCGTCCGAACGGGGCCAGACCTGGCGATCGCCCCGCCCATCGGCGCGCCTTCGACGCTGAAGTCCAGGCGGATGCGGTCGCCCGTGACGCCATACACCCGCCGGGCCTGGAAGGCCTCCCACAGCGCCTCGCGGGTCAGGGCCTGGGCGTGGCAGCCCATCAGCCCGCGGCCGTAGGTGCCGGGGGTGGCGTTGTGCTCGTCCGTGGAGGCGATGATCCCCACGCGGATCCCGCGGTCGAGGCCGTCTTCAATCGCGCCGCCGGAGACGCCCGGCCCCATGTGCCAGTTGCGCCGCAGACCGATCCATTCCTCGTCTGACTCGCTGCAGCCGTGGTTTGAGAAGATCTCCGCGAACGGCGAGAGCTGGTCGTCGTGGACGCCCCAGTCCTTGCCCCGGAAGCCGGTGCGGTAGGCCGTGTGGTGGGGTATGACCAGCGCCTTCAACCCGCGGCGGCGAATCTCCGCGTACAGCTCCGGCAGCGTCGGCATGTCCAGCAGGGGCGGGTGGTCGGTGAGGAAGAAGACGTTGTGGTCGCCGTGGCGGTTGTCGCCCTGCCACTCGAAGCCGGGGAAGATGACGAAGTCGCCGTCGGAGTTGCCCGAGGCCGCGAGGGCGCAGATCGCCCGCCAGGCCGCCGCCAGCTCCCGCTCGTCCCGCCAGCCCTCCACGCGGAAGCCGTTCTCCAGCCGGTACGTGTACGGGTAGTAGGCGATGGGCCAGAAGTCCAGCACGGCCTGGGCGTGCTCCAGCGCCGCGTCCAGGTCGGCCGCAACCTCGCGCGGAAGGTTGGTGGCCGTTGCCCCACCGGCCGGGAAGTGCGCCTCCTGAAAACCCGGCATCACCAGGTGCAGATTGGAGTGGCTGTCGCCCCAGAAGAGCTTGTACGGACTGTCCATGATGGTTTCTCTACAAGTCCTGGCCCGTCTGTCCCAGGGCTCCGGCCAATTCGACGATGGTGGCGGTCCCGGTGGTGCCGATCTTTCCCACGACGATGCTCCCGGCGAGGTTGGCTAGCTCGACGGCCTCGGGCAGCGACGCCCCCGCCGCCAGCGCCATCGCCAGATGCGCCGAGACGGCATCGCCGGCGCCGACGACGTCGATCGGGCCTTCCCGCCTGATCCCGGCGGCGCGGTGCACTCCCCCGCCCGGGGCGGCGCCGAGGAGTCCGTCGGCCCCCAGCGTCACAAAGACGTACCGGCCGGTCTGGGCCGACCAGCGCCGGGCGAGGGCCTCGGCGTCGGAGTCGGCGTCGGCGAAGTGGCGGCGCAGCTCCTGGCGATTGACCTTCAGGTGGACGTTGGCGAACCCGCCCGGCTCGCAGCGGCTGTCGGCGAGGAAGACCTTGCCGCCGGCCTGCCGGGCCAGCTCGGCGACGGCCTGCTTGACCGGCGGCGAAAGCACTCCGTTGCGGCTCTCGGTGACCTGCTCCAGCAGGATCACCGCGTCGGCGTCGGCCGCGGCGGACTGAAGCCTGGCGATGATCCTCTTGACCAGCCCGGCCGGCGTCGGCGTGCGGTCCCGTATGTCCAGCCGTGACAGCTCCTCCGGCGGCCGGCCCGGGCGGATCAGCAGCGGCTTGGTGTAGGTGAAGGTCGTCCGCCGGCGGGTGCGGAGGAAGGAATCCAGATTCGCCCCGAGTGCCCGCAGGGCCCGTAGCAGCTCGTAGCCCTCGCCGTCGTGGCCGCAAAAGCCGACCGCCCGCGCCTCGGCCGGGGCCAGGGCCAGCACGTTGGTCAGGACGGTTCCCGCCCCCCCGGGCTGCGGCCGGACCTGCACCACCTGGTGGGCCGGCAGGTTCGTCTCCAGCGAACGCTCCTCCAGAGACGCGTCCACGTGCAAATAGCGGTCCAGGCAGAAATCGCCGGCGACGACGACCTTCAGCCGCCCGTACGCGCCGGTGATCTGTTCGAAGCGCTGCCGGTTCATCGCGCGGTCCCCGGGCCGTCCAGGCGGGAGACGATCTCTTTGTGAAGCGCCGGCAGCACCGCCCGGTGGCGGCCGCGGATGTAGAAGCTCTGCCCGCCGTCGGCGACCGTGCGGACGAGGATGGTCTTCAGCGGGCGGTAGTAGTAGGCCGGGTCGGTCTTGGGCGGGGTGGCGGTCAGGTCCGGCGGAAGCGGGAGCAGGTCGACCACGGCCGTGGTGAAGTGGCGGATTTCGCGGCCGGCCTGGGCGGCGACGTTGCGGGCCATGGACAGGGCCTTCAGGTACACCTCCGGGCCCATCACCGCCGAGCCGAAGCACAGCAGCACGCCGCCGGCCAGCGACTCGACCTTGCGGGCGAAGATCAGGAAATCGCGCCCGCTGGCGGCGCCGGTGGCGGCGGCGTCGAAGTTGGGATGCTCGTGAATGATGTCGTAGCCGATGCCGACGTGGACCGTCACCGGCACGCCCAGCTCGTACCCGGCTGCCAGCACGCTCACGTCGCGATGGGGGTACTCGCCCCGGAGGATTTCCCGCCCGACGGCCTCGCCCATGCCCAGCCCCTCGGCCGCGGCGGCGGAGACGATCTCGTTGATGCGCCCGGTCTCGCGCCACAGGCCGAACTGACCGACGCGAACGTACTCGGCAACGCTCTCGCTGGTCGCCCCGATCAGGGCCAACTCGTAGTCGTGGATCACGCCGGCGCCGTTGGTGGCCACGATGTCCACCGCGCCTCGGCGCATCAGGTCGATGACGTAGCGGCTCAGGCCCTCGCGGATCACGTGGGCGCCCATCATCAGCACCACCGCGCCGCCGGTGCCGCGCGAGGCGGCGATCCGCTCGGCCAGGACGGGCAGGGCCTCGTGAGAGAAAGGCTGATCGACCTGGCCGACCTGGAGCACGGTGGAAAGGTCCATGTCGTGCCTGCGCTGGCTCAGCGGGCGAAGATGCAGCCTGGACGTGTCAAACGTTTCGTGTCGGCTGGTCATGGCCGCTGGCTCTCTGAACCGAACAGCGCCGCCAGGATGGACGCCAGCTCGGCGAAGTCCGGGATGATCATATCCGCCCCGGCCTGGATGAGGCGATTCCTTTTCCAGGGATCGGCCGACCCGCCGCCGCGGGCCTCGTCGCTGGCGACGCCGACGGCGTAGCCGCCGACCGCCCGGGTCTCGGCGATCTCGACGAACCCGTCGCCCAGGCTCAGCAGGGCCCCACCGTCGATGGCGTTCTCGGTGAGCATCCGCCGGATGACCTTGGCCTTGGAGAAGGTGCCGTAGTCCTCGCGCGCCCCGTAGATGCCGCCGTCGAAGCAGTCGGCGATGCCGAGCAGGTTGGCCTCCTCCAGGACGTAGGGCTCGTCCGTGCCGCTGGTGAGGTAGAGCTTCAATCCCCGCTGCCGCAGCGCCCCCAGCATCGCCCTGGCCCCGCGCAGCAGCATCTCGTCGCCCCGGCACGACCCTTCGGCCAGCGCCCGCCGCCGGTGCTCGATCCGCGCCATCAGCCGGCGGTTGTACTCCCGCTTGTACTCGAGCGGGTCGCCCGGCGTGCCGCCGAACTGCTCCACGCGCTCGGCCAGGCGGATCATCTGATAGATCGTCTGCTTGCCCGTCAGGGTCTCCACGTCCTCCCGGACCAGCTCTTCCAGCTCCGGGCCGCTCAGGCCGTGGTCCAGGCCCCCCAGGACCTCCACCATCATGGGAACCATCACGCCCTGCCACCCCTGGCGGATCAGGCTCAGCGTGCCGTCGAAGTCCAGCAGCGCGCAGGCGAACCTCCTGCCGGCGGCAGGGCGAAGGACCTCAAGACGGGCTGGGCCGGAATCGCTCATCGCTGGAGCATCCACAGCAGCTTTATCGGCCATTTATCGCAGTCGCGGGCTTTCCTGTCCAGCGCGGCGGGCAATTCGGCGCCAGGTGCGGCCTGTATCGAATGTGCCGGTTGTGTTGTTTAAGCGGGGCGGGCTTCCGGCCGATACGAGTTTCACGGGTCGGACCAGCCGGCCCGTGGCGCCGTCTCGGTGCGAGGACACAAGATGTACGTGGAATACTACGGCCTGCGCGAGCCGCCCTTCAACGTCACCCCGGACCCGAAGTTCCTGTACATGACGGACGGCCACCGCACGGCGCTGAATCACCTGCTGTTCGGAATTCAGCAGCGAAAGGGGTTCGTGCTGCTGACCGGCGAGGTCGGCACCGGCAAGACGACTCTGTGCCGCAGGCTGCTGGAGATGCTGGGCGCGGACTGCCATACCGCGCTGATCCTCAACCCGATGCTCACCGGCACGCAACTGCTGCGGGCGGTGGTGCAGGAGTTCGGGATCGGCGGCGGCGGGCGCGATCGGCTGACCTGCATGACCGTGCTGAACTCCTTTCTTCTCTCGGCCGGCGAGGCCGGTCGGGACGCCGTGCTGATCGTCGACGAGGCCCAGGACATGTCCATACAGGCCCTGGAGATGACCCGGCTGCTGAGCAACCTGGAGACGGATTCGCGGAAGCTGCTCCAGATCGTCTTGGCCGGGCAGCCGGAGCTGCGGGCAAAGCTCCGCACGCCCGGCCTGCGTCAGCTCGCCCAGCGCATCTCCGTGCGGCACCACCTGCTGCCGATCAGCCGGGAAGAAACGGCCGGTTATCTGCGGCATCGCCTGGCCGTGGCCGGCGGCGGCGAGTCGGTGCGATTCGAGGATGAGGCGATCGACGCCGTGCATGAGTACTCCGGCGGGACCCCGCGGCTGGTGAACAGCATCTGCGACAAGTCCCTCCTGGCCGGGTACGTCGAGCAGACCGCCGTCATCGGCGCCCATCTGGTCCGCATGGCCGTCCGGGACCTACGGGAGGCCGCCTGATGAGCCTGATCAACAAGGCATTGCAGCGGGCCGAGTGCGACGGCCGGCGAGGCGTCGGCGGCCCCGTGCGCTCGATCTACGACCAGCAAGGCTGGCCTGATGACGGCCGGGGCGAAAAGGACGGCAACTCCGACGGAGCGGGCCCGCCCGGGGCCCGGGACAGGTCGGGCACGGGCATCGGCAAAGCCGTCTTGCTTGGACTCATCGTCCTGGGCGGCGTGGGGGCGCTGTCGTACTTCTCGCAGGTTCCGGGGGACAAGCCCCCCAAGACAGTAAGGGCCGACAGCCGGACTCCCGCGATGGCCCCGGCGGACCCCGCGCCCGAGGCCGCCGACAAGACCGCCCCGCCCGCCGCGGCGCCCACGACGCAACCCAGCCATCCCGGCAGCCGGAAGCCGGGATCGCCGGAAGGGCCGCCGGCCGCGCCGCCAGAGGGCCGTGCCGGCAAATACGTCATGGCCCCCGCGCCTCCGGCCGCCCGCAAAGAACCGCCCGGGCCCGCCCCGCAACCGCAGGCCCCGGACACGGCGAGGTTCAAGCTGGGCGGAATCATGCAATCCGGAGGGTCGGCCCGCGCCATCATCAACAACCATCTCGTGGCAGTTGGGGACTTCATCGACGGGGCGACCGTGGTGAGCATCAGCAAGCACTACGTCGTGCTCGAAGTGGACCACAAGCGCATCCACCTGCGGCTGTGAGGCGGCCGCGGCGCCGGCCAAGAGCAGCCCGCCCGGCAAGCGGATCGGCAGACTTCCGGCAGGCTCACGGCACCGGCAGCTCGTTGCGCTGGCAGAACTCGTGCATGTCGCGGCAGTTGTGAATATCCACCATGGTCACCCAGCCGCCGCCGCGGCGGTAATGCCGCCAGCACTGCTTGCCGTCGATGTAGACGGGGTTGTCGCCGAGGCCGCCGTCCGGAGCGGCCTGGGCGGGACGGGCGGCGTCGTTCAAAGCCATCGCGTCGCAGCGGGGGCAGACCCTCCGCGGAAAGTCCTCCTCGACCGGCTCGCGGCCGCAGATGCTGCACCGCGTCACTTTGTCTCTCTTGCCCATAGTCAACTCGGCCAGGGCATTGCCGCTCTGTCGTCACTCCACCTTCAGCTTGTGCTCGGCCGAGACGCCCGTGGCCACGTCGCGGGCGCGAAGCGTGTACTCCCCGGCCGGGTCGGACGCGGCGATGGGCACCATCCACTCGGCCTGGCCCTTGCCGGCGACCAGGGTCTGGGTCAGCATGCGCAGCTCCTTGGCGTCCGGGCCGAGCACGCTAACGCGGAAGGCGTGCGTCTGGCCTAGCGCCTTGCCCTTCAGCTTCAGGGTCGCCTTGACCAGTTCGCCGGGCTTGGCCGCGGCCGGCGCCGTGATCGTCATCGCCTCCACCGGCTCCGGGAGAATCGAGAAGATGACCGGCTCGTACGTGGGCATGTCGAAGGTGATGTTGCGGCGCTTGCCGAGGTACTTGCCCGCGCGCTGGTCGTAGACGGCGTGCGCCTTGCCCAGGTCGAGCTTGAGCTTCATGGGCTTCTCCAGCGCCGCCTGGCTGCGGTACTCCGGCGGGCCGAGTTCGCTCACGCGGAGCTGGTAGTTGCGGTGAATGCCGAGGATCCGCAGATCCCCGCAGCGCCACGGGTGCAGCTCGAGGCCGGGCGGGTGCCCGCCGTCGGCGGTGGTAACGGCGTACTGGGCGGGGCCGGCGGCCTTCTCGACGATCGCGCCCATCAGTTGCCTCAGCGCGTTGCCTTCTCCCGGCTTCAGCCGCCAGCGGTGGTAATCGGTGATGGCGGCGTTGAGGTAGATCGTCCGCCCACCTCCGGGGTGCTCCTTGACGATGACGCAGGGCCGGTCGTCGGCGTCAACGAACCACGGGGCCGCCCCCTCCGCCGCCCGGACGCCCGGCTCGGCGGCCCGCACGCCGACCAGTTCCTGGACGGGCGTCATGCCGCGGATGCAAAGCTTCAGGCCGGGCTTTCCGGGGGCAAAGGTCATGTCCTTCCGCTCGATGCCGAACAGGTCGTCGAGCTGGCCTTTGGCCAGCAGCTTGCAGTGTTCGTCCATCAGCGCCGTGCGGCAGTCGGCGATGACGGTGCCGCCGCGGGCGACGAAGCGGCGCACGGCGTCGCACTCGGCCTTGGACATCGCAATCGACTGCGGCAGGATCAGCACCTTGGCGTCCATCTTGTCGAAGGCGCCGTTCTCGAGCTGCCCGTAGGAGACGAAGTAGTACTGGCGGAGGTTGTCCTCGAGGAGCTTGGTGACGGACTCGCGCAGGCGCAGGAACTCGGAGCTCCTCCGCTCGGAGGCGCTGCCGCGGTTGATCCAGTTCTTGCCCGTCGGGCGGACCTCGAGCATCCAGTGGGCGGTGATGGAGGGGTGCGAGTAGTGAATGGCGACCGGGTCGTTGACCTGCTCCATGTAGGCAAGCTGCTTTCGCAGGCCGCCGGTCAGCTCCTTGTAGGTCGGGGCGATGTCGACCCCGAGCTTGGTCGGCGCTGCGTCGGCGTTGAGGTAGCGGTTCTTCTCGTCGTAGATGATGATGCCGCGGTCGCCGTGGAGGAACTGATACCACAGCCGCCACACCTCCATGTCGCCGAAGCCGAAGGCGGTGGTGATGGCCGGCTTGTCCGGCGCCAGCGACCGCCAGATCTCGCGGTTGTTGCCGATGTTGTACGGCTCGATGCAGTCGAGGGCCTCGCTCAGCAGCCAGTAGTCGTAGCCGCCGAAGGCCGAGGGCATCTGCGCCCCGACGATCCCGCCGATCGCCTCGGCGTCCACCTCCTTCAGCACGTCGCAGCCTTCCTTCAGCACGTCGGCGAAAACCTTGTTCATGAAGTGGCGATGGTCCGCCCAGGGCGAGAAGTTCTCCCCGGCGCGGGCCATCATCTGATCGGTGGTCAACGGCACGACGTCGGCGAGCTTCTTGAAGTCCGTGCCCCACTCGGCGTTGATCGCCGCCAGCGAGCCGTACTCGGCCGTCAGCCACTTGCGGAAGGCCGCCAGGCACCGCGGGTCGAAGCAGAAGTCGATCGCCTCGACGAGGTTGCCGGTGCCGCACTCATCCGTGCCGTACAGGAACGGCTTGAAGGGCATCTGCATCTGCACGGCCCGGCGCTGGCGGGCCATGGCGGCCTTGCGCGCTTCCAGATCGTGAAAGCAGGGATTGCGCTTGAACGGCTCGACGCTGGTCCGATCGCGCCGGTAGGCGGCCTCGGCCTCCTGCTGCTTCTTGTGCTTGGGGTTGTAGGCGGGCGAGTGATACGCGGCGAAGTAGCGGTGATTGATCTGGTCGCAGTAGCAGCGGTAGTTGTACGACCACCATCTCTTGCCGCCGTCGGGCGTCTGCGTGCGGTCGGACTGGATCTGCCCGGCGGTGATGCCCACGTCGCGCAGCGCCCACTGCTGGGCGGGCGTGTTGTAGGCGTAGTACATGATGATCTGGTAGTCATCCCACTTGGTCTCGGCCGGGGTGACGATGAAGCTCTGCTTCGGCGCGCGGAGAGCGGCATCGCCCACGGTGAGTTCGGCCGCCAGAAAGTTCTGCATGGCGACGGCCCGGCTCAGGGGCAGCTCGACGGCTAGCGAGTCGCCGGCGACCTGCACGTCCTTTTCCACGACGGCGACCGTCCGGCCGTAGCAGTCCGTCCAGGTCAGCTTCAGCCGCCCGGCGCCGCGCAGAGCTTCCTTGAGCTTCAGCGTCGCCCGCAGGGCGTCGTTGCGGGTGACGATGTCCTTGCCGATCTGTAGCTGCGCGCCCGCGGCCAGGGCCGCGCTCGCCGCAAGAATGATTGGAATTACCGTGCGTATCATGACTTGTGTCTCCACTTTAGGGTTCCTCTGCAGTGCTACTCGTTGGCAATCCGCCAGATGGTGTTGGCGACGATTTCCGCGATGACGGTCAGCCCGTTGATGTCCACGACTTCGAAGTCGTCCATGTACGTGTGCAGCCAGGGCCAGCTCGGCGAGATGAGCTTGGCCAGGTACGACGTGGGCACGCCGGCCAGGATGAACGGGCCGTCGTCGCTGGCGTACTCCAGCGGCGTCGGCTCGATCACGTAGCCGAGCTTCTCGACCGCCTCGCAGAGCTTGCGGTTCAGGGCGGGGTCGTTGCGGACCAGCTTGCCCAGGCAGATCGACTCGGTGATGTAGTAGAGGTGATCGCCGTTGCCGATGATGTCCAGCACGACGCAGCCGGCGTAGCGGGACGCATCCGGCCGGACGTACTTGCTCACGTACGCCCCCGAGCCGATCTCGCCGTATTCCTCGGCGGTGACGGAGAGGAACTCGATGGTCCGCCTGGGGGCGGGCATTCTGCCCAGCACGCGGGCCGTTTCCAGGTTGACCGCCACGGCCGCGGCGTTGTCGCAGGCGCCCGGGCCGTGGGCGTTGTCGTGATGGGCGACCAGGCAAACCACCTCATCGCCGCCGCTTCCGGCAATCCGCCCGATGACGTTGACCCCGTGGCCGGGCGAGCTTTCGGCGTCTACCCGGATGTGGAGCGTTACCGGCAGGTGCTCGTCGCGGCGCTTGAACCCGCCGGGCACGGCGTACCACTCGCGCAGCAGCTCCTTGAGGTATTGCCCGTCCTCGTAGGTGACGGCCACGGCCGGCACGGGCAGGCCCTCCGGCCCGGACAGCAGGGGCATTTGGAGGATTCTTCCGGGCAGGCGGGAGTGCTCCACGAACCCGGCGGCGCCGCGCTCGATCAACATCTGCGTGGGGCCCTGCGGGGCGGTTTCGTCGGAGGCGTTGTCCAGCATCAGTGCCCGCGGCGGGTCGCGCATGACGAACCTTCCGCTCACGTCCGCCCGGGCGAAGTCCTCCATCCGCCCCACGCCGACGTACACCAGCTCCGCGACCGCGCCTTCCGGAGGAGTCGAGCCCGAGCCCAGCAGGGCGATGCTGGTCAGCTCCTGCTCGACCGGCCGGACCACCTTGACCCGGCAGTCGTTGAGCTTCCAGGAGTTGATCCCTTCGACGCGATCGGCGCGGACGTCAACGCCGGCGGAGCGGAACTGGTTTTCCACGTATGCCGCGGCCCGGTGCTCGTTGTCGGTCGCCGCGTGCCGCGGGGCGCAGGAAACCAGCGCCTTGACGTCCTCGGCCATGCGGGCGGCCGAGATCCCCGCGCGAATCGCAAGCGACGTCTGATCCATCCTTATTGCCCCTGCGGCGAGGGCACGCCGGTGAGGTCCTCGATTTCGTAGCCCAGATGGGGGGCGGTGGCCCAGACGCTGACGGCGACCTCGCTTCCGGGGTTGATGGCCGTGTGCGGCTCGTCCTCGGGGATCACGATTGCATCGCCCGCCGAGATCCGCTCCCACCGCTGCAGCTCGGGGAACTCCAGCACCAGCGTGCCTTTGATGACGTAGCAGACCTCGTCGGCGCCCTTGTGACCGGGGTCGAGGCTGCTGCGGCCGCCGGGGGGAATCTGCGAGACGCTGAAGACCAGGCGATCTGTCCAGAAGTACACCGCCGCCATTTCGTCTCCGGCCATCAGGACGCGGGCGTCGTCTCGGCGACACACCCGAACTTCCCCGGCCGGGGCCGGACCGGTATGCGTATCCGCCATTTCGGCCTCCCATGGCTTGGATTGTTCAAGCCAGCCGGCCCTGTTTAATCCATTCCGGGCGGGCTGACAACGAACTTTACCGGGAAAGATGGCCCGGTGCGGCCGGGGCCGTGCCCGCAGGATATGGGGCCTGGCGCTAAGCGCCTTTATGGAAAGAGCTTGTGAAAGATGGCGCATGCCCGGGGCTCGGCCATGTGCCCGGAGGCGGCCGGGGAGTGAGCGGAGAAGCAGTATTTACCTGCGGCGCGACGGCCGGTCAGTCGACGATGACGACCGAATTGAACGTGCCGTAGCGATTCAGGATGGTCTCGGGCACGTCGATGTCGTGGACCCAGTCCCCGTCGAGCAGGAACTTGTACTCATAGCGTCCGGGCGGAATTGCCAAGGTGGCCGCAAACGAGCCGTCCTTTTGCCGGCGCATGGCCGCGGGCTTCCACTGGTTGAAATCACCGGCCACCGCGGCCTTTCGCTTCCCCTTGCCGGTCTGGACGGAGAACCGAATCGTACCTTTCTTGTGCCCCTTGTCGTACATGGCATGGCCTTTCCCAAAGTGAGCGTACGGCAATTTCATGCATTCTATGCTTGTATCGGTCAGAAAAAGAAAAAAGCCAACCTTTCGGTTGGCTTTTTTCGTGTAAGGCGGCGTTCACCTACTTTCCCGTTATCCGGTATCATCGGCCGTTGCGGCTTCACTGCTGTGTTCGGGATGGAAGGGACCCCACGGGCGACGAATCGTCCGCGGGGACCCAACAGGTGTTTCCCGCAACGTATGGACACCGCCACAGGCTCGCGCGGGGCTTTCGCCCCACGCGGCCGGTGAGTCGTCATAGAGGTAAGCTGCAAGGTTCACCGCGTAAGGCGGCGTGGTCGCGCGGTCTGCGCGGACCTGTGATAAATGTGATCAAGCAATCGCCCATTAGTACCGGTTAGCTGAGACGATTTCGCGTCTTACACTTCCGGCCTATCAACCTGGTAGTCTTCCAGGGGGCTCTCGTCGCCCGAAGGCAACATGGAATCCTCATCTTGGGGTGGGCTTCCCGCTTAGATGCTTTCAGCGGTTATCCTTTCCCAACATAGCTATCCAGCCGTGCCGCTAGCGCGACAACTGGTACACCAGAGGTTGGTCCTTCCCAGTCCTCTCGTACTAAGGAAGAATCCCCGCAAGATTCCTGCGCCCATGGCAGATAGGGACCGACCTGGCTCACGCCGGTCTGAACCCAGCTCGCGTACCGCTTTAATTGGCGAACAGCCAAACCCTTGGGACCGCCTTCAGCCCCAGGATGCGATGGGCCGACATCGAGGTGCCAAACCTCCCCGCCGCTTTGGACGCTCGGGGGAGATCAGCCTGTTATCCCCGGAGTACCTTTTATCTGTTAAGCGATGGCCCTTCCACTCGGAACCAACGGGTCACTAGGTCCTGCTTTCGCATCTGCTCGACTTATAGGTCTCGCAGTCAAGCCTCCTTGTGCCCTTACACTCGCCGCACGATTGCCAACCGTGCTGAGGAGACCTTTGAACTCCTCCGTTACCTTTTAGGAGGAGACCGCCCCAGTCAAACTGCCCGCCTAGCACTGTCCCCCGTCCGGATTCACGGAACGGGGTTAGGTGACTCGATACACAAGGGTGGTATTTCAAGGTTGGCTCCATCCCGGCCGGAACCGAGATTTCAACGCCTCCCACCTATCCTACGCATGCGCAACAAGGCATCAATACCAGGCTACAGTAAAGGTTCACGGGGTCTTTCCGTCTTGCCACGGGTACGCGGTATCTTCACCGCGACTATAATTTCACCGAGTCCGTCCTCGAGACACTGCTCCAGTCGTTACGCCATTCATGCACGTCGGAACTTACCCGACAAGGAACTTCGCTACCTTAGGACCGTCATAGTTACGGCCGCCGTTTACCGGGGCTTTGGTCGCAAGCTTCTCCGCCAGG
>Ga0307378_10007782_pt1 | contig 14362 bp, 11 predicted proteins | sample UN1MG_FD_202238 | JGI IMG/M metagenome (GOLD analysis project Ga0307378, IMG submission 202238) | Soil microbial communities from Risofladan, Vaasa, Finland - UN-1 | ecosystem: Environmental > Terrestrial > Soil > Coastal area > Acid sulfate soil | place: Finland: Risofladan, Vaasa | collected...
AATTCCTTGCATTACCTTACTTTCTGCTTTAGGATTATCTTTAATCGAAAAGTCAGTGTGAGAATGTATATCGATAAATCCCGGAGATACGGCTAAATCAATAGCGTTAATCAATTTAGATGCTGGGAGTTCATCGGAAGTAATGATTTCAATTCGATCACCTTTTATTCCAATATTCTTCTTATAAGGTAATCCCCCTAAACCATCATAAATTTCTCCATTTTTAATAAGAATATCTAACATTTTCTGTTTCCCTCTAAAAAACAAGCAAACTAAATAATTTCAAAATTTAATATCTATTATGTCTTTACCGTTTCTCTGATCTTTTGAAAATGATGACAGGCAACATAATGACTTTGAGTTGCATTTGTCAATTCTGGCTCTTCTTCGCAACAAATTTTACTAGTAAATTTACATCTTGTATGAAAAACACATCCTGAAGGTAAGTTAATTGGACTAGGTACATCGCCTTCTAAAGGAGCAATAGTTAATCGTTTATCCGGGTCAGGAACAAAAATACTGGAAATTAGCGCTTTAGTATAAGGATGAAGGGATAGTTGAAAAAGGTCTTCGCAGGAAGCTCTTTCCACTATTTTCCCCAAGTACATAACCATGATTTCATTACAAAAATAATTAACAACCGATAGATTATGTGAAATAAAAAGATAGGTCAGATCAAATTTATGTTGTATATCCTGTAACAAATTTAAAATCTGTGATTGAACGGATACATCTAATGCTGAACTAGGTTCGTCCAAAATAATTAATTCTGGGTTCAGAGCAATCGCTCTGGCAATAGCAATTCTTTGTTTTTGCCCACCAGATAGTTCATACGGATAATAATCGGAATGTTCGGGTTTAAGACCAACAATTTTTAATAAACGAAATACCTCCTCTTTTATATTTACATTCTTCACTTTTTGAATAACAAATATTTCGCTTAAACTCTCAAATACAGTAAATCGGGGGTCAAAAGAAGAATAAGGATCTTGAAAAATCATTTGCATTTTTTTACGCATCTTCCGCATTTCACTTTTAGAAAATGATAATATATTTTGACCTTGGAATATAACTTCTCCACCAGTCGGTTCAATTAACCTTAATATAAGTCGGGCAATTGTTGTTTTTCCGCATCCAGATTCTCCAACAATTCCGATAATATCTCCTTTTTTTATATTGAATGATACATTATTTACGGCTTTCACTTCTCCAATTTTATGTCTTATAACTCCACCCATAATCGGGAAAAATTTAGTTATATTTTTAACATTTAAAATTGTATCGCTCATTCTTGTTCTCCATTACTATTTTTGGAATATTTAAAACATGCAACAAAATGCTCATCACCTATTTCAATTAACTCGGGTTGCTGAGATAAACATTTTTTCATTGCATATTGACATCTTGGACAAAATCTACATCCTGTAGGAAAGTTTCGAGGATGTGGGACAGTTCCAGGAATAGCATTAAGCTTTTTTTGTTTTTGGTCTATTTTAGGAATACACTCTAACAAACCTTTGGTATAAGGATGTTTGGGTGAATGAAATATTTTTCTAACTGGACCTTTTTCTACAATATTTCCTGCATACATGATTGCAACAGAATCACACATTTGAGCAACTACACCTAAATCATGAGTAATTAATAAAAAAGCACTTTGAACATGTTCTATTAATTTACTAAATAAATCAATAATTTGTGCCTGTATGGTTACATCCAGAGCAGTCGTCGGCTCGTCAGCAATAACTAAAGCAGGATCACAGGATAATGCAATAGCAATAATAATTCTTTGCTTCATCCCTCCGGAGAGTTCATGGGGATATTGGTAAAATACTTTTTTAGGGAGAGGGATTCCCATCAATCGCATTAACTCAACGGCTTTCTTTTTGGCTTCTTTATAGTGCAATTTTTCATGAACCTGAATAGCCTCAATTATTTGATCACCAACTCGATATACTGGATCCAAAGAGGTCATAGGATCTTGGGAAATTAAGGATATTTTGGCCCCTCTAATTTTTTGCATTTCTTTTTCCGATTTATTCAATAAGTCTTCATTATCAAAAATAATACTTCCATTAATGATTTCTCCTCCAGAATATGAAATCAACTTGATTACGCTTTTTGCCGTAATTGATTTTCCACAGCCAGTTTCTCCCACCAAGCCCAATACTTCCCCCTTTTCTAATTGAAAATTAATTCCATTAAGGGGTTCGACTGGTCCGTCGAGAGAATAAAATCTTAATTTTAAACCATTTACTTCAAGTAATGACATAAATTGATTACTCCTTCATTTTTATATCCATAATATCCCTTAAACCATCCCCCAATAAATTAAATCCTAATACGGTAATAATGGTAGCAATTCCCGGGAATATAGCTGACCAGGGGGCAATAAACAAATAAGTTCTTCCATTGCTTAACATTGAACCCCAGCTGGGCATAGGAGGTTGAGCTCCCATACCTAAAAAGCTCAAAGTTGCCTCTAAAACAATGGCGCTTCCCATGCCCAAAGTAGCAGCAACCACTACAGGAATAATCGCATTAGGTAAAAGATGTTTCCAAAGAATGGTAGAATCATTAGCTCCCAATGATCGAGTGACCTCGATATAAAGTTCATTTTTTAAAGAAAGTATTTGTCCTCTGATTAAACGAGCATATTGCACCCAGTAAGATAAGGCAATAGCAATAATTACACTATTCAGACTAGCTCCAATAATAGCGACAATGATCAATGAAAGAAGGATTGTAGGGAAAGCCCACATCACATCCATAAGCACAACCAATATTTGATCAAGGAATCCCCCATAATAGGCCGATATTGAACCGATAATTATTCCAATCAGTACCGAGATTCCAGTGGAAAGTATTCCTACTTTCAAAGATATACGCGCTCCATAGACGATTCGGCTAAAAATACACCGTCCAAATTCATCAGTACCAAACAGAAAATTAGATGAAGATGATTGATTCTTCAAGGAAAGATTTTGCTCCCGATAAGAATGAGGAGCAATAAAATCGGCAAAAATTCCAGTAAAAATCAAGATCAATATGATTATCAAGCCGATAATAGCCATTTTATTCTTCTTAAACTTCAAGAACATAATCCTACTTTTATTTCGCGGTATATATTGCTTTTCTTCGTGTGATTTAAATTTCATCTTCCTTCTCCCTACATTTTGCATAAATACCTTCTGAATAATACTTCAAAATAAATAAATTAATTATAGCGGATTTGTGGATCAGCATAAGCATAAAGAACATCTGCAATTAAATTTCCCAACATAACTGTAAAAACCAAAAGGAGCAAAGCTCCCTGAATGACCGGATAATCTCGTCGAAAAAGTGAATTGGCCAGAAGCCTTCCTACGCCAGGTCGATTAAATACAATCTCCGTCGTCACCGCTCCTCCGATAATCCAGCCTAAACGTAAACCTAATAAGGTAATAATTGGAATTAAAGCATTTCGAAAAATATGTTTAATGATAACTTGGGTATTGGATATTCCTTTGGCACGTACAATGGCAATATAATCTTTTTGGGCAATTTCCAGCATACTGGCTCTGGTGATTCTTGCTATTAAACCTGCACCAGCCAAACCTAAAGAAAAAGCTGGAAGAACCAAGCTCTTAAGGTCTCCATATCCGCTAATAGGAAACCAACCTAGATTAACGGAAAATATAAGCATTAACATAAGACCCAGCCAGAATGTTGGTACAGTTACCCCTAATAAAGCAAGTATCATGCACATATAATCTATAATTGTATTTTGTTTTATCGCCGATACTGCTCCTAAAAGGACTCCTAAAATAAAGCAAATTAATAAGGATGCCACACCTAAAACAATTGTGTTGGGTATTTTTAATAATAAAAGTTCGGAAACACTTCGTTGTTCTGTAATAGAAAAACCCAGGTTTCCTTTAAATACATTGGTCAACCATATAATATATTGCTGATAAATCGGTTTATCCAGGCCAAACTCTTTAATTAATCGTTCTCTTGCTTCCGGAGGTGAACCAGGATGAAGTAAATTATCCACCGGATTTCCAGGAACAAGATGGAGAATTAAAAATATAATCATTGAACAAAGGATAAAGACGGGAATCATCATAACTAATCGGCGAACAATATAATTAGTCAAACAAAGTTACCTCCAATTCTGTTAATTTCTGATTAGTTAATAATATATTTATAAATTAATTTTGTTGAAGAATTTTATTTATGCTGGAGGATAAAAACATATTTATACCTCCAGCATAAACTACACTGTAAAAACAAGTATTTTTTAAAACCTTATTTTACATCTACATCTAATAAGAATGCCGGTGTTTCAATCTTCTCAGGCATAATAGCATTGCTTCTTATCGCCATATTTACCGGGGGTAGGTAAATTGGAGCCCAGGGGAACTGTTTTAATAAATACTTGTGATAGTCAGTAAAGTACTCGACTCTTTCTTCCCAGGTAGCTGCTTTGGTCATTGCTTTATCCATTAATTCATCTGCTTTTTCATCATCCAACATAGCAACATTTGGATAGCCCATTCTCTCGGAATTAAAATACCATTCCAGAATATCGGCATTAGCCCATCCATATAATCTAATTAATAGTTCCTGCTCTCCTTTTTTCAGTTTATCGGAAAAAGTAACGGAGTCATATTGGGTAATCTTTGCGTCAATTCCTAATTTACGCAGTTGTTCCTGAGTAACCTCTGCGACTCTTCGGAATACAGAAGTATTTTCTACCCATAAATTGGCAACAAATTTATCTCCACCTTTTTCCAGTATTCCATCACCATCAGTATCTTTCCATCCAGCTTCGGCCAGGATCTCTTTTGCTTTATCTAAATTATAACGAATTTTATATTCTTCAGGAACTTTTGATTCTTCTAATTGATCAACTAAATAACTATGAGCCGGCTTACCCACATTCATAAATACGTGCTCCACAATCTCTTCCTGATTAATGGCCAGACAAATGGCTTCTCTAACTTTAATATCAGTATAAGGTTCTTTCTGGGTATTCATAGCTAAATAATATAATCTGGCACTGGGAATTTCTACAACATCAATATTCTTATCCTCTTTAGTTTTTTCCAAGAAGATGGCTGAAATACCTTCTGCAATATCAACACCACCGCTTGTCAGTTCCATAAACACAGTAGCTTCTTCCGCCATCTCTCGAATGATTAGCTTGTCAATCTTTGCTGGACCTTTATTTTCAGATAATTCAGTACCCCACTTATAATCGGGATTTTTCTTGAGAATTACTTGATCATCCATAATCCATTCATCCAGTATAAATGGTCCGGTACCTACAGCATATTTGATGCCAAAATCATCACCATATTTTTCTATAGCTTCTTTGCTGGGGATAGTCATAAAGGTGGAAGATAGATTGAAGAGTAAATTTGGATCAGGATATTCCATATGTAAAGTTACGGTGTAAGGGTCTTCAACTGTGACCGATTTAACTGACTGAACCATGTAGTCACTTGGGCTTTCTCTCATCTCTTCAATGAACCATTTAACTATATCGGCATTGAATTCTGAGCCATCATGAAATTTAACTCCCTTTTTAAGCTTAAAGGTCCAGGTCATGGCATCATTGCTCATTTCCCAGGAAGAAGTCAGAGAGGGATAATATTTTCCATCAATTTCACCCATCTCGACCAGGCCTTCGTAAATAACGTTAATTGCAGTTGTTCCCCAGTTTATTTTAAGAGGATTCAGGGTGGCTACTCCTTTAGCAGCAGGGTCAACAACTAATACCAATTTTTTTTCTGATAAAGCAATGGCAAATGTTCCAGCCAATACGACCAGAAATGTAACCAAAAATAAACAAATAGTTAATTTTTTCATTTTAAATCTTTACCTCCTGTTATTTTTTTAATTTTAATTAAAATACTTACTTTATTACCAAATTACCAATCTTTTATTTCACATCACCTCCAATTTTCCATCATTTTTACTGAGTACAACTGCCTAGATGAAAATTATTTTATGGAATATTAAAACATGATATAATATTTAATTGTACTTAATTTTTCTTTATTTCTTATTATGACTTTTTTGAATTCTTGTATTCACGACACTTATTTACAAAAACCTTAAATATCTTAATAAATATTGGATACTCATTAAACATCATTTCCGGATGAAACTGTAATCCTAAAGCAAAATTTAAAACTGTGCTTTCAATTGCTTCAATTATTCCATTCTTTGCCCAGGCAGAGGCTTTAAAATTTTTTCCGGGTTCTACACAAAATTGATTATGAAAACTATTTATATTTATTTCTTTAACTTCCAATATTTTTTGCAATTGACTGCCTTCTTCTAAATTGATCATATGAGTAGGAAAATTTCCGCTACTCTCTTGTCGATGTAAAACTCCTCCCGTATCTATCTCATCCAAAAATTTATCATTCAATTTTCCTCCAGCTATCTCGCAAATCATCTGCATACCCCGGCACATTCCCATTAAAGGCATATTCCTTTTTAAGGCTGCCTCTATAAGATATCTATCAGCAATATACCGTCTCTCGTTTTGTCCTCGTAAAGTTCTTGGTTTTTCCTTTACTTCAATCCTATCGTCCTTATCAGAGCTTCCGCAACCTCCAGTCATTATCAATCCATCGATGATATTTAGAATTTTTTCTGATAAACTTTCACTAATAAATGAAGGAATAATAAAAGGTATTCCTCCGCACTTTATAATTGGTTCTATATAATTTCTGCTTACTCGATAATATGGAGTTTCATCTGTGCCTATTTTCCCTAAATTGCAAAAACAGCTAATTCCAATTACTGGGTCCATTAATATTTACCTCTTCCCTTATTCATATGTTATGATATGATAAATCATTTGATGATTTTTCAATATTTTCATTATTAAAGAAGGCATATTTTCCCTACTTTTACAAAACAACAAGTTTAAAAAAGGACATCCTGTTTCCTTAAGTACTCCTTACCTTTTCATGAGTATATATCAGGAAATAAAAGTTTTAATATCATTCTACTGTTTTATATTGATTTTTTACATTGTATATATTAATATCTTTTATGTTAATATTATAAAAAAATATATCTTTAGATTAAATTGTATTCAGTATACCGTATACTTGATATTACTATATTAATTGTACTACATAAAATTAAAAAATCCTTCTTTTTTTAAAAAAAATTTTAATTTTTTTTAATATTTATAGAAATTAACCAATAAAAAAATTCTCAAGAAAGATTTTTGCCTATTTAAATAAGATATACGGGGCTATGAGGGGGTTAAAAAACTTGTAATTTGGACAATTCAATAATATCTAAGTTTCATTAATTTTTCTAATTATATACCAGGGTTTTACCAGTTTAGCCATTTTTATTCTGATAATTTGTTTAGCATGGGGGGCAACTTCTATCTTTTCTCCTTCTTCATCCCACATTTTCTCGATTTTCTGGGTGAAAAAATCATCATCCGGGCCAAATATTTCAATTTCATCTCCTACAAATATCCTGTTTTTCTGTTCTATGGTAGCTATCTGATTGCTTGTATTATAATCAAGTATCAATCCGGCAAAATCATAAGTCTTGATATAGGCACTACTATCATACCTTTGTTCCTCTCCGCCTGGTTTAGTAAAGTAAAATCCGGTGGTAAAATATCTATGACTCACTTTTTTTATCTCATCTAACCATTTTTCATCACAAAAATATTCATTAGGTTTTAAAAGATAACTATCAATAAGATGCCGATAAGCCTTGACCACGGTAGCTACATAATATGAACTCTTCATTCTCCCTTCAAGCTTAAAAACGGAAATTCCTGCTTCTATTAATGAAGGCAGGTGTTCTATCATGCACAAGTCTTTGGAATTAAAAATATAAGTTCCTCTTTTATTCTCATATACCGGGAAATATTCCCCAGGTCTTGTCTCTTCCATAAGATAATATATCCATCTGCAAGAATGTGCACAATCTCCCCTGTTGGCATCCCGACTTACCATGTAATTACTTAACAGGCATCTGCCCGAATAGGAGATACACATAGCTCCATGCACGAAGGTTTCCATTTTCATATCCGGAGGAGATTTTTTTATTATTTCTTTTATCTCTTCTAAAGATAATTCCCGAGCCAGAATTATTCTTCTAACCCCTTGTTCATACCAAAAATTCACCGCTGAGTAATTAGTAGTATTTGCCTGGGTACTTAAATGAATCTCCATCTCCGGGATAATATTCTTAACTATCTTAAGTACCCCCGGATCTGAAATTATTACTGCGTCTAAACCCAATTCCTTTAATTTGGCCACATATTCAGGTAATCCTACCAGGTCTTCATTGTGAGGTATTATATTAAGAGTCAGGTAAACCCTCTTCCCTCTATCGTGCGCAAACTTTATCCCTTCTGTTAATTGCTTTAGAGTAAAATTTTTTGCTCCTGCTCTTAATCCAAAATTCTCACCGCCTAAATATACTGCATCAGCCCCATAAATAAACGCGATCTTTAATTTTTCTAAATTACCAGCAGGGGCCAATAACTCCGGTCTTTTCATCTTTTATCTCCTCTTAATTGAAGTAATTTTGCTATTAATTTGACATTTTACTTTTAAATTTTTAAAAATATATTATAATGATACCATAATTTTAATCGATTAATCTAATAAGCCGAGAGAATATGGTATCAAGTATATAGTATCGAGTATCGAGTTAAGAAAGAGAAAGAAAAGATAGAAAAAAGTAACATTCTTCTTTTTATCTTATTACTCTAATTAAATTTACACTAACGAAAGAAGGTGAAAAAATGAAAGTAAAAGATCTTTTAAATAATTTAGACAAAATTGCTCCTCTTTTCTTGCAGGAAAATTTTGATAATAGCGGTATTCAATTTGCTGACCTTGATGCACCCGTGAAAAAAATATTACTGTCCCTGGATGTCACGCCAGAAATTTTAAATGAAGCAGTGGAAAATAAGGTCAATTTAATTATTTCTCATCACCCTCTTCTCTTTTCCCCTTTAAAGCAAATCACTAAGCAAAAAAATCCCTTACTCTATCAGGTCATCACCGGTCAAATCAATCTTTTGGCAATGCATACCAACTACGACCTTGCCGAAAGCGGGTTAAATGATTATGTAGCCAATTTATTAGGGATAAAGAAAATTTCTCCTCTGCAGGATAGTTCAGAAAAGATTTTTAAATTTGCAGTATATGTCCCTACACAATATGCTGATAAAGTTAGCCGGTCAATCTTTAAGGCGGGAGCAGGGAAAATTGGCAAGTACACTGAAACATCTTTTAATATTAGCGGAAAAGGGACTTTCACACCCATGGAAGGGACTAATCCATTTATCGGAAAAATAGGGGAAAAAGAAACAGTCCAAGAGATAAAAATAGAGACCGTGGTAGCAGAAAGAGATTTGGAATCAGTTGTACAGGCAATGAAAGATACTCATCCCTACGAGGAACCGGCTTTTGATATATACGAACTTAAAACAAAACCTTCTTATGGGATTGGCATATTCGGAGAGATAGATAAAGAGGTAGAAATTTCTAAATTCTCCCTGGAAGTGAAAAATCGGCTCCAAGCCCTCTATATAAGACTTATTAAATCTAATAACCGTAAAATAAAAAGGGTAGCCCTTTGTACAGGAGCAGGAGGCTCTCTCTTAGAACAAGTTAGCTGCAAAAATGTTGACTTATACATAACCGGAGACATTACCTATCATGCTGCACTTCGAGCTAAAGAATTAGGATTGAATGTTTTGGATATTGAACATTTTGATACCGAAAAATTTTTCGTTGAGGCTCTTTATAATCAATTGATTAAATTTGGAATTCACCAAGATATTTTGATTAAAAGTAAAAAAATGGAATCACCCTATGAAATACTGTAAAAGAAAAAGTATCGCGTATTGCGTATCGAGTATCGCGTGAAGAAAGAAAAAATCAGGAGTCAATAAAACGGGAAGGGCACAATTCATTGTACCCTTCCATCTGAATCTTATTTTTTTTCACGTAATTGTTCCCTACGCCTATACGCTACCCGCTATACGCTATACGCTAATTTCCTACTAACGACTATTCGCCCTTCTCAATGATAATTTTTGCTCCTGATCTGACTTTTTTAAATACTTTAGGATCTCCTATTACCTTTCCGAAGATATTTACTGGGCTGGCAGGCCTAATTTCATCACCCTGACTTGCTGGAGTGAGTCCAAAGAAGATACAAAAAGCATTACCAGGCGGCCAATAACCTAAATCACCTTCTGAAACCACTGCCTTCGCGTTCTCCAATCCAACATTAACCGGTATGGAAAAATAAATCTCATCACCCCAGGTATTTACACTGCCTTCAATGGGAAGTGCATCCCATATTTTTTGAGCAGTTTTGCTATCATTTAAACTGGCATCCACTTTAAGGTCTTCGGTTGTAATAGTAATCTTTTTGACAGTCATTTTTATCATTCCTTTTTATTTATTTCTTTTCGCTTAACGCTTTCGTCTTTTTTGCGATATGCTCGGCAGTCAGTTCAAAGGTTTTAATCAATTCCCATGGGGCACCGGTTAAGCCAAATTGATCATCCACACCCATCATATCCAATAATAAGGGAGTGTTATACTTTTTACCGGCGGCGATGACTCCGGCAATGATGTTGCCGAACCCACCCTTTTGGTGTTCCTCCACGGTCATTACCAGTCCGATTTCTTCAGCAGCTTTAAGAATACTCTCTTTATCCAAGGGTTTGACCGTGTGAATGTTTAGTATCCTGGTTTCAAGGTTATACTCTTTCTTTAAGATATAGGCGGCCCGCATCGCCTCTGCCACCATGGGCCCACAGGCCATAATGCAAACATCTTCCTTTTCAGATTTATAGTCAGAAGCGAGTTTGGTCTCAAAGGCATCAACAAATTCTTCTTTTTCCTCTCTGAAACGGATAACATTGGCTTTACCAAATGCATAAGGGGTATCCTTTTTGGTAACAATGGGGGTGGCTTCCCGGGTATATCTGATCACTGCCGGACCATGAATTTTCGCTACAGCCATGGTCCCTTTTTCTGTCTCCAGAGAATCGCTTGGAACTATAATGTGCATATTGGGTAAATAATACATATTACTGATTTCTTCCAAAGCCTGATGGGTTGCTCCGTCAGGACCTACCGATAAACCGGCATGGGCGTTGGCAATTTTTACATTAAAATTATTATAGCAAACGGTGGTCCTGATCTGGTCCCAATTCCTACCGGTAACAAAGACCCCGTATGAACCGATAAAGGCAGTTTTACCTTCTTTGGCAAATCCGGAAGCCACCGAGGTCATGTTCTGTTCGGCAATACCCATCTGGAAAAACCGTTCTTTTCTTTCCGGATGATTCTCATAAAATTGATTCATGCAGATTGAATTGGTAATATCAGCACCGAAGGCTACCACCGATTTCGCTTCACCCAATTTCTCAATGGCATCCCCAAATCCTTTTCGGGTTGGCACCATTTTCACCTTCATGGTCTCTGCTTTATTCCACCAGTAATCCCGGCTAAATTTGGGCATCGCTTTATCAATCTTCTGGTTGACTTCATTCTGATATGTACAGGCTTTTTGAAAGAGGGCATCTACTTTTTCCTCATCAAAATTTTTGGCTTTAATATCCTGTAAGGCTTTTTCCAATGATTCTGCTCCTTTTCGTCCATCCTTGGGACATACACCATGATAACCGACTACATTTTCAGTATAGGATACTCCTTTTCCTTTGACCGTATGGGCAATGATGACTGTCGGTTTGCCTTTTAGGGTTTTTGCCCTCTCGAAGGATTTTAGAATCTCTGTCATATCATGGCCGTCAATCTCTATGGCATGCCAGCCAAATGATTGCCATTTTTCAACCACCGATTCTAATTGCATAACCTCTTCGGTCGGTCCGTCAATCTGCAGATTATTTCTGTCCACTATGGCTGTCAGATTATCTAATTTGTAATGAGCGGCAGACATCGCACTTTCCCATATTGAACCTTCATCTAATTCACCGTCTCCTAAAATACAAAAAGTCCTATAGTCTTTTTTTTCTAATCTGGCATTTAAGGCACAGCCGACAGCAACCCCCAAACCCTGTCCCAATGAGCCACTGGACAGTTCTAATCCCGGCAATTTAAAGCGGTTGGGATGTCCTTCAAAACCGGACCATAATTTTCTTAATTTCACCACTTCATCAGTGGAAAAATAGCCTGCCTCACCCAGGGCAACATAGAGAGCCGGTGCCTTATGTCCTGCTGACCAAAAAACTCTATCCCTGTCTTCCCAGTCAGGATTCGCCGGGTCATGGTTGATCTCCTTTAAGTATAGGGCAGCGGTCACATCCATAATGGATAAAGTACCTCCGGTATGACCGGAACCGGCAGCAGTAATGGCAACCATGTTGTAAGCTCTCATCTCTTTTGCTTTTTCAACTAATTCTTCAACTGTATAATCCCTTTTTATTTTTCCTGTCCTGGAATCTATAATTGGCATTAATGCCCCCCCTTATTCTAATTCTAATTCTCTTTTTTTAATTTAAAATAATATAAAATAGATATCAATGGTATAACTATAAATATTTATATTTCATCATGCTATTGTTTTAAAGAAATCCCATTCATTTTTTCATAAAACAAAGCTAATCCACCATGGTCTATTTCCTCATTGCCGTCAGCGATAAGAACCTGCATCATTTCCATGACCTGAGCAGTTAATGGCATGGCAATATGCAAGCTCCGGCTGGTTTCAAAAACATTGGTAAGATCTTTTAAGTGCAGTTTCATCTTAAAACCGGGAGCAAAGCTTCCTTTTAACATCCTGGGTGCTTTATCTTCCAAACACTTGCTACCGGCAAGACCTCCTCTAATGGCATTGAAAATCTTTTCAGGATCTACTCCTGCTTTTTTGCCCAAGACCATAGCTTCCGCTACGGCAGCTATGTTCAGGGCAACGATAACCTGATTCGCTAATTTGGTAGTTTGTCCGGCACCAATATCCCCTACCAAAGTTACACTTCCGCCCATCACATCCAGAATACCTTTATATTTTTCGAATACTTCCTTTTTGCCACCGACCATAAAAGCAAGCGTTCCGGATTTTGCTTTTTCCTCACCCCCGCTTACCGGAGCATCTAATACCTCCACTCCTTTTTTCTCCAATTCTTTGGCAATCTCCTGGGAAACCAAAGGCGCGATGGAACTCATATCGATCAGAATTTGACCTTTCCTTACTCCTTCGATGATACCATTTTCCCCAAGCACTACTTCTTTCACCTGAGGTGAATTAGGCAGCATAGTAAAAATCACATCACTATTTTCTGCGACGTTTTTTGCTGATGTACCCCTGTCTGCTCCGTATTCCACTATTTCATTTAAAGCTTTTTCAACAATATCATAAGCAATTATATCGTAACCTGCATTAATCAGGTTTTTAGCCATTGGTTTACCCATGATACCAACACCGATAAATCCAATTTTTTTCATTGTTAATTCCTCCTTTAAATTTTTGCCCAGGCTTCTCTTAACACACGCTTGGCATTAGCTATAACCACCTCTGAGGATTCACCAGCCAGCGGTTTTACCTCAAAGCTTACAATGGGCGGATTTTGTGGATTCAAGAATCCAATATTCAATAAAACTTTTAAGTATTCGGTTAATTCCTTGACATCATTTTCCCCGCCTTTAATTCCGAACCTGGGATGCTGGTCACCATAACCGGGATGTTCTTTATCCTTTAGAATGCAATTACCCATGTGGGCATGAACCAGATAATCCTTAACCGGCATGATGGCTTGCGCAGGTGTCTCCTTTAAAAGTGGAAGATGGGATAAATCAACCATCAATCCAAAGTTATCGAATTCCTCTCTTACTTCCTCTGCCACCATTTTGGCGTCTTTAGCCGGTCCGATTAAGCATTTTTTATCAATTTCCTGATCAAAAACCTCCAGAGTGATTCCCAGGTCTCCCTTGGATTTAGCATAATCGCATATTTCCTTGGCGGAAGAAACCAATAATTTTATGGCCTGCTCCCGTTCCTGGCCTCCTGGGTCTGTACCACTCAGAAAAGCAAGGCCTTTTGCTCCTATCTCATATGCCTCGTCAACCCCTGCTTTAACCTCATTTACTGCCTCTTTTCTCTCTGCTTCATCCAAAGAATTAAGATTTAATTTTTTAACCAATAAACGAGGTTGAGCGCCATAAGCAACAGTTAAATGGCTCACTTCCAAAAGTTTTTTTGCTTTTTCTCTTACTTTTGCATCCTTGATCCAGGAAACCTCTACCGCAGTAAAGAAATCATCTTCCGCTATTTTCTGTAAGGTCTCGAGAATCGGTCCTTCTCCTTTCATTACCTGAGGGTAAGCCATAAAGTG
>Ga0307378_10007786_pt1 | contig 14359 bp, 11 predicted proteins | sample UN1MG_FD_202238 | JGI IMG/M metagenome (GOLD analysis project Ga0307378, IMG submission 202238) | Soil microbial communities from Risofladan, Vaasa, Finland - UN-1 | ecosystem: Environmental > Terrestrial > Soil > Coastal area > Acid sulfate soil | place: Finland: Risofladan, Vaasa | collected...
TATTTGAACTATAACTACAATCGGCAAGGGCTATATCTTTATCCGGACCATAGTTGTAACTGGCAGTAATCGAGGTAAGGGTATCGTCTTCTCCTACAAATAAGGTCATGGTGTTGGGAAGAACGGCGATAGAAGTAAGCACTAAGGGATTAACCGTAACAGCTACTATATCGGTCTTGGTTATTCCGTTTTCCTCATAACTGATGGTAATAGTAGCTGAGCCATCCGACACGCCAGTAACTACTCCAGTGGCAACAGTGGCTACGGTTTCATTATCTGAACTATAGCTACAATCGGCAAGGGTGAGCGGTTTATCCGGACCATAGTTGTAACTGGCAGTAATCGAGGTAAGGGTACCGTCTTCTCCTACAAATAAGGTCATGTCTTTGGGATCGACTATGATAGAAGTTAACGCTATAGGATTGAACGTCACTACTACCGTATCAGCGACAGTGATTCTAAAGCTCTGAGCATCATACTTTTCTCCATCACCCACCTTAACAGTAACATCATTATCTCCGATTTGACTGGAGATAGGTGTCCAGCTAATCTCACCGGTTACCGAATCAATCGTCATGCCGGCAGGATTAGTTGTCAAAGAATATGTCAAGATATCGTTATCATAATCAGTGGCCTCTACATCATAAGTATATGGCTCATCAACTGCTACAGTGATAATTGGCGTTGAGGTTATAGTGGGAGCATGATTAGTGGGTGTAGATGGAGGAATTATAGGTGCCTTACTTACTGTTATTGTAAAGCTTTGGGTAGTAGATTTTTCCCCATCACTTACCTCAACAATAACATCATAATCTCCTTCAACGCTAGGTGTCCAGTTTATTACCCCAGTAGCAGAATTAATAGTCATTCCACTAGGATTAGTAGTTAAAGAATAAGTTAGGGTATCACCATCGGGATCAGTGGCATCTACATCGTAAGTATATAGTTCATCAACAGTTGCAGTAGTAATTGGAGTTGACGTTATAGTAGGAGTTTGATTTACAGAGGGCGTAAGAAAACATCCTGAAAATAAAGGCAAGAATAATAATAAAGATAGTAAAACTAACACTTTTTTACTGATTACTTTTTTCATTTAAAAATGTATCTCCAAAACTAAAAAATTTGGCAGCGTACACAATTTTGGTTGCTATTTACTCTTTTAGTTCTTTTTTTAAAATAAAAATTTTTATTTTATTCTAAAAAGTAAATATTTTTTAAGCTAAACGTTTATCCACTTCCTTACGAATTTTATATTCAAAACAACTTCTGCCGGGATATGATTTTGTTAATTTCCTAAAGTAACCAAAAACTCTAAATTAAATAAAAATGCATAGCAACCATTTGACTTATTCTATATTTACTAAATACTTTTAATTTAACGGACTATTATCACTGCCGATTTATTAAAGGAAAAAGTAATACACAATTTTTTTCGTTAAAGATTTTTCCTCATGAAATTAGGCAATTTCTTATAATGCAAATTCCTTTCCCTTATTCGGTCTTTAGGCAAAATTGTTTATTTTTTTATGTGAAATAATATTTACTCATGATTTTTTATTATGAAAATAAAAAAGTCCTGGCCAAACCTTTTACCAGGACTTTTTTCTACTAAAATACTTGTAATTTTGTAAAAATTGCATTAGAATATCAAATTACAAGCCAACCAATTGTTTTTGGTGATACTGGGCAATTGGTATAAGGTTTGGCATACCCCTTGGTCTAACGACCAAGGGGTTATTTTTATTTTTTCGGAATAATTTTTAAGATTGAATAATTGTATTATTTAATATTTTTGTACTGTGACTTAGCTTATAGGGAACCAACAAGAAAAAAACTGCCAACTTTTTTTTCTTAAAAGTTGGCAGTTTGGAAATCATATCACTAAAAGCGATTTAGACCCATAACTTTGTGCCCTATCCTTTGGGATAGTTTGCTTTTTTCAACTTTTTTGAATTATTTACTAAATAATTCACCTTTAGTTGATAAAGTCTGCTTTACTATCAGATAATAGAATAGATATTTAAATTTTTGAAACAGTTCACATAGTTATCAAAATTTTTTTAAAGACTTTTTCTTTATTTTTTTTATTGTATATATAATATACCACATAAATCTCAAAAATCCTTCTTTTTTAAAATATCTCTATTTTTTTTATTATTTATTATATTTATTTGAAGGAGTTATAAATAAAATTAACTTAATATTGATTGATTTTGTATAACAAGAAGATTTAATCAATCTATCTATTCAGATAAGAGCCAGCAAGTAATTCAAGGATCCTAAAGTAAATTACTGAACAAAAATACGACAATTAAGGATTACACTTTATAGAACTTTTAAGATTATTAATATCTTATTAGTGCTGGCGCGGATTTGGCAGCCTCGGTGCAACCATGTTCATCGGTGTCGGTGCCTGTTTCCTCTCCACAGTAATAATTTTATCAGGTATTATCGGATTTTTAGAAAGAAAAAAATAAATAAAATTAATTTATTAAAAAATGGTAACATTCTTCTCCCCTTCGAAATATAATTGGTAGATTGATAAATTGGTGAATTGATAGATTAAATATGATTGTATCTTATATATTACAATTTTTTTATAAAAAAGCAGGATTTTTTAAATCTTTTGTCGTATTATTATTTATTATTAAAAAATTTCAAAAAAAATTTAATTTTTTTTCATAATTGTTGCCATACTGTAGTAAAAGTAGTGTGATATAATTATAAAAGATTTTCCATAGGATAAACTCTCGTCTGTATGAGATAAGTACATAAATCAAGCTTTTGCTTTTAAATCGTAGGTTTCGGATTCATCCGTTTCGCTCGCTTTTAACTATCCTACTCGCTATCATCTATTTTACAATCGGGGGTTAAAGAGATAAATAAGATTGAAAGATTGATGAATACTATAATTATTTTGAAGGCTCATCCCGGCGTCCAGGTAAAGAATTTAGCTCAAATATTTAATACTTCTTGCCGCACCATCTACCGTGATTTCAAATCTTTAGACTTTGCTGGCCTGCCAGTATACTCCTTCACCGGACCTCATGGTGGCTATTATATTGATAAACACTACTTCATCTCCCCCTTAAGGTTTACGGGAGAAAAGGCTGCCTCTTTATTCCTGACCGCAAACTTTCTCCCCCAACAGAAAGGATTTCCCTACCAAAAAGATATGCACCTGGCCCTGCTCAAGATTGAAAACCTCCTAGAGGAAGATAACAAAAAATATGTCCGTGAAGTAAAAGACTCCATCTCTTTTAATATTCAGAAACTAAAAGACTATGAAGATTATAATGAAATATTCACTCTATTAAATAAAGCCATTCTGGAGAAAAAGCAAGTTCATCTCAAATACTACACTATCAGTCGGGATGAAATAACTACCCGCACTGTCAACCCCTATCATCTAATGTTCCGCCAAGGGGCGTGGTATCTTATTGCTTACTGCCACTGGCGGAAGGAAATAAAAATATTCCGCATTGAGCGAATTAAAGAGATTAAAATCTCTGAGGAAAAATTTGAAATTCCTGCCAAGCTTTCCCTCTCTACCTATATGGGTAAAAGCTGGCAGGTAGTAAGAGGTAAAGACCAAACAATTAAAGTAAAAATATATCCTCCTGTCTCTCGCTGGGTTAAAGAAGAAATAAGACACCCTACTCAAAAGAGAGAAGAGCTATTTGATGGTTCTGTAATCTTCTCTGCCGAGGTAAGCGGTTTAATCGAAGTTAAGAAATGGATTCTGGGGATGGGCAGCTATGCCGAAGTCCTTTCTCCTAAGATCCTGCGTAAAGAGATAGCGGAAGAGATTGCAGGGATGCAGGAGAGATATGCCAAATGATATTTATATACATAATAGTACCTTAAGCACTATTATGAAAAAGTTATAATTTGGAGGTTTGCGATGATAGAAGCAATTAGGAATATTGGGGAATATGCACTTGAAAAAAATAGGAAAAGTGTTGATGAACCTTTAGAAATTTTACTTGATAATCCTGCGAACAGGAATACTAAGAATATTTTATTTATCCTTTTAGATAATAAGGATGGGGAATTTAAATATCATGGTGTAGAAATTGAAGAATACTCGAGAGATAAATTGAAAAAATATTTATATAGAAAAGGGAGTGGTGCACGTGGACCTGATGTGACCCCGACTTCTATGGTAACTGAAATCGAAAAAACTTTTGATATTAAAATTTTAAGTTGGTTTAAAAGATATATTTCCGATAAAAATAATCAGTATGATTTTATAAAAAAAATTAATCTTGCCCTTGAAAATAGTAAAAAAAAGATCATTCAGGATTTAAAGGAAAAGTCAGAAAAGGAAAATAATATCATAAGTTTTAAAATTAACGGTGACTACCTTGGTGATATCGAAATTTTTAAAAATATTTTAGTTAGTGAAGCGAAAAAAAACTATTATAAAAAATTTGATAAAATATCAAAATCAGAAGAAAAATTATGCTCAGTCTGCAAAGGAAAAAATAAAGAAGTTTATGGTTTTGTAAGTACTTTTAATTTTTATACCGTGGACAAACCAGGATTTGTTAGCGGTGGTTTTCAACAAAAAGATACTTGGAAAAATTATCCGGTCTGTTTAAATTGTGCTTTAACTTTAGAGGAAGGTAAAAAATATTCGGAAGATAATCTCAATTTTAATTTTTATGATTTTAATTATTTGTTAATCCCTAAATTTATAAAAGGAGTTAAAGAAGATATTCAAAAAGATATATTTAAAAAAATAGAACTTCAAAAAGATCCTCGATTTGGGAAAAAAGTAATAAAACTTTTAACTAATGATGAAAAAGAAGTATTAGAAACAATGAGTGAACAAGAAAATTACTTAAATAATAATTTTTTATTTTATAGTGCTCCCAAAGGTTTTAACGGAGCGGTTTTTAATATATTACTTTATATTGAAGATATTCTTCCTTCTCGCCTAAAAAGATTATTTGAAGTTAAAGAAATAGTTGATCAAGAAGAAATTTTTAAAAATTGTATAGTGCCTATATTTAATGATCAAGGCAAAAAAGTAGGTGAACAACCATTGGAATTTAATTTTGGAATATTGCGAATTTTTTTCCCTCGAATAAGCAAGAATAGAACTTTTAATAAATATTTCTTGGATATTACCAATAAAATATTTACCAATAAACTGGTGGAATACGATTTCTTGCTTAATTTTATAGTAAAAAAAATAAGAGATGATTTTACAAAGGATTATTCTACTAAAATTGATACTCTAAAAGGTTTCATGTTATTAAATTATCTAAAAGAATTTAAAATATTAAAATTTAAAGAGGAGGTAAAAATGGAAACAGAAAAATTATTTATGCAGGAAAAACAGGAAAGGAAAGAAAAGATCGAATTATTTTTCGATAAATTTTCTAATTTCTTTAATAGTAATGTTAAAAAGGCAATTTTTTTAGAAGGAGTAATATCTCAATATCTATTAAACATTCAATATCAAGAAAGAAAAGCTACTCCCTTCAGAGTAAAATTAAAAGGATTAAAATTAGACGAAAAGCAAATTAAAAAGCTTCTACCAGAAATACAAAATAAGTTAGAAGAATATGGGAAGAATTATTATCGGGATTTGGAGACGGTTATTTCTAATTATTTTGTTTTATCAGGAAATGATTGGAATTTAACTAATGATGAGATAAGTTTTTATTTCACTTTAGGAATGAATCTATCTAATCTATTTAAGAAAGAAAAAGAAAATGGAGGTAAAGAAAATGAGTAATTTTGTAAAAAACAGGTCGGAAATTGTATTTATGTATGATATTAAAGATGCCAATCCCAATGGAGATCCTTTAGATGAGAATAAACCACGAATAGATGAAGAGACTGGAATAAATATTGTTACTGATGTTCGTTTAAAAAGAACCATCAGAGATTATTTAATAAATTTTAAAGGTTATGACGGAAAAACAAGCATAGACAATGATATATTTGTAAGAGAAATAGAGATTCCTGATTCGAAAGGTGGTATACAAGACGGTAAAACAAGAGCAAAAGATTTTAAAGAAAAGCCTGAAGAGGTCTTAAAAAGATGTATTGATGTACGGTTTTTTGGGGCTGTGATACCTTTAGAAGAAAAAGCGAAAAAGAAGAAGGGAGAGGAAGCCGAGAAAGAGGAAAAAGAAGAAAGAAAAGAAAGATCAATAACTTATACAGGTCCAGTTCAATTTCGAATGGGTCGTTCTCTTCATAAGGTAGAACTAAAACACATTAAAGGTACTGGTGCTTTCGCTTCAAAAGCAGGAGCGACACAAAAAACATTTAGAGAAGAAGATATTCTTCCTTATTCATTAATTTCTTTCTACGGGATTATTAACGAAAATGCAGCTCAGCATACTCAACTTACTGAAGATGATATCTCTCTTTTGTTAGAAGGGATGTGGAATGGGACTAAAAATTTAATTTCTCGCAGTAAAGTTGGACAAATGCCTCGCTTGCTTTTAAAAGTAAATTATAAAGAAGAGAATTACCATGTGGGAGATTTAGATAAACTGATCAGAATAAAAGATATTGAAAACATAGCAGAGGAAAAAATTCGAGATATTAACGATATAGAATTAGATGCTACTGAATTAGTAAAAACCCTAAATAGTAATAAAGAAAAAATTAGCAGTATTAATTTAAAGATTGACGAAAGAGTTAAGGTAAATTTTGAGGGATTGGATAAATCAATAAAAATAAATAATATTGTTTTTAAATAACTAAGGGGTGATTTAGAAAATGGATAAAGTATTAGTTTTTGATGTGTGGGGAGATTATGCCCATTTTAGAAGATTTTATACTACTACTTCCCCCCTTTCTTTTCCTATTCCTCCCCGTACCGCTCTATGTGGTTTAATAGGAACAATAATCGGTTTGAAAAAAGAAGGTAATGATTATTTAAAATATTTCCCCACTGAGTCCGCTCATATTGCCTTAAAATTATTAAATCCCATTAAAAAAACTGTAATTGCTGAAAATTTAATAGACACGAAAACTGCCCGTGGTCCGGGGATGAATTTAATTACTAATCGGACTCGAATAAGATTCGAATTTTTAAAAGATCAAAAATATAGGATATATTTCTACTGTGCTGATAAAGAGGATATTATTTATCAAAAATTAAAACATAATTTACAACAGCACAAAACAGTATATACCCCCTGCCTGGGATTAAGTGAAAATATAGCAAACTATGAATTTATAGGGGAATTTGAAATTAATACTATTTCTTATAAAGATGATTATATTTCTATTGATACAGTATTACCTTTGCAGAAAATATCAGTAGAAAAAGGAATAATGTTTGAGTCGGAAGGGGAGTATTTTTCGATAAGAATACCCGTAGAATTAAATACTGAAAGAATAGTCACCAAATATAGCGATATTATTTTTGATCGAAATGGAAGACCAATAAAAGCTAAATTAATAGAATCGTATGGAAATATTAAATATTTAGACGGGAGGAGTGAAAATATTGTCTTTATTGAATAAATTGTATTCTCATCCGGATAAAATATTGATAGAACATTTGCAAAAAGTAGGAAATTTATGTCAAGAAAATTTAAATCTAAAAAAGTTAAATATTGAAGAATATATAGATTTTGATATTCTTAAAGATATTTCCTATTTAATTGGAGTAACCCATGATTTTGGGAAGGTTACAATTTATTTTCAAGAATACTTAAAAGAAAAAGATGAGTCTAAAAAATTAGAGATGAAAAATAGGGCAGAGATTCATCACTCCTTTATCTCTGCCCTATTTACTTATTATGTGGTAAAGAAATATTTATTAACTAAAGAATTATTATCTAAGAAGTATTATTGCTATCTCCCAGTCATTAGTTTTTTAGTAGTCAAAAGGCATCATGGTAATTTAGATGATGCTTTAGACGAAGTTATTCTTGATTCTATTGATGATAAAATTTTAGAGAAACAGGTTAATACTATTGATTTTGAAATAGTCAACAATATTTACAATAAACTTTTTTCTAAAATTAATTTTACATTTGATTGTAATTTATTTCGGGATAATATCTTGAATGCTAAACCTATTTATATTTATGGAAAAATTAGCGAATATCGCAAAGATTACATTTCCCATTTAAATCGAGAAGAAAGAAAATTAATTGAAAAACTTGATGAAGAAGATACTCTCTTTTATTATTTTATAACCTTGCTTTTGTATTCTTTACTTTTAGATGCTGATAAAAATGATGCTGCCAATCTTGAAGAAGTAAAAAGAATGAACATAAATGACAATATTGTTGATGAATACATAAAGCAAAAATTTAGAGATATTAACCAAGAAAATCATAAAATAAATGCTATTAGAAATAATATTTATCATGAAACTATAGCTAACCTTGAAGATTTAATTTTAGATAAAGAGAGAATATTATCTTTAAATGTTCCTACCGGTACCGGTAAGACTCTTACTTCTTTATCTTTTGCTCTAAAATTAAGAAAAAAAATAGAGCAAGATAAAGGTTATAAAGCAAGAATTATCTATTCCTTACCCTTCTTAAGTATTATTGATCAGAACTTTGCTGTTTTTGAAGATGTTTTTAAGCTTTCCTCTAAAGGAAGAGTCCCCAGCTCAAATTTATTGTTGAAACATCATCATCTTTCTGATGTTTTTTATACTACTACTAATTCTGAAAAAGAAGAGTTTGAAAATATTTCTCAAAAAGATATTAGTAAGGATATCTTGCTAATTGAAGGTTGGAATTCAGAAATAATAGTAACTACCTTTATCCAATTTTTTTATAGTTTAATCTCTAATCGAAATAAATCTATTAGGAAATTTCATAATATAATAAATAGCATTGTTATCTTAGATGAAGTTCAGGCAATTCCTCATTGCTATTGGCTACTGCTAAATAAAATAGCCTATTTCTTAGCTGAAAAATTTAATGTATATTTTATTTTAATTACTGCCACTCAACCTTTGCTTTTTAACGAACGAAATAAGGAAATAAAATCTTTAGTTAAAAATAAAGAAAAATATTTTAGAGAATTGGATAGGGTAGAATTAATATTAAACTTAGAATCAATTTGTTTAGATGATTTTAAAGAGATGTTAGGAAACGATTTAATTAACAATCCTGCCAAGGATTTTTTGATTGTCTTGAATACTATAAATTCCTCGCAAGAAATTTATATATTTACCGAAGAATTAAAATTAAAAAATACAAAAAATTATTATCTTTCCACCAATATAATTCCTAAAATTAGATTAGAAAGGATAGAAGATTGCAAAAAAGAAAACAGTAAGAGGAAAATTATTGTAAGTACTCAATTGATTGAAGCTGGCGTAGATTTAGATGTGGATGTTGTTTATCGTGATTTCGCTCCTCTTGATTCGATTAATCAGGTGGCTGGAAGGTGTAACCGAAATTTTAACAAGAAAAAGGGAATAGTAAAAATTTTTACTCTTAAACAAGAAGAAGAGAAAGGAGAATATTATAAATATATTTATGATTCCTTTATTATTTCTAAAACTAAAGATGCTTTAGAAGAATTAGGAAATAATAAGGTTGAAGAAAAAGATTTTATGAGTATAAATAATTTCTATTTTGATAAAGTTAACCAGGGAAAGTCAGATGATAAATCTAAAGAAATTTTAAAAAAAGTAAAGAAATTAAATTTTGAGGAAGTAGGTAAATTTAAATTAATTGAAGAAGACTTTAAAAAGGTAGACATCTTTGTAGAAGTTGATAGAGAAGCTCATAAAATATATAAAAAATATCAAGAAATAGGTCTAATTAAAAATCACTTCGAACGTAAAAATGAATTCTTGAAAATAAGAAAAGATTTTTACGAATATGTTATATCTGTTCCCTATCAGTATGCTGCTGATTTTATTAAGGATAAAGACATAGGTTATATTTCTAAAGAAGAAATAGAACAAGGTCATTATTATGACCAGGAAACTGGCTTTAAACGAGAAAAACAATCCGACGGAGGAACATTAATTTGCTGAATAGAGATAAGTGGAGATAAAATGAAATTAAAAACAATGTTCTTAAAAATGGAATCCGACAAATTGATAAAAGAAGATTCCGCTAAACTTCGTGGATTTTTTGCTAGTAAATTTAATAATTACCTATTATTGCATAACCATTTAGACAATAATAAATTTCTTTACCAATATCCTCGAATACAATATAAAACTATTAATCAGGTAAAAGTTATTTTGGGATTAGCTGAAGGAGTAAATGTTTTACAAGCTATTTATAATCAATACGATAAAATTGTGTTAGATGGCCAGGTCTATCAAATATTTAGTAAAGAGATAATTTTAAAGGAAGAAGATTTTGGGTTAATATCTGAGAATTTACAGTACAGATTTATCAACCCCTGGTTTGCCTTGAATGAAGAAAATTATCAGAAATATAAAAGATATAACTATTCAGAACGAACTGACCAGTTAAAAAGTATTTTAATTCGAAATATTATGTCGATGGCCAAAGCATTCCAATATTTTGTTGACTCTAAAATAATTGTAAATACTAATCTAAAAGAAACTTCAATTAAATTTAAAGGAGAAGATATAATAGGGTTTTTAGGTACTTTCCAAGTAAATTTCTATCTTCCTGAATATATTGGTTTGGGTAAATCAGTTTCTCGCGGATTTGGAACAATTAAAAATAATAAAGCAAAATAAACATAAACTACCTGCTTAAGGAGTGAAAAAAATATGAGACTATTTACTATTAATAAAAATGGGAAAATGATTCCATATAAAAAATATGATTTCAAAGAATTGTATCAGGAATTTGATTTAGGGGTTTTGTTAGAGGATAATCTTGAATATTTTTTTGAAGATAGTAAAATTTTAATAATAGGAAGACAAGTTACTACCAACTTAAATACCTCTATTGATCTATTAGGCATTGATAGATTTGGTAATACTGTAGTAATAGAATTAAAACGAGATAAAACCTCTCGAGAGACAATTGCTCAACTATTAGAATATGCTTCCTTTGTTGAAAAGCTGGACTATTCTCAATTGAATGATATTTTTCAAGATTATTCTGGGGAAGAAAGTAATTTAGAAGAATATCATCAGCAATATTTTAAATCGGATTTAGATGAAAAAATTTCATATAATAAATCTACAAAACTTATTATAGTTGCTCAAGAGATTTCTAAGGAAATTCGCCAGACAGCTTTATTTTTAAGAGAAAAAGGGTTAGATATTTATTGTGCAAGTTTTAAATATTTTAAAACTAAAAATGGAGAAGAAATAGTTTCTCTTGAATTTATAGTAGGCGAGGAAGAATTTATTCGCAAAAAAGTTCAAACTGCTTCTCTCCCTAAAATTGACGAAAAGCAATTTTTAAATTCATTAGATGAAAATGGGAAAAACGTATTTGAAAAAATATTTGATTTTGGAAAGAAAAATGATTTGTTATATAAGTGGGGGTCGAAAGGATTTTCCCTGAATGTTGGGATAGATAATGAACTTGTAACTCTATTATTTGGGTATCCTCCTAACTCTGCATTCAAGCAAAGCATTTATACTGGATTTGAAATGATTACTAAAAAAGTTAATAACTCAGAGGAAGTTGTTGATTTTTACAAGACACAAATTAAAGATTTTGGTTATTTTAAAGATGCAGGATCAATCTCTAAATGGATAATTAATAAGTCTTATTCGGAAGAAGAAATAAAAAAATTTATTGATATTTTAAAGGAAATAATATTAAAAATAAAGGAAAATGGCTTAAAATAAAAATGTAATTGCTTGTATTTTATCATATCAAAAGAGAGAAATTAAAGATTATGCAATTAGTTATCAATACCAGAGGATCTTATTTACGTAAAAAGAATAATTGTTTTCTAATTAAGAATGATGATAAAGTTTTTGAAGTTTCCGTTAAAAAAATTGAAAGCATTTTAATAACCACTAGTGCGTACATTTCAACTGATGCTATCAAATTTGCAATGGACAATAATATTGATATTATTTTTTTAGATTATTTTGGCAATCCTTATGGAAGGGTATGGCATTCTAAATTAGGAAGCACTACCTTAATTAGAAGAAAACAGTTAGAAGCTTCTATCGGCGAAAAGGGATTGCATTTAGCAAAAGAATGGATAACTTGTAAGATAGATAACCAGATTGATTTTCTTAAAAGTTTAAAAAATTCCCGGTCTAAAAAAGAAAACAGCATAAATGAATATATAATTTCTTTAGAAAAAAGGAAATCTATGTTAACAAAAATAGAAGGGGCTATAGAAGAAAAGCGAAACAATATTATGGCGATTGAGGGCTTAGCTGGTAAAGAATATTTTGAAGCCTTAAGCTTTATAATGCCTGAACAGTACAAGTTTGAGGGGAGAAGTAGAAATCCTGCCAAAGATGAATTTAATTGTTTGCTAAACTATGCCTATGGAGTACTTTATTCAATGGTAGAAAAATCTTGTATTATTGCAGGTCTAGATCCCTATATCGGATTTATCCATGCTGACAATTACAATAAGAAGTCTTTAGTATTTGATCTTATCGAAATGTATAGGGTATTTGCAGAAAAGACTGTGATGTATCTATTCAGTAAAAGAAAAGTTAAAAAAGAATACTTTGATAAAATTAAAAATGGTCTTTCACTTAATCAAGAGGGTAAAGCATTATTGATCAATGAATTAAATGATACCTTTGAAACTACAGTCCGTTATAGGGGAAGAAATATTAAGAATAAGAATATAATTCAATTTGAGTCTCATCGCATTGCTAATAATTTATTAAAACAAAAATGAGATTATGCCAATGTTAGTCTGGGTGATATATGATATTGTAAAAAATAAAACGAGAAGCAGAATAGCAATATATTGTAAGGGTTATGGACTTTATAGGGTTCAAAAGAGTGTATTTTTGGGGACTTTAAATAAAAATGAAATAGACGAATTATCCCTACAATGCGACAATATTATTGAACAGAAAGAGGATTCTGTATATATTTTCCCTATGTGCGATGAAGATTTTAAAAAAGTAAAACTTTTAGGTCAAGCTTTTGATAAAAAAATGGTAAAAGATGAGATAATTGCGAAGCTTTTTTAGAGGAAAGAGGAAGAGAAATAAAATGGAGGAAATTTTAAAAGAAGGGGTGTACATTACTCCCTCAGAAGTAATAGAATATTCATATTGCCCGAGATTTATCTATTTTATGAATTGTCTTGCCATTCCCCAGCATGAAGAACAAAGGTATAAAGTACTAATGGGAAGGGAAATTCACAAGGAAAAAGCTAAATTGAATAAAGCCTATCTAAGGAAAAAACTACATTGCATTAAAAGAGATATTTCTGTTTATTTGGCTTCTAGCAAGTATCATTTAAAAGGGGTAGTTGATGAGGTTTTATTTTTAGAAGATGGAACTCTCGCACCATTTGATTATAAGTTTACTGAATATAAAGATAGGTTGTATCGTACCCATAAAATCCAATCTACCCTATATGCAATTTTAATTAAAGAAAATTACCAAAAGAATGTAAACCGAGGATATATTTGTTATACGCGAAGTAAGAATTTAGTAAAAGAAATCGCTTTTCAGGAAAGAAATTATGAAAAAGCATTAGACATAATTAAAGATATATTAAGGATAATTCAATCAGGATATTATCCTAATGGAACAAAATATTTATCCAAATGTATCGACTGTTGTTACAAAAATATTTGTATTTAAGAGGAAAAAATCATGAAAGGATTATATTATAATATTTTCAGGTTACAAAAAGTATGTAAAGAGTATCAAAAAAGTATTTTTTTTAAACTAAATTATATTAAAAAAAAGAAAAGTAAGTATGGGAAATATTCATAAAGTTATTGAATTATTTAATTTTTTTTATATTCTGGGTTGAAAAGTAACATCCATTAAAACAAGGATTGAAACGCATTTTCATGGTTACCCTTCTAAAAAGAAATTCGCAGTTGAAAAGTAACATCCATTAAAACAAGGATTGAAACATTCTACATAAGTGTTGTCGGGTTTGACTACGGTTGTGTTGAAAAGTAACATCCATTAAAACAAGGATTGAAACTTTGCAAGAGTCTTATAAACTTTTTCAATGTTTCCTGTTGAAAAGTAACATCCATTAAAACAAGGATTGAAACACCTGTATATCTGCAGCCTTGCCTAATACGTGTGGGGTTGAAAAGTAACATCCATTAAAACAAGGATTGAAACAGTGATAAACCGGGAATTACTAATCCAGAAGCTCTTTGGTTGAAAAGTAACATCCATTAAAACAAGGATTGAAACTGGTTATCTCTGGGGTAAATATGCCATACTTGCCTAGTTGAAAAGTAACATCCATTAAAACAAGGATTGAAACTGAGTTTATCCCTGTC
>Ga0307378_10007787_pt1 | contig 14358 bp, 8 predicted proteins | sample UN1MG_FD_202238 | JGI IMG/M metagenome (GOLD analysis project Ga0307378, IMG submission 202238) | Soil microbial communities from Risofladan, Vaasa, Finland - UN-1 | ecosystem: Environmental > Terrestrial > Soil > Coastal area > Acid sulfate soil | place: Finland: Risofladan, Vaasa | collected...
TTCGCGATCGCCAACATGCCCATGCCCATCCAGTGGATCACGTACCTCATCCCCGCCCGATACTTCGTGGCGCTGCTCAAGGGCATCTACCTGAAGGGGGTCGGTTTGGAGGTCCTGGCGGGTCAGGCGGCGCTTCTGGGCGCGTTCAGCGTCGCGATGGTCCTTCTGGCGATCGCCCGCTTCAAGAAGAAACTGGTGTGACGATGTTCGAGCGCCTGCGGCAGATGCTCGTCAAGGAGTTCCTTCAGGTCTTCCGCGATCCCCGGATGCGGATGGTCATCTTCGTGATCCCCTGCGTTCAGACGCTGGTGATCGGCTACGCGGTGACGACCGACGTGAAACACGTGCGCACGGCCGTCTACGATCTGGACCACAGCCAGGACAGCCGCGACCTGGTGGCGCGGTTCGCCGCCTCGGAGTATTTCGACGTCGTCGCCCGGCCCGGGACCGAAGCGGAGGTCCGCCGGCTCGTGGACCGCGGCGAGGCGAGCGTCGTGCTGCGGATGAACCGAGGATTCGGCGAGGATCTGCGTGCGGGCCGAACGGCGGCGCTCCAGGTGATCGTCGACGGCACCGACTCGAACACGGCCTCGGTCGTGGTGGGCTACGTGGGGCGGATCGCCCGGGCACTCTCGACGGACGTCCTCCTCAATCACATCGAGCGGTCGCAAGGCGGCGTGCGTCCGCCGGGCCGGCCGGAGCTGCGCTCCCGCACGTGGTTCAACGAGAACCTGGAGAGCCGCAACTACTTCGTGCCCGGCGTGATCGCGATCGTCGTCACGCTGGTTACGCTCCTGTTAACCAGCATGGCGGTGGTCCGCGAGAAGGAGATCGGCACGATCGAGCAGATCATGGTCACGCCGATCACGCCCACCGAGTTCATCCTGGGGAAGACCATCCCCTTCGGCCTGATCGGGTTTGCCGACGTGCTCCTGGTCACGGCCGTCGGCGTGTTCTGGTTCGACGTGCCGATCCGCGGCAACCTCCTTCTCCTGCTCGGTTGCTCGGGGCTCTACCTGATCACGACGCTGGGGATCGGGCTGTTGATCTCGACGGTCAGCCAGACTCAGCAGCAGGCGATGATGAGCACCTTCTTCTTCTTTTTTCCGGCGATGATGCTCTCCGGGTTCGTCTTCCCCATCGCCAACATGCCCGAGATCGTCCAGTGGATCACCTGCCTGAATCCGCTGCGGTACCTGCTGGTGATCCTCCGCGGCATCTTCCTCAAGGGCGTGGGCGTGGGCGTGCTCTGGCCGGAGATACTCGCGTTGGCCGTCATGGGGACGCTCATGCTCTCGTTCGTCCCCACGCGGTTCCGCAAGACCCTCGCGTGACCCGGCGGTCGAGAGTTGCGTGCTCTCCAGCCCGCCCCGGAGGCTGCCTGAAATCTCGCTCTCGCACGTACCCGCGCCGGCGACGCGATGGTACAATCATCCGATCTTCGGCACCGAACGCCGAAGAAGCGGACGAAAGGCAACTTCCGCCCCGTGCACCGGCGAGACGCCAGTGCCACCCGCGTTGTACAGGCTTCTCCTTGTCCCGCCCACAGATCTCGGGAGCTTGCCTGTCGCCTGATCCCAGAGCGAGGTCTTTTGCCCGAGGGAATCACCGTGATTGCGCAAGCCGCCGACACGCTGCTGGAAACGGTGCGCAGGGAGTCTGCGACCGGGGAAGAGATCCAGGCCGCGGCCCGGGCGTTGTTCAAGTCGGTCCGCAAGTCGTCCCGGGACGAGGTCCACGAGGCGATGCGGACGCTCGCCGCCGCGTTTCAACTGACCGACGCCCGGCGCGCCGGGTTCGTGGCCATGGCGTGCGGCGCTTTGGTGGAGGGGGGCTTCGACCCCGAGACCATCGCGGCCCCGCTCGTGGAACGCTTGGGGCCGCTCTTGGACGGGTCGGCGCGACTGATGGAGGCGTGTCTGGAAAGAATGCCCCAGCCCGCCAAAGACGCGGAGCCCGAGGAGGAAGAAGACGAAGACGGGCATTCCAAGGCGTTTGAAGAGACGCGCCGGCAGGTTTCCCCGGAGCTTCCGGGCGAAGCGGCCGCCTGGGACGCCTTGGAGCAGCTCTGGCCCCCGATGATCGCCGTGTTCTCCGCGAGCAGCCCGTGGCGGGCTCGCGCTCGCCGGCTGCGGGACACGGCGGCCCGGATCGCCGACCACCACGTGGCGGGCCACTGGCTGCGGCTGATGCTCTCCGTGTCGGACGACGAGCCGATCCTGGTGATCGAGCCGGCCAAGCGGCTCGGCATGCTGGGGCGGATGAGCGGCGTGGTGGACAACTTCCAGATCCACGTCCTGCTGATGGACGTCTTCCCCAAGTCGGGCTTCTTCCGCCGCCGACGCGTGCCGCGGCGCGTCGTCGAGATCGCCCGAGGGAACGGGCCGCAGCGGACCGCCGAGGTCGTCACGGGCACGTGGAACCTCTACACCTGGCAGGCCGTCGGGCCGGACCTGAGTCTCCCCGATCCCCAAGGGCCCGGTACGCCCGCAAACTGGATCTGGGGCGAAGGCGTGCCCGACGATATCCCCCTCTTCGAGGACCACCGCGTGATCCTCCTCGGACCACCCTCCTACGTCCGAGCCTGGCAGTCGCAGCGGATGTTCGCACACTTGCGGGCCAGCGTGGAGTGTACGCGGACGCTGGACGCCGACGAGATCCACCAGTGGCTCCAGCGGATGGCGGCCGCCGCAGGGGGCAGCTAGGCAGGCATCAAGATGGAACGGCAGGTCCACTTGGGCTCGGTGCCACTTCGCCGGTGCGCCCTGGAGGACTAAACCCGGAGACCCTCGCGGCGCCATCTTACGGCCAAGGCGGTAGAGCGCGATGCTTCCGGCGGGTCACTCCATTGACTTGGCGCAGTGGGGCAACTCATTAGACTGTAATGGTCCGTTTTGACTCGGCTGCCCGCCCACAGCCCAGTCCTGGAGGGTGTTTCCTGGGCACCCGAAGGCGGGGAGACGTCCCGTCGTGCATCCTCTCCCATTTGAGCACCGAGCCGATCTCAGGCATGCTTGGTCATGAGCAGGCAACTCCCCTCCTACGTCGGCTTGGCGGTGCTGTTCGTCGTTTCCTTTCTCCTGTTCGATTGGGTATACGGCTACGTCATTGGCTTTCAGAGCGAGACCAACGACTGTTTTTTCATGTTCGGGCGTCCGTTCCTGGGGACGTTCCTGGACCATCCGGCGGGCCCACTGCGTTATGCGGGCCGCTTCCTGGGACAGTTCTATCACTACGGACGGCTCGGGGCGCTGGTCGTGTCGGCGTCGATTACGTGCTTCGGCGTCCTGTTCCATCGGGTGCTGGTGAAGCTCGAGAGGACCGTGTCGGTCGCCCAGACGCTTCTCCCGTGCGTCCTGCTGCTCGCCCTGCACACGTCTACGCTTGTCCTCGTGGAGGACACGCTGGGGCTCTCGGCGAGCTGCGGGGCTTTTCTGGGGTACTTGTCGCTTCGCGGGAAGGCGGCGCGGCGCGTTTACGCGTTGGCGGCCACTCCCGTTGTCTATCTTCTTCTGGGAGTCTACGCCTGGCTCTTCGTGGCTTGGGTCGTCGCCTGCGAGTGGCTCGACGGTCCGCTCCGCTCGGGTCTTCCCTTCAAGATCTTTTACGTCCTATTCAGCGTCGCCGTGCCGCTGGCCGCCTGGCGCTGGGTGTTCCCGATTTCGCTGCGCAACGCGCTGACGTGTTCTTTCATGTTCGCGCAGCCTTTTCGCCGCGGCTTGGCGTCTGACGATCTCCAACTGACCATGGATAAGCTCCTGGTCGTCGTGCTTTCGGTCGCCCTGCTCCTCATTCCGTTTTGGGGCCGATTGTGTTCCGGCACCAGGCCGGCGGCATTCCGGCGGGCCGGGAGGTGGAGCCGGGTTGCGTGGGCCGTCGCGCTTCCCGTCCTCGCGATTCTGCTCCACGTCGCTCGGTACGATGCGTCATTTGACGCGTTCGTCGCCTGCCGCCGATTGTACAAGCACTGCCAGTGGGATGCGCTTCTCGAAAAAGTGAAGGAGAATCCCTCCAAGGATCTCCGCTTGCAGTTCATGACGGACTTCGCCTTGTACCACAAGGGGACGCTTCTCGATGAAATGTTCAACTACCCTCAGCCGTGGGGCACGCGCGGGCTCGTGTTCAACTTCGCCGGCAAGACGGACTTGGACCCGGATGAAGACGATACCGGCATCGCGATGTACAACAGCGACCTTTTCTACGAGATGGGCCACGTCAACGCCGCGTTCCGACACGCCTACAACAGCATGTCTGCCGACGGAGAAACGTACGACGTGCTGAAGCGCATGGCGCAGTGCAGCATGGCCAACGGCAACTACGACATGGCGGCGAAGTACCTGAACATGCTCGACAAAACCCTCTTCCACAGGGAGTTCGCGCGCCGCTCCCTGGCGATCATCGCGGATCCGGACGTTGCCGAGAGGGAGTTCGGCGACCTCAGAAAACGTCTCCCCGTCGCTGACGCTCACATATTCGGTCACCCGGCCATGTCTTTCCTCATCCTTCTCGAGGCGAAGCCGGACAATCGCATGGCGCTCGACTATCTGATGGCGTGGCTGCTCCTCGGTAAGAAAAAGGACTCCATCGCGGCGATCTGTGCGGGCATCGGGCAATTCAAGAGCGCAGGATACGCCTCGATACCCACCCACTGCCAGGAAGCGCTGTTGCTGAGGGAGAGGGGGGAGCACGCTCCCGTCGACTTGCAGGGCTACCGTTACGACGAGGCGACCGTTGCTCGCGTCGACAAGTTCTTCCAGGACGTGTCGCCGTATTGGGGCCGGCAGGACGCGCCGGAGCAGGCTCGGCCTCTGTACGGCAACACGTATATGTTCTATTACTTTTTCGTTACCACGCCTGCCGAGACGCGACAGATCATCGGGGCGCGCGGCGGTTTCGGCGGCACGACGCGGGAGGAATAGGGCCCCCTGGAAACCGGACGCGTCCTCCGAGCCGAGCACCCAGCCGATCCGAGGCATCCCTGGTCATGAGCAAGCAACTCCCCTCGTACCTCGGCTTGGCCGTGTTTTTCGTCGTTTCCTTTCTCGCGTTCTATCGGGTGTACGACTACGTCATTGACTTCCAGAGCGAGACCAACGACTGTTTCTTCCTGTTCGGGCGTCCGTTTTGGCTGACGTTCCTGGACCATCCGGCGGGCCCGGTGCGCTATGCGGGCCGATTCTTGGGACAGTTCTATCACCACCAATGGCTCGGGGCGCTGATCGTGTCGGCGTCGATTACGTGCTTCGGCTTGCTGTTCCATCATGTACCGGCAAGGTTCGGGGGGACCGCGTCCGTCGCCCAGACGCTTCTTCCGTGCGTCTTGCTGCTCGCCCTGCACGCGTCCACGCTTGTCCTCGTTCAGGACACGCTCGGGCTCTGCGCGAGCTGCGGGGCTTTTCTGGCGTACTTGTCGCTTCGCGGGAAGGCAGCGCGGCGCGTTTACGCGTTGGCGGCCACTCCCATCCTCTATCTCCTTCTGGGTGTCTACGCCTGGCTCTTCGTGGCTTGGGTCGTCGCCTGCGAGTGGCTCGACGGTCCGCTCCGCTCGGGTCTTCCCTTCAAGATCTTCCACGTCCTGTTCAGCATCGCCGTGCCGCTGGCCGCTTGGCGCTGGATGTTTCCGGTTTCGCTGCACAACGCGCTGACGTGTTCTTTCATGTTCGCGGCGCGTTTTCGCCACGGCGTGGCGTCTGACGATTTCCAACTGGCCGTGGACAAGTCCCTGGTCGTCGTGCTTTCCGTCGCATTGCTGCTGATTCCGTTCCGGCGCCGTTTGTCTTCCGGCACGCGATTCGCGGCGTTCCGGCGGGCCAGACCCGGAAGGTGGACGCGCGTTGCGCTGGCCGTCGCGCTTCCCGTCCTTGCGGTTCTTCTCCTCTTGGTTCGGTACGATGGGACGTTCGCCGCGTTCGCCGCCTGCCGCCGATTGTACCGACATCGCCAATGGGACGCCCTTCTCGAGAAAGCCAAGGAGAACCCCGGCAGCGATCTCCGCTTGCAGTTCATGACGAACTTCGCCTTGTACCACGAGGGGGCGCTTCTCGACGAAATGTTCAGCTACCCTCAGCCGTGGGGGACGCGCGGGCTGGTGTTCAATTTCACCGGCAAGAAGGACGTGATCCCGGAAGAAGACGACACCGGAATCGCGATGTACAACAGCGACCTTCTCTACGAGATGGGCTACGTCAACGCCGCGTTCCGACACGCCTACAACAGCATGTCTGCCGACGGAGAAACGTACGACGTTCTGAAGCGCATGGCGCAGTGCAGCATGGCCAACGGCAACTACGACATGGCGGCCAAGTATCTCAACCTGCTGGAAAGGACCCTTTTCCATAGAGATTTCGCGCGCCGCTACAAGGCGATCCTTGCCGATCCCGACGCCGCGGAGCGAGAGTTCGGGGACATCAGAGAACGCCTCCCCGTCCCACAAGGTCACGTCATGCAACCTCCCCCCGCGCCGTTTTTCCTTCTCCTCGAGGCCAAGCCCGACAACCGGATGGCCCTTGAGTACGTGGTGGCGTGGTTGCTCCTTAGCAAGAAGAAGAGCTCGATCGCGTCGATTTGTGAGGGTCTCCGCCAATTCAAGATCGCGGGATACGCCTCGATACCCGTCCACTGCCAGGAAGCGCTGCTACTCGGGGAGAGGGCGGAGCGAGTTCGCGTCGACTTGCAGGGCTACCGTTACGACGCGGCGAACGTCGCACGCGTTGACGGGTTCTTTCAGGACGTGTCGCCGTATTGGGGCCAGCCGGACGCGCCCGAGCAGGCTCGGCCTCGGTACGGCAGCACGTATATGTTCTATTACTTTTTCGTTACCACGCCTGCCGAGACGCGACAGATCATCGGGGCGCGCGGCGGTTTCGGCGGCACGACGCGGGAGGAGTAGGGCCCCCTTGAAACCGGACGCGTCCTCCGAGCCGAGTACCCAGCCGATCCTGAATCACCGTGCGCGATTCCCGTACGGATCCCGGAAACGAAGGGCTATCGGCAAGAACAGGAACCCTGAGATGCGTCCCGCACCATCGATGCTGGCAGTGCTGGTTCGTTCCCTCTTTTCAGCGGAAAACGACTGCGCACCGCCGGTTAGGCGACGCGTAGTAGCATCAGAAGCTCTAAGGATCGCGCAAGAAACAACTGTCGCGATATGGCCGTGGGGCACGTTTCCAACGTGCCCGGCACGATGGAATCGTGCCCCACTTGTTGTTTCTGCGATCCTAAGTCTCGATTGTTTGTGCATTTGCGCAGGTGTTCACGTATCGCGCACGGTGATTTAGGCATCCCCGGTCATGAGCAAGCAACTCCCCTCGTACGTCGGCTTGGTGGTGCTGTTCCTCGTTTCGTTTGTCGTACTCAATGGGATATACGGCTACGTCATTGTCCTCAAGAGCGAGAGCAACGACGGTTTCTTCATGTTCGGGCGTCCATTCCTGCTGGAGTTTCTCGACCATCCCGCGGGCCCACTGCGCTACGCGGGCCGATTCCTGGGACAGTTCTATCACTACCGATGGCTCGGGGCGCTGATCGTGTCGGCGTCGATTGCGTGCTTCGGATTCCTCTTCTATCACGTTCTGGCGAAGCTCGAGAGGACCGTGTCCGTCGGCCAGACGCTCGTTCCCTGCGCATTGCTGCTCGCCCTGCACACGTCCAGGATTTACCTTATACAGGACACGCTCGGCCTGTCGGCGAGCTGCGCGGCTTTTCTGGGATACTTGTCGTTGCGAGGGAAGGTGGCGCGGCGTGCTTACGCGTTGGCGGCCACTCCCGTCGTTTACCTTGCTCTCGGAGTCTACGCCTGGTTCTTCGTGGCTTGGATAGCCGCCGTCGAGTGGCTTGACGGTCCCCTATGCACGGGTCTTCTTTTCAAGCTCTTCTACGTCTTGTTCAGCATCGCCGTCCCCTTGGCCGCTTGGTGCTGGATCTTTACGATTCCGCTGCGGAGCGCGCTGATATGTCCCGTCATGTTCATTGTGCCTTTTCGCAGCGGCTGGCCGCCTGGCTCCCCGGCGCACATCGCCGTGGATTGCTTCCTGGCCGTGGTGCTTTGCGCGTCCGTGCTTCTGATTCCGTTTTGGGGCCGGTTGTCTTCCGGCAGGCACCTCGCGGCGCGCTGGCGGGCCGTGCCCGATAGGTGGCGACGCCTGGCGCTGGCCGTGGCGCTCCCCGTCCTCGCCCTTCTGCTCCACGTCTTCCGGTACGAGCCGGCGCTTGCCACGGTCGCCGCCTGCCGCGGGTTGTACCAGCACGAACAGTGGGACGCTCTTCTCGAGAAAGCCAAGAGAAGCCCCCCCGGGGACATCCGCCTGCAATTCATGACGGACTTCGCCTTGTGCAAGAAGCGGAGGCTTCTGGACGAGATGTTTGACTACCGTCAGGTGTGGTGCGCTCGCGGGCTCGTGTTGAACTTCTCCGGGAGGTTGGGGCTGGGCCCGGGTGAAGACGACAACTCCATCGCGATATACAACAGCGATCTCTTCTACGAGATGGGCCACGTCAACGTCGCGTTCACGCATGCCTACAACTACATGAACGCCGTGGGACAAACGTACGAAGTCCTGAAACGCATGGCCCAGTGTAACATGGCCAACGGCAACTACGCCGCGGCGGCCAAGTATCTCAACCTGCTGGAGAAGACCCTTTTCCACCGGGATTTCGCGCGCCGCTACCAGGCGATCATCGCGGACCCGGACGCGGCGGAGAGGGAATTCGGCGACCTCAGAAAACGTCTCCCCGTCGCTGAGCACGACGTATTCGCCCACCCGGTCGTGCCTTTCCTCGCGCTGCTGGAGAGGTCGGACAACCCCATGGCGTTCGACTACTTGATGGCGTGGTGTCTCCTCGACAAGAAGACCATCGCGGCGATTCCTGCGTACATCGATCGCTTCAAGAGCGCGGGATACACCTCGATACCGACCCATTGCCAGGAAGCGCTCTTGCTCTTGGAGCGGCAACAGGGCACTCCCGTCGACCTGCGAGGGTACACCTACGACGAGGCGACCAAAGCACGCGCGGAGGAGTTTTTCCAGGACCTGGCGCGACACGGGGGGCGGGAGGACGCGCCGCAGCAGTTTCAGGCCCTGTACGGCGATACGTACATGTTCTACTATGTCTTTGTTGCGATGCCCAGCGACGTGCTTCCGTCCACGGGCGCGCGCGGCGGCTTGGGCGAGACCTTGCGGGAGGAGTAGGGCTCCCCGCGGAACGGGCCGCGTGGTGATCCGGCGGTCGCAACGGCAGCGGGTCCACGAGCGTTCGAGGAGCTTTGCGGGCGGTGAACGACCCATTCGGACGTGAGGACGGATTGCATGAGACGCTCCGTCTGGGGAGCCTTGTTCGTGGCGGCGGCGATCCCGTCCGCGTTGATCGCGTGGCGGATGCTCCCGGTACGTCACGGCCGTATGCCCGACGTCTCGTCCGCAACGAGCGCGGGGAGGGAGCCGCGCATCGATCCGGACTACACGTCTTTGGTGATACCGCCCAACATCGCGCCGTTGAACTTCCGGATCATGGAGGACGGGCGGGATCACGTCGTCCGAATATCCTCCGATGGAGGGGAAAGCATCAAGATCCGTTGCCGCGACGGGACCTGCCGGATACCGGCGAAGTCCTGGCGACGACTCGTCGAGACGAGCCGAGGAGGCCGCCTGCTCTACGACGTCTTCACGCGGCGAGCCGATGGGACGTGGCTCCGGTTCCGCCAGGTAACGAACACCGTCGCCGAGGAGCCCATCGATTCCTACCTCGTGTATCGGCTGATCGTGCCGGACAACAGTCAGACGCGGATGAGGGGCATTTACCAGAGAAATATCGAGTCGTTCCGAGAGTCCGCGCTCGTGACGACGCGCGACGGAACGCTCGCCTGTTTCAACTGCCATACCTTTCACGACCACGATCCCGACAGGTTCCTCGTTCAGGTCCGCCTGGAGCATTCGGGGATGATGCTCGTCATCGACGGCCGGATGCGGAAAATCGACACGGAACGGGATCCGATGTTCCGGCCGATCGCCTACGCCTCGTGGCATCCGGACGGGCGTCACATTGCAGGCACCTGCAACAGGTTTCTCGGCCATTTTCCGGGGCACACCAGGCGGTACTACTTCGAGGCGGTGGAAAAGCGCGGCGATCTGGTGGTGTACGACGTGGAGAAGAACACGATCAGCACGACGGAGGCCGTCTTCGGCCCGGAGTACATCGAGACGCATCCCTGCTGGTCGCCCGACGGGAAGTACATCTACTACTCGCGGGGGAAAGACACGCCGGTCGTCAAGCCGGGGGACCTGGCGAAGTTCAAGTTCGACCTGATGCGGATATCGTACGACGTCGCCGCCGACACGTGGGGATCGCCCGAGACCGTGAAGGCCTACTCCGAGTTGGGGCTGTCCTGCGCCTTTCCTCGTCCCTCTCCGTGCGGGAAGTACGTGCTGCACATTCTGGCCGACAAGTCGACGTATCCCATCCACCAGGAGAGCTCCGACGTCTACCTCTTGGATCTTGCCACGCGGGAGCACCGGAGGCTCGACGCCGTGTGCAGCGATCGGGCGGAGAGCTACCCGCGCTGGTCCTCCAACGGGCGCTGGTTCACGTTCGTGAGCAACCGGCGCGACGGGATGAGCGCGATCCCTTACCTGGCCTATTTCGACACCGAGGGCGAAGCCCACAAGGCGTTCGTGCTTCCCCAGAAGGACCCGGCGTTCTACGACACGTTCATCGACACGTACAACGTGGTCGAGCTGGTGAAGTCGCGGGTGAACGTCAGCGCGTTCAAGCTGGCCCAGGCCATGCAGCAGCCCCCCATCGAGGCCGAGTTCCCCAACCCGCCCGAAGTAGACGCGTACACCGGGCCGACCCGGCTCGGCGCGGCCGGTTATTGACCGGCTCCGGGAGATGCGCGCGGCGCACATGCTCCGGGAATCCTCCCCTCTCCCGCTTGTGGGAGAGGATCCGCAGGCCAGGGCATTCACGTCTCCCCTCTCCCGCTTGCGGGTGAGGGGTCGGGGGTGAGGGCATTCACGTTTCCTCTGCCCCGCCGCGCCTCGATCACCCGGTCCGGCTGAAGCTCTGCCACTCGACGTTTCCGAGCACCTTCAGGGCGTAGCCGACTTCGCGCAGGTAGTCGCCGTAGACGACCTGGGTGTGAAATCCCTCCTGCTCGGCGAGCAGCTTGCGCCAGTCGCCGTCGATCTCGATGTCGATCTGCGACCGGCAGGCGGGATGCGAGGGCGAGTCGAGGATCTTCCCCCGGAACCCTTGCCACTTGGAGCATCTCAGGTTGGGGATGATCACGGTGACGATCTGCCCCTGCGTGTACCGGACCTTGGTCGCTGCGCCGTAGTCCGACTCGAAATGGGTCATGATCGTCGCCGGCTCGAAGTCCACCCCGTTCATCCTCCTCGGGGCGGCACAATGGGCCACCGTGAAGATCCCGTCGTGCGGGAAATGCGAGTTGCACACGAACGTCGGCTTGCCGGAGATCCATCGCAGCAGCACGCCGGGCAGCGTGTGCGTCAGGTCGGTATGGCAGTACGCCGTGAGCCCCTCGTCGTTGGCCAGGCTCAAGATCAGGCAGGGCGGCGTGTCGAGTATCGCGATGTCGGTGCCCATGCAGTTGGCGAAGCCGAAGTTCGTCGCGCCGTTCTGGCGGGCGAGCTCCCGGCAAACGTGCAGCGCCAAAAACGAGTTGACGACGAACTTCCGCTCGGTCTGGAGCGTGACGTTCGGCTGGGCCACCAGCTCGTCCGCCTGGCGCTCCGCCTCCTTCATCACCGTCTCGTTGGCCCGGGCCTCCTGGAGCCTTTGGGCGAACTGCTCCGTGGGAACGGTCACGATCTCGTAACCCCAGACTTCCTTGGCGTGGACGGGCCCGATTTCCTGCCCCGGACCGCTGTAGCCGCGCAGCCCGCCGATCGCGAGCATCGTCGTACCCTTGGCGTTCTTCAGCCCGTACAGGGCGCGCAGCCGCCAGAGCACGTCGCCGTAGTCGTCGACCACGACGTCGTCGGCGTCGATGTTCTCTTCCACGATCGTGTCGCCGTTTCTCCGCAGCAGGCGCCAGTGGGCGATCTCGTGCCACAAGTAGTAGGGGCCCGACTTGTGCCGCAAAAACATCACGTTCGGCGTGCCGGAGGCGGCCAGCGTCGCGTAGAGCGGGGTACCTCCGCCGGCCGCGTAGACGAGGATCGCGTCGCAATCGGTCTGGCCGACCTGCTTGGCCTGGTCGTCGGTGGTCGACTGCGCCAGCGGCAGGATCTCGACGGGAAACTCCGCCCCGGCCGCCAGCTCTTTCAGCTCCTTGGCGATCCTGGCGGTCTCCTCTTCCACGTCCGCCGGTGTCTGAAGGCCGCCGTAGCCCCGCCAACTGGTCTTTTCCTTCCGTCGCGGCAGCCCGTAGACGAGCACCGGCTTGACGCGCAGCGGCGTGCCGGCGGGCAGGCCCGTCAGAGCGGCCGTTGGCGGGGCGGCAGCGCGAACCTGCGACGAGGCGGCCAGCGTCAGGCCGCCGAGCGCGGCCCCGCCGAGCGCGGCCCCGCCGATCCCGCCCAGAAATCCTCGGCGGCTGATATCGCCAACGATCTTCTCCGAATCACGGCAACAAGCTCCCAAGCGGCGTTGCGGACGGCCTTCACGCGGACTGGCACCCATGACAAGCTCCTTCGATCCGAAGTCCTTTGCAGCGTCCCTTATCTCCCGACAAACGCGAGACCCACGCGGCCCAATCTACGCGTGGCACGAAACGGCCGCAAGTCTCCCGTCGGAAATCGTCTCGAGAGCGGCCCGCGGCAAGAGGGCCGGCTCTGCCCGGATTCGGCTTCGTTCGGCCGCGAGGGGATGATTCTCCCGCCAAAGGGCTTCCCATCCGAGGCGTACGATCCGCCCGCCGTGACGGCGCGTGATCGGGGGCACGCGCTTGAAAGAGACTTCTAGCGAGGCGAGGCCTCAGACCGAGGCGAGAGGTCAGTGGTCAGGGTTCAGGGTTTACGTGTAGACGTGGAACTCCAAGTCCTGAACCCCGAACCCTGAACCCCGCAAACTTGACTCATTGGCAGCAAATGTCCGAAGCCGAGTGCCCTAGGGTCGAGACGGCACGTGTCCCGGCGACCGGGCGCCTCAGGGCGCGTCGGGCACGGGTCGGCTCCGACCTCGGCGAAAACGGGGGCTACCGCTCCGCGGTCGCGGCTTCGGTCGTATCCGACTCCTCGGTGGACTGCTCCACGAGGCCGAATTCCACCATCAAGGGGCCCGCCTCGGATTCGAAGGGAATGGCGATCTGCGTTGCCCTGGAGGGGAACTGGACGGTGTGCGACTTGCCGGTGATCACGGTCGGGAGACTGACCCTCATGGCGAACTGCTCCAGTTGGGCTTTCGCCCCCCCGGCAATCATGTTGGCCAGCTCGCCGACCGCGTCCACCACCTCCTCGCCGATTTCCGCGGGACGCTCTCCCAACAGGGCCTCCGTGGCGGCCAACGCCACTTCACGATCGAGGCTGAGCACGATCGTCCCCTTGGCCTTCCCGGAAAGGCCGATCACGCCGCTGACGTCGTGGTGCGGTTGGTCGCTGTTCTTGACAAACGGAGCACCACGCGTGATTTCCCAACCGAGCATGGTGGCGAATACGGAACGGGTGCTGGTGACGAACGGGTTGATGTATTCGACCTTCATCACTCAACGGCCTCTTAGGAACGAGTCCTACTTGGCTTCCCGACGACGGACGTCCGTCATCTTGAACGCGACGACTTCTCTTTCACGATGGTCGGCCGTTTGACGGCTTTCCTCGGGCGCTCGGAGTCTGAAACATGCCCGGCCATCACGATCCCGTGCGTCCTCGACGCGCCCCAGGAAAGGCTAGCACACACCTCCGCATTGTCGTGGCGTGACTCCGGGGAGTTCGGGTATGGATCATGCCGAGCCTTGCCGTTGGCCGCGCCTGCCCATCCGGCCTCGACGCATGGTGACGATTCCGCGTGTCGAGCCGAATCTGCCGCTTTCTCAAACTGTCCGGTACGAATATGCCGAGGATAAGAGGTATAGGGCGTACCGGTGCTGCGCCCTCGGGCGGAGCTTGCCGAGTGGGGGGCGATGAATCGGCGCAAGTGCTTGTCAGTATTGACTTTGCTCCTTGTCGCCTGGGTGACGGGCGCAGACGCTCAGACGCCGGTCGGCACCCGGCCGATCGCCGAGCCGACTACCACTGTTGACGGCCCGGCCCCGCTGGAGACGCTCGTCGCCTACGCACTGGCCAACAACCCCCGGATTCAGGCCGCCCGGTATCACGCCCGGGCAATGGCCGCGCGGGTCCCACAGGCCGCCTCGCTGCCCGACCCCCAGTTGATGACGACCATCTTCCTCGAAGAGATCCAGAC
>Ga0307378_10007789_pt1 | contig 14357 bp, 14 predicted proteins | sample UN1MG_FD_202238 | JGI IMG/M metagenome (GOLD analysis project Ga0307378, IMG submission 202238) | Soil microbial communities from Risofladan, Vaasa, Finland - UN-1 | ecosystem: Environmental > Terrestrial > Soil > Coastal area > Acid sulfate soil | place: Finland: Risofladan, Vaasa | collected...
AGGAACATGGCATAACACTTGCAGGTTACACCATAACTGATGAGGCACGGAAGGCACTAGAAGAGGACAAAGCACGGAAAGCACGGTAAAAAGCACGCACGGGAAGCAGGCACGGAAAGCACAGGTGCTACATCCTCCCCCATTAGGACAACAGACATACTAGCCGAATGCCCAAGAGCTGAGGTTTGTCCCCAGAATATACACAACAGACTATTCACCGATAATGAGGGCAGCACAGGAGGCAGAGCAGAAGAGGCAGAGCAAATATGCACAGAGAGGCAGAGAAAGAGGCAGAGTGAGGAACGATTGACTCTATCGTACTAGTTATTCTTAGCTCACACCACTCGCTCTTTGTGCTATTAGTATTATAGTGAGGAGTGAGAGGAGTGGTAGTGAGTGAGGATGAGGAATGAGCAGAGTGATGTGGAGCGTGAGTAAAGAGAGTGAGTGAGGAGTGATAAGAGCAATGGTTGCGGGAGTTAGGTGCAAAACCAACAGCTAGGTGAGAAGTCATCTTGGGCAACCAGCGATTTACTACCCGCTTTGAACTGCCTATTTCTTGGCAATATTCTTTCCAAGTTGGCAACCTTGAAACTTTTGTTTCAAGGTCAGTTCTCCTACCAGGTGATGAAAGGACTTCCCTAGCAATCCAGAGTTCATTAGCTAACTCAATAGTAAGGTTTTTCCACTTATAAATAATTTGCTTAAAACAAAGCGAAAGAGAGAAAGCCTCTATTTAGCATAAACAATCAAGGACAAGTATTACCCTGAAGTCGGCTCTAAATTCAAATTGCTATGCATGTCAGTGTTCGGTCTATACCAAGAATGGGCTGGATTTTGGAGGTAACCAGCTCGTCAATATCATCCAGCGTTTGCACTTCTGCTACAACAATAATATCGTAGGGACCGGTTACAGTATCAACCGATTTCACCCCTTCTAGCTGCCTAAGCTCACCGCCTACTTCCTTGTCTTTACCAACCGCCGTTTCAATTAGGACAAAAGCCTTTGTTGCCACTCATTCATCTCCTATGTTCTAAATTATGCTTTGCTTTTATTAATAGGGCAAATAGTGCTGGGTACTCTGTCATGGACCTCCGTTTTGCTAACATTTTGCTAACGAACTGTTTAGCACCCAGTGGCACAGGGTGGCACTGCCAGATATAAAATCTCGTTTTGTCTGAAACCAGACGGCACCAAATCGTATCTGAGGGAACTAGGTGGGACATCAAGTCTCTGATTAAGAGTCAGCTGCTCTGCCAGTTGAGCTAGCGGCCCACATACAATTTCAGTTTAGCAGACCTTGAGTTCCCTGCGCAACTCGTACAATGAGGTTAATAAATGGCTCTCATAGTGGCTTCTTAGCTCCCCACTTTTTTATTTAATACTGTCTATCAGCTCCTGACGACCGGTCATTCCAGCAACTGTGTTTAGGAAGTCCTTCAATGAGGCACTTTGGTTTCTTAGTTCCTTTAACTCACGCCCGATGGGGCTAATAGAAGTTGGGCTATCAGCATAGGTGCCATGGAAGGCAAAATAGGCTTGATTCAACTTTCTAATATAGTGCCCCATTAAGGCTAAATATTGCCGCTTCTGTTCCATAAATCCCTCAGCCTGTTCAATTTCCCCTCGGGCTAGATAGTCATCAACCGTTTTTCTTATTTCTCTCATCTCCTGGTTGAAGTCAAATTCCGACTCTTCTGCTTCAGCCTGATTACCATCATCTACATACTCAGGGTAGTATTTTTCACATATAATAGAGCTAATTTCCTTGCTGATCATACTAGTCACGGTTTCATTCATGGTGGCAATTTCATAATTTCGAGACACACCCGTTGAATCAAGTAAATATAGAAATCCTAATGGCTTAAAAGCCAGGTATTGATGCAGCCACTCCTCGGTCGCCGTATCAATGGTAAACTTCAGGCTACTCTCGTTAGTAACGAAGGTGGGATATGTTGCCCCCAGGCCACCAAGCTTCACTACCAGTGAAGAGACCCCTAATTTATCAGCCGCAGCCTCAATATCCTCCATCTCCTCCGGGCTAAGGTCTGTTTGCAGGAAGATTTCTCGTATGCTCTCTATTCTGTCTCTGGGCGAAATCACAAGCAAGCGGGGCGGCTCCTCTAATTTGAAACTTACCGGTGGAAAACCAACTTCTAACCTCATATATTTATCTATTGGATTGAAAATGCCCTGCTGGGTCAGGGTCTCTTTTATCTGCCTCTCTATTGCCCTCTCCACTGTACTCTCTAAAGCTATTCTTTTTTCTCGTAACCTGTTCAATTCGGCTTCAAGTGAAGCTGGGTTACCTTGATTATCGCCAGCGTTGATGGCTTGTATCCCTGATTTTAGGGTTTTTATCTGCTCAACAAGAGCAAAATACTCAGTGACTACACCTGTTTCATCATCAGTCTCTTCACTTCTACTGAAAAGCCACTGATTTACTTCCCGGGGTATAGCCTTGAACTCCCATCCAGCGATACTAAAACGGTACGGCTGTACAATTGAGCTCAGGTGAGTGTCAAAATCTCTGCTAGAGGCACAACGGCCACTAAGCAAACAAGCTAACAGTAAGCTGGCTATAGCAATTAGCTTTATCTTCAATTTAGCTTTGCCTCCACTTGCTCAACTATTTGAGACAGAATTTCTCCCGTCTTTTTGTTCCCCTATAACCTCTACATTTCTCTATTAAAAGTGTTTGGTAATACTGATTGCAATACTATAATAATATTTTATCTTATCAAGAGGTGAGGTTGATAAACAATCTCTATAATAGTCTATTAGAGATGTGATGTTAAATATAGATAGGGAAATGGTATGAAAGACTATTACGAAATTCTTGGGGTTGGCGATAGTGTCAGTCAGGAAGAAATAAAAATTGCCTTTAGGAAGCTTGCCTTTAAATACCACCCGGATACCAATCCAGGTAATGAGAAGCAATCTGAGGGGGAATTTAAGGAGATAAATGAGGCCTATGGTGTGCTTGGGGATAAGGGCAAAAGGCAACAATATGATTTTGAAGCTGAGGCTAATCTGAGGTAGTCCCCGAATTTTGGACAGGTTGTTAAGAGCGGGTTCTGCTCCTAAAATAACAGAGACAGATTCCGTTTCTATAACGCCGAGCGCTCCCACCAGGCCTTGGGCTGTCGAGCACCAGCCGAGGTATTTATTTCAATCTCGGTGGAAGCTGCCTATGGAGATATGGTAGAATCCTTAATATCAGATACCCTGAGGACAACGGGACTCTCTCTTAATATAGCCCCTATCCTGTCCAAATGATGGGGTCCACCTCAGGCAGCAAGATTGACATCTTTGAACTATAATGCTAAAATTCGTTAAATTTAATGAATTTTACGGAATATTACTGAGATAAACATGCGTGGCGTAGGTATTAAGCATGCCTTCATCGCACTGGAAATTTAAGCGCCCCATATAATGTAACTCGTCTTAAGGTGCTACTTTCCTAGGTTGGCATAGAGTCAGAAAGAATAAGATTGAAGTGAATCTCTGCGGTCAAAGCGCTAATATTTGTTCAGGCAATTGCCGATTTCACCGAGGAGATAAGAAGACTAGGTTCCAATAGCTACGAAAGAAAGGGGATAAAGATGGCTAAACCAAAGGTCGCTTTTTATTGGTGTGCTTCATGCGGTGGATGTGAGGAGGCAGTTGTTGACCTTAATGAGGATTTATTAAAAGTGGCTGATGCTGTGGATATAGTCTTATGGCCCGTGGCAATGGACTTTAAGAGGAAGGACATTGAAGCTCTGGATGATGGTGAGATAGCCGTCAGCTTCATCAATGGGTCAGTAAGGTTAGAAGAGCAGGAGGAGATGGTAAAGCTCTTAAGGCAAAAATCCGGTCTTGTAGTCGCCTTTGGCGCTTGCGCTCATATAGGAGGGATACCAGGGCTGGGGAACTTCTGGACAAGGGATACCATTTTCCAAAGGGTTTATAAAGAAGTCCCGTCTGTAGAAAATCCAGATGGAGTTACCCCACAGGAAAAGACAGCTGTCGCTATCGGCGAACTCACTCTACCGGAATTTTATGATGCGGTAAAGACTCTGGACCAAACTATTTCTGTGGATTACTATCTCCCCGGATGTCCCCCACCACCTGATTTAATAATGAATGCTGTAAATGCCATTCTCACTGGTAATTTGCCGGAGAAAGGGGCGGTGCTGGCTCCCAACAAAGCCCTATGTGATACATGTGATAGAAATGAAACAAAACCAGAGAAACTATCAATAAGGGAAATAAAAAGACCGTGGGAAATCAAAATTGACCCTGAGAAATGTTTCCTTGAGCAAGGACTAATTTGTCATGGTCCTTTTACTCGCTCAGGATGTGGAGAAACATGTATCAAAGCTAATATGCCATGCCGGGGGTGCTTTGGTCCTGTAGATGGTGTTGTAGACCAAGGAGCAAAAGGACTCTCCATGATTGCCTCTATATTGGGTCTTGAGGACGAAGAGAGAATGACAGAGGAAGATGTAAAAAAACTAATTGATGGAATCGCGGACCCGGCAGGAACATTCTACAGATTTAGCCTGCCAGCTTCTCTACTCAAAAGAAAGAGGATGGAATAGGAGAACTGAATGAGAAAGATAACGATAGACCCCATAACCAGGCTTGAGGGACATGGAAAGATAGAGATATTTCTCAATGATGAAGGGAATTGTGAGAGGGCTTACCTCCAGATTCCCGAGCTTCGAGGATTTGAGAAATTTAGTGAGGGAAGACCGGCAGAGGAGATGCCCAGAATAACCACAATGATTTGTGGGGTATGTCCTACTGCGCACCACATGGCATCAACTAAAGCTCTTGATGACCTGTTTAAGGTTGAGCCTACACCGACGGCTAAAAAGATAAGAGAACTAATGTATAACGCCTTCCAGGCGGAAGACCATATATTGCATTTCGTCTTCCTTGGCGGCCCCGACTTTGTTGTTGGCCCAACAGCACCGGCTGCAGAGAGGAATGTTCTGGGAGTTATTGGTAAGGTTGGGCTGGAAGTTGGTGGAAAAGTGATAGAAATGCGGAAGAGAATGCGGAATGTTCTGAGGATAATCGCGGGAAAGCCGGTTATGCCTACCTGTGGCTTACCTGGGGGTGTATCAAAAGCGATTACCGAGGACGAGAGGAAGACTATTATAGAGGCAGGGGAATATGGGGTAGAGTTCTGCAAGGTTGCCCTCGGGCTTTTTGATGATGTAGTGCTTAAAAATAAGGAGTATGTTGACCTCATTGTTGGGGATATCTACAAGCACCGCACCTATTATATGGGACAGGTGGACGAGAATAATAAGGTAAACTTCTACGATGGCAAGATAAGAGTGGTTGACCCGAATGGTAAGGAGTTTGCCAAGTTTAAGGCTCAGGAATACCTTGACCACATCAGAGAGCATGTTGAGCCTTGGACTTACGTAAAGTTCTGTTACCTTAAAAAAGTAGGCTGGAAAGGATTCGTTGATGGTGAAGATAGTGGTGTTTTCAGGGTTGCACCGCTGGCTCGGCTGAATGCATCCGATGGGATGGCAACCCCACTATCTCAGGAAGCCTATGAGAGGATGTATGAAGTACTGGGTGGAAAACCGGTTCACAGTACCTTAGCCTTCCACTGGGCTCGGCTTGTTGAGGCGCTCTACGCAACTGAACGGGTGCTGGAGCTAGCCCGTGACCCCGAACTTACTTCCCCCGACATAGTAAATTTACCTACCGAAACTCCGAAAGAGGGGGTAGGTGTAGTAGAAGCGCCAAGAGGAACCCTTATTCATCACTACCAAACTGATGACAGGGGAATTCTCACCAAAGTCAATTTAATTGTAGCCACACAGAATAACTCGGCTGCCATTAACATGTCGATTGATAAGGCTGCCAAATCACTCATAAAGAACGGAGAGGTTCCCGATGGAATCCTCAATATGATTGAGATGGCATTTAGAGCCTATGACCCCTGTCACGCCTGCGCTACCCATTCACTCCCGGGAGAAATGCCGCTTGAGGTTAATGTATATAACTCCAAAGGAGATTTAGTAAGGAGGTTGAAGAGATGATTTCTCAAAGAGCTAAAATTGAAGAAGTGGTCAATGAAGCCAACGGGAAGATATATCTGCCTCCTTGTCAGGTAGCCTGCCCCGTTGGGGAGGACATTCAGCGTACTAATGCTATGATTTCTGTTCTTCCCTTGAATGCCGAGGAGGCTCCCAGCCGGATAATAGAGATAGGTAATGAAATCTACGAGAAGAATCCTTTATTTACGATATGTAGCTATGTTTGTGGACTTTGTGAGAAAGAATGTAATTACAAAGATGAGACCGGAGCCGTGAGAAGGAAAATGCTCAAACGGTTTCTCATTGACGCTTATCTTCCATATCTGGAGACCAAACCCCCACTCACCCCCCCTACCAAGGAAAAGGTGGCTGTGATTGGAGGAGGCCCTGGTAGCTTAATGGGTGCCTACATGCTGACCAAGGAGGGTTACCGAGTGTCTATCCTAGAGAGAGGGTCTGAGTTGGGTGGTGCTCTGAGATATATTCCCAAGTATCGTCTTCCCAAGAAGATAATGGATACTACTTTTGATAACCTGGTAAGGATTGCTCATATAGAAGTCAAGCTCGGAGTGGAAATGGGCAATGATGGGAAGACATTGGCTGACCTTAAGAATGAAGGCTATAAAGCTGTTTTCATAGCTACCGGCACTCCGGCTCCTCGCCCTCTCACTTTCGGTCGGGAACTGGTGGCTAAAGCCAACCTGGAGGGAGTCATGCTCGGGTTGAACCTCCTTTCCGATATGAACCAGGGCAGGGTTCCTCCTCAGCTCTTCCAGGGCAAGAGAGTGGTGGTAGTGGGGGGTGGCAATGTAGCCTTTGATGTGGCCAGGACTGCCCGTAGGCTTGGTGGGAATGTTTCTCTTATCTGCCTGGAGAGTGAGGATAAATCCTCTAAGGATGGCATACCGGCTGATGTAGAGGAAATTGAAGGTGGTCTTGAAGAAGGAATCAAAATAACCTATTCCCGAGGTGTAGAGGAAATAATTGGAGAGGGCGGAAAATTCAAGAAAATCAAGTGTCCTCGATGCACGTCTGTCTTTGATGAAGATGGTGGCTTTAATCCCAAGTTCGACCGAAATGATGCGATATACCTTGAGGGTGATATCCTCTTGGTTACCATAGGGCAAGGGCCGGAGCGAGCATTCTTCCAGCAGGAAGGATTGCTGGATGAGAGAGGCAGGCTTGATGTTGACCAGCTCACCCTGATGAGCAACCGCAAGAAAGGGGTTTTCATCGGAGGCGATGTGAGACGCGTAGGTTTTGCTGCCGAAGCCATGAGAGATGGGATGATAGCAGCCGAGTCCATAGACCGCTACCTGAAAGGTGAGGACTTGAAGGCGGGGAGAAAAAAGGAGTATGAAAGTGCCTCTATCCCGAAGCTTATGGACTATAAGTCTCAGCCTGAACTGATATGGGCACCCGTGGAAGACAGACTAAATTTTGAAACCTTTGAAAAGGGCTTCACCCTGGAAGAAGCGGTGCAGGAGGCCAGGAGATGTCTCTCCTGTGGTCCGTGTAAGAGCTGTAAAGGGTGTGTGCTACTGGAATTTCAGCCTGAGATAGCAGAAATTGAAGTTAATAAAGATTTATGCAGCGGATGCGGAGTTTGCGTTACTGTATGTCCTTATGATGCCACCCGACTGGATAAATCTGATGAGGGACTGGTCGCAGTTATAGATGACCTTAAGTGCAAACGGTGCGGTTTGTGTGTGACTGCCTGTCCGGCTGGGGCGATAATTATCAAAGATAGGTTCGCAGAAACCGTAGCTGATACTTATGCATCATTATAATTCAGTGAATAAGGAGTAAGTTATGAAGGAGAAAGTAGAAGCAGTCTTAGCTCAAGTAAGGCCTGCTTTACAGGCAGATGGGGGTGATGTTGAGCTGGTAGATGTGAATGAAGGAGTGGTTAGTCTGAAGCTCAAAGGTGCCTGTGCTGGCTGCCCGATGGCAACTATGACCTTGCGGAACGGGATTGAACGAATACTTAAGGAGCAGATTCCCGAGGTTAAGGAAGTGATTGCCGTCTAGTCAAGGCAATTAGCGTTTAGTGAAAAGGACTTTAGAGCAAACGATTGAGCAAGGGCAAGAAGGTAAGAAGCAAGAGATGAATACGCTTATCTTGGGAATCGGAAACCCGATTCTCACCGATGACGGGGTTGGAATCAAAATTGCCCACAAGCTCAAGGAGGGAAATCCTGAATTAGAAGTATTAGAGACGAGTGAGGCCGGAATCACACTCCTTGACCTTATAGTCGGTTGTGATAAGCTCATCATTATTGACTCTATAAAAACTGAAAAGGGGGAACTAGGAGACCTTTATAAGCTTGAGTTGGAAGATTTGAAGCCATCTAAGGATTTTTCCTCATCGCATGGCATAGGTATTGCCACTGCTTTCGAGCTGGGAAAGGAATTGGGATATAAGATGCCCAAACATATTAGTATATATGCTGTAGGCATAAAGGATAATTCCACCTTTGGCGAGGATTGTACCCAAGAGGTAAAAGCGAAGATACCATTTATTACCCTGCAAATAATTAAAGAGGAGAGGCTATGAAAGTTTTTACTCCTAAAGTCGTACTTTTCTGCTGTTGCTGGGGCGCCTGCGCCGATATTGATGTTATTGATACGGCAAATAACCACAATCTCAGAACAATTCGAACCATGTGTTCAGGAAGGATAGAACCAACCTTTGTTTTCCAAGCCTTTGCTCAAGGAGCCGATGGGGTGATGATAGCCGGATGTAATCTGGGGGATTGCCACTATAATAGTGGTAACTATAAAGCAAGACGAAGGATAATGTTACTTAAAAATATGCTCTTACAGTTTGGAATAGAACCGGAAAGATTGAAGCTGGAGTGGTTTTCTACAGCTGAAGCGCCAAAATTGCAGCCCGCTGTAAATGGGTTTATTGATGAAGTCACAGGGCTGGGTCCCCTCACATTAAATACGAAAGCGACTAAAGAAGCAGGGTATGCTAAAGCTTTTTAAAGAATTTCATCCTCCCCGGGGTTGCCAGTTAAGCGGTTAGAGAGTCAGACCTTAATAAATTCATCGGGATAGTGGTAAGTGGTGCAGACCAAGGCAATAAGATTAGCTAGGGTAACGGTGAAGGGAGTGGTGCAGGGAGTTGGATTTAGACCCTTTGTCTATCGGCTAGCTCACCACCACAATCTGAAAGGCTGGGTGCGCAACACCTCGGGCAGTGTGGAGATTGAGGTAGAGGGAGACGAAGAAAGTTTAGAGAATTTCCTTATTGACCTAAAAGTGAAATCCCCACCTATAGCCCGAATTGAGAAAGTCGAGGCTAATTTTTATCCCCCTATTGGTTACACCGAATTCCAGATTCTGGAAAGTCTGAGCCAGGAGGGGGAATACCAGTTAGTGTCACCGGATATCGCTACCTGTGAGGATTGTAAGCGGGAGATTTTCTGTCCTACTGACTGCCGTTTTCATTATCCCTTTACCAACTGCACCAACTGTGGTCCCCGATTTACTATTATCGAGGACATTCCTTATGACCGCCCCAAGACTACCATGCACCAATTTGAAATGTGTCCTGAGTGTCAGCGGGAATATGACGACCCCTTAGACCGACGCTTTCATGCCCAGCCCAATGCTTGTTCTAGGTGTGGTCCAAGCTTAGAGTTAGTTAATAGTAATGGTAACCCCGTTGAGGGCGATGATGTCATTAAAGCGGCAGGCAGACTCCTGAAAGCGGGGAAAATCCTGGCGCTTAAGGGTCTAGGCGGATTCCAACTTGCCTGTGATGCTACCAGCGAGGAAGCGGTAAATCTTTTAAGGAGCAGAAAAAGGCGCCCCTCTAAACCTTTAGCCGTTATGATAGCTACTTTAGCAGACGTTAAAAAGCACTGCCTGGCGTCTCCTGAGGAGAAGAAGCTTCTTCAATCTCCCGAGTGCCCGATTGTGCTTTTAAGGTGGAAGCATAGTTCGTCCAATATCTCTTCAGCGGTAGCCCCAAATCTAAAGTATCTCGGGGTTATGCTCCCCTACACCCCCTTACATCACCTGCTATTAAGAGAAGCGGGACTACCATTGGTCATGACCAGCGGTAACATCAGTGAGGAACCCATTGCTAAAGATAACGACGAAGCTTTAATCAGGCTTAGAGGCATCGCTGATTATTTCCTGTGGCACAACCGGGATATTTTCAGCCGCTATGATGATAGCGTCTATATGATGGAGGGCAAGTTTCAAGCGATAAGGCGAGCCCGGGGCTATGCTCCCTATCCTATCTTTCTTCCTTTCCAGTCAAAGCAAGTCCTCGCCTGCGGGGCGGAGCTTAAGAATACCTTTTGTCTTACTAAAGATGAGCATGCTTTTTTGAGTCAGCATATTGGTGATATGGAGAACGAAGAGACTCTGGAGCACTTTGAAAATACTATTGAGCTTTATAAAAAGCTATTTCGTCTTGAGCCCGAAATCGTGGCTTATGATATGCACCCGGAGTATCTCTCCACAAAATACGCCCTTCAAACTGGCGCAGAACTGGGATTAAGTCTTATCCCGGTTCAACACCATCACGCCCATATTGTCAGCTGCCTGGTGGAGAACGAGGTCGAAGGGCCTGTCATCGGGGTAGCCTTTGATGGCACAGGGTATGGCACCGATGGTACTATCTGGGGAGGTGAGTTTCTGGTAGCTGATTGGCATAGCTTCCGAAGAGCAGGCCACCTGGAATATGTGCCCCTGCCCGGAGGTGAGGCAGCCATTAAAAAGCCCTATCGTATGGCTTTAAGCTATCTCTATACCCTGCTGGGAGAAGGCTTTTCCTTAGAGGGTCTCCCTTTTCGCCAGCTCAAACCGACTGAACTTGAGATAATAAGACAGCAGCTAAAGCGAGGCATAAACTGTCCTTTGACCTCAAGCGCCGGGCGGCTTTTTGATGCCGTTTCCGCCATAAGTGGGGTAAGGCAAGAGATAGACTATGAGGCTCAAGCTGTCATTGAGCTGGAAATGCTGGCTCCAGATAAAGTAGGTGAGTTTAAGCCGAACTGCTATCCCTTCCATATTGTTGAGCATCAGGGAATGAGGGTGGTAAAGTTAGGCGAACTGTTCTCCGCGGTAGTCCAAGATGTTAAGGATCAAATTCCTGTTTCTATCATATCACTTAAGTTCCATAGCACTGTGGCTCGAATAATCGCTGAGATGTGTAAACTGATTGCCAAAGAAACGGGAATAACTCAGGTGGCGCTAAGCGGCGGCGTATTTCAAAATCGGCTGCTCTTGAGTTTAACTACTGCTGCTTTACAACGGGAAAACTTTAGTGTGCTAACTCATCATCTGGTGCCTACTAATGACGGTGGAGTTTCCTTAGGACAAGCAGTGATTGCTAATTTCTGCTAATATTTCAGTAGGAGACATATAACTATGTGCCTTGCCATACCAGCACTCATTAAGTCTATAGAAGATAAAGAGGCTGAGGTTGAGATTGGGGGTATAACTCGCCGAATCAGCCTGTGGCTCACCCCGGAGGCCAGGGTGGGAGATTATGCGCTGGTTCACACCGGCTATGCCATAAATATTCTGAATCAAGAGGAAGGCGAGGAAACCCTGAGGCTTTTAAGGGAAATAGCGAAGGCTGAGGAGGAAGGTTGAAATATATTACTGAGTTTCGGCGCTCAGAACTGGCTGAGGGGTTAATCTCCCAAATTCATCGGAAGTCCAAGACTCCGGTACGTTTCATGGAGTTCTGTGGTGGTCATACGGTAACCATCTTTAGATACGGCATCCGCCAGGTTTTACCTGAGACCATTGAGATGGTATCTGGCCCGGGGTGCCCTGTCTGTGTTACCGCTAACGCTGAGCTGGATAAGGCAATTGCCCTGTCCCAAGTCCCGGATGTAATTATCACCACCTTCGGCGATATGATAAAAGTTCCCGGGAGCTATTCCAGCTTACAAAAGGCCAAGGCTGATGGTGCCGATGTGCGCGTGGTGTATTCCACTATGGATGCCCTCAAGATAGCGACGGAGAACCCGGCTGAGTCGGTAATTTTCCTTGGTATTGGTTTTGAGACTACTGCCCCGACTATTGCCGCCTCTATCCTCCAGGCAGAGGAAAGAGGAATAAAGAATTATTACATCCTTTCCATGCATAAGCTTTGCCCTCCGATAATTCGGGCTATTCTTGATTCAGGCGAGGTCAAACTTCAGGGGTTGATATGCCCCGGGCATGTATCGGCGATTATCGGGTCTTATCCCTGGGAATTTATCGCTAGAGATTATGGTATCCCCTGTGTAGTTTCTGGTTTCGAACCCTTAGATATCCTGCAATGTGTTGATATGCTGGTAGCTCAGGTTGAGAATGGTGAGTCTAAGGTTGAAATTGCTTACCGGCGAGGAGTACACCCCGAAGGCAACCAAGAGGCTTTAAAACTCATAGAGCAGGTATTTGAGTCCTGTCCTGCCGAGTGGCGAGGGATAGGAGAAGTTCCCGATAGTGGCTTAAAGTTAAGGAAGGAATATCAGTCCTTTGATGCTGAGCTTGCCTTTGATATTGACCCTGGTCCTACTTATGAGCCGGTGGGCTGCATTTGTGGCGACATTCTGCGGGGGGTAAAAACTCCGGCTGATTGTAAGCTCTTCGGTAAAGCCTGCACCCCGGAATATCCGGTAGGACCCTGTATGGTCTCTTCAGAAGGTAGTTGCTCCGCCTATTATCTTTATGGAGGGGATTTTGGAGGATAAAATCCTGCTGGCCCACGGCAGTGGGGGCAAACTAGCCCACGAGCTGGTAGAGAAAAGCTTTCTTAAAGCTTTGGCTAATCCCTTTTTAGCTAAGTTGGATGACTCAGCCGTTATGGACTTCAGTGGAAGGCTGGCCTTCACCACCGACAGTTATGTGGTGAGTCCTATCTTTTTCCCCGGCGGAGACATTGGGAAGCTCGCCGTTTGTGGCACGGTAAATGACTTAGCTATGTCCGGTGCTAAGCCGCTTTATTTAAGCCTTGCCTTCATTATTGAAGAGGGGCTCCCCCAGGATGAACTGAACAAAATTGTAGATTCTGTCCGGAAGACAGCTCAGGAAGCAGAGGTGGAAATTGTCACCGGGGACACCAAGGTAGTAAATCGGGGTAGTGCCGATAAGCTCTTTATCAATACTGCTGGCGTAGGTATAATAACGGAGGGAATTAATATCTCTGGCGGCAGGGCAAGGCCAGGTGATAAGGTAATTCTAAGCGGGACTATAGGCGACCATGGAATTGCCGTGCTCAGCCAGCGTGAAGGGTTGAGCTTTTCTACACAGCTTGAGAGTGATTGTGCTCCACTGGGGAGCCTGGTGGCTGAGATGTTAGGAGCCAGCCCAGATATCCATTGCTTGCGAGACCCTACCCGGGGAGGACTGGCTACCACCTTGAATGAACTGGCCAAGCAATCAAAGGTAAGTATCAGGATTGAAGAGGAAAAGATTCCAGTAAGAGAAGAAGTGCTGGCGGCTTGTGAGATGTTAGGCTTTGACCCCCTCTATGTCGCCAATGAAGGTAAGCTGGTGGCTATAGTCCTAGCTAAAGATGTCGATAAGATTCTCAAAGCAATGCGAGAAAATCACTATGGGACAGGGGCAGCTATCATCGGTGAGGTGAAGGCAGAGCATCCCGGTCGGGTACTAATGAAAACCTGTCTGGGAGCTTCTCGAATAGTGGACATGTTGGTCGGGGACCTGCTGCCCAGGATTTGTTAAAATGCATGAACTTGCCATCACGCAAAGTATGTTCGACCTTGTCCTGGAACAGGCCAGAAAGGCTAAGGCTAGGAAAGTGGGCAAAATCAACCTTGTTATCGGGGAAATGACCGGGGTTGTTAGCGACTGTGTACAGTTTTACTTCGATTTTATTAGCAAGGGAACCCTGGCTGAGGGGGCGGCTCTTTGTTTTTTGGCGGTTCCTCCAAAGGCTCGATGTCAGGGCTGTGATAAGCTCTTTGAACTCAAGGAATTTGATTGGACCTGCCCCTATTGCGGGGGTAATAACCTGCAAATCGTAGCTGGTAAAGAGCTATTTGTAGAAAGTATTGAGGTGGAATAGATGGAAATTAAGGTTCTTAAAGACATTCTTAGCGCTAATGAACAGATAGCGGAAAGGAACCGTAAGTTACTTGACAGTAAAGGCGTATTTGCCGTGAACTTGATGGCCTCGCCGGGTGCAGGCAAAACCAGCCTCATTTTAGAAACAATAAAGGGGCTGAAAGGGAAAACCAGAATCGGTGTTATTGAGGGAGATGTGAGTTCAAGTCTGGATGCGGAGACAATAGGCAAAGAGAGCGTGCCTGTAATCCAGATAAATA
>Ga0307378_10007791_pt1 | contig 14356 bp, 11 predicted proteins | sample UN1MG_FD_202238 | JGI IMG/M metagenome (GOLD analysis project Ga0307378, IMG submission 202238) | Soil microbial communities from Risofladan, Vaasa, Finland - UN-1 | ecosystem: Environmental > Terrestrial > Soil > Coastal area > Acid sulfate soil | place: Finland: Risofladan, Vaasa | collected...
TGGATAAATTGTCGTAGACCAGAGTGGGGAATACACCTCCAAAGAAGGTAAATGCATGTATATGTGCATCAAAGAAAGCTTGCTGTCTCTCACATAAGTAAGCCCGCACAAAATGTTTCCCAGAGTAACGAGACCGCATACACAAAAATTTTATCCCTGTCCTTACTCCCTTGATGCAAGCCACTCCATTGCCCCAGTCTACCTCTGCCTCCTGCCCGCATTCCGGATCAAGGGGTATAAACACCTGGGCATTTCCTACTCCTAAACGAACCCTGGCCTCCCTAACATAGTGCCTGATAGCAGATTCACTCCCCTGAAAACCATATTCCCCTACCAGCCGGTGGTATATCCGCCGGGCTGTATGCCGCTGCTTCTTTGGCCCCTCTTTATCCTCACTCAGCCATTGATCGATTACCTCCCGATAAGCACCTAAAACCGGATACGCCTGCTGTGCCCTCGGTGCATACTTCAACGCCTCTCCTGCCAAGGCCTTTCTGATCGTCTTGCGATCATGGCCTGTCTCCCTCTGAATCTGCCGAATACTCCTGCCATGCACCCGGTGCGCAAGCCGTATGTATTCATATTCACCCATCCCGATCATCCTTTCTTCCTCCAGTATCATGACTTCCTTATAATAAGACCCGCCATAATACCAGAAGTTTTTTGGGGGGTGGGTGACTTTTGCGTTGTCACAAGCCCCTAAAGTGGGTGACTTTTAGATTATCACAATCAGCTTTATATCGTTGTGATGAGGATTTATCGCGGGATGGAGATTTCTGTAATACAACTAATATCCATCCTCTCAGAGGGCCGAATATATTATATCTGTTAACTGCTTTTTCATATGAGCTTGCGAACAGAAAGAGAATTGGATTAAACATAAAATAGCAGGGATATTGGCCTAAAAATTTTATATCGAGAAGGTTAAAGTTACTCTCTTTTGCCAATTTTTTAATGGCGTTTGAGCTATTGGATCTATAGTACGTTGGAAAAACATCTTTTTCTTCTCTTCCTTCGGTCCTTCTAATAATCCATGGGTGAAATTTATTCGGTATTACTTTTGAAAATAAGGTTGAATAATGGCCTAAATTAGGGGTCAAAAAGATGAAGTATCCTCCATGCCTTAAAACTCTATGAATTTCCCGGTAAACGAATAATGGCTCATCCAGATGTTCCAGGACACTTCGCGAAGTTATAATGTCAACAGATTCACTTTCCAGATTTATATTTTTTAAATCGCAGTTTAAAAGATTGATATTATCGAGGAAGATATCCGGTTCAAAATCGACAAGATCAACGCCTATTAACGTTCTGGCCTTATCTTTAAATTTCATTAAAAAATCTGCATACCTCCCACAGCCAGCATCAAGGAGAATATGGTTCGGCTTTAAGTAAGTTTCTATCTCTTTTTTTAGATATCTATAAGGATGTTCATTTGAATCAAAGAGTTTTTCCTTTAACTTTTGAGTAAACGAGCTCATATTGTCCCTTTATTAATTTTATAATATGATAAAAAATATTATTAGAAGATTAATTTGATAACAATAATTCACTCATTGTTGAGCCAATTTTTTCCCCAAAACTCAAAAAACAGGATACTCCACAATTCCGTGGAATATTCCCTCAATCCGGATTGGTGCGATTTCCACAGATTTGCTACCGTATTTATATCCAAATACCTCTTGGAAACGGAATTTTTCCTGAAAACAGAGTCTTCGAATATTTTTTTCAAATCAGTTCTTAGCCAGCTTGAAATCGGGATTGAAAACCCCATTTTTCCCCTATGCAAAATTTCATCAGGAACAAGGGGTTTCAGTGCTTTTTTGAATAGGTATTTAGGCTCTTTTCCCTTCAGTTTAAGGGTTGAAGGCATAGTTGCAACCAGCTCCACGAATTCGTGATCCAACAGCGGCACTCTCACTTCAAGTGCATGGGCCATGCTCGCCCGGTCAACTTTGGTCAAGATATCATCGACAAGATAGGTTTTAAAATCAATGTATTGTATTTTGGAAAGAGGATCATCGGTATTGGCACTTTCATAATATTCGTGGAAAAGGTGAGATGGGTTATACCCATTCAGCTCTTTTCTCAAGTCAGAATGAAGAATGGTTTCCTTTAATTGCCCAAACCAGGACATGGAGTTATAAAACCCTTCAACCGGATCAAGAGAAAGATTGGTCAGGAGAGTTTTAGCGCGAAAGACCTGCGGCAGCCAATCTGCCTTGGGATATATTTTGGCCAAAGTACCTATAAAATTTTTTTTCAGGCATGCAGGGAGAAGAGATCTTACCTGGTTTTCCAGCCGGTCGAAATAGTAGCGCCGGTAACCGGCAAAATTCTCGTCACCGCCGTCGCCGGAAAGCGCCACAGTGACTTTTTGCCGGGCTGCCCAGGAAACATAATAGGTAGGAATGGCCGAGGAATCGGCGAAAGGTTCATCAAAGTACCAGGTGAGCTTTTCCAGGGCTTCTACGGCATCAGGAGAAATATTCATTTCATAATGATCCGTATTGTAGCGGTTCACTATTAAGTGGGCAAAGGGAAGTTCATTAAATTTTTGTTCATGAAAACCAATGGAAGTGGTTTGCACCGGCTTTGTTATTAGCGAAGACATAAGAGCTACTACTGCACTGGAATCCACGCCACCACTTAAAAAGGCACCTAATGGGACCTCGCTGATAAGCCGTATGGAAACGGCCTCCTTCAGTTTGGCGAGGATCTTTTCACACCACTGGCTTTCTTCGCGTATTGAACAGGGACTTGTTTCATGAAAATCGAGATCCCAGTATTGATTGAGCGTAATCCCGTGAGAATGTACCGTGAGCGTGTAGCCGGGGAGAAGCTTATAGATTCCCTTAAAGATCGATTTCGGGGCTGGTATGTAGAGCAGGGAAAAATAATCTTTGAGTGCCTCCTGGTTAAGTTCCCTTGGTATTTGCGGATGTTGCAGGATAGCTTTTATTTCGGAAGCAAACAGGAATTTTGATGGGTCTGAGTAATAGTAAAGGGGCTTTATTCCAAGGCGGTCCCTGGCTAAAAAGAGCGTTTGATTTTTTTCATCCCAAAGAGCGAAGGCAAACATACCTCTTAACTTCTTTACGCACTCTTTTCCCCATTCCTCATAGGCGTGGATAATAACTTCCGTATCGCAATTGGTCCTGAACCGATGTCCCTTGCTGCTCAGTTCCTTTTTCAGGTCCAAAAAGTTATAGATCTCGCCATTAAAGGTGATCCAGAGTGTTTCATCCTCATTAGTCATGGGTTGGTGACCTGAAGAAAGATCGATAATACTTAATCGTGTGTGCACAAGGCCTGTATTTCCTTTCCCAGGGGTGCTCTTCCACTTGGGTGTTTGCGGGTGTGCATGGGCTCTGTTTACATAATATCCTTCATCATCAGGACCACGATGGTTCAGTGTCTCGGCCATCATCCTGAGCATCGATATATCTACCGGTTGACCGTTATAGTTTACTATACCTGAAATGCCGCACATGAAGTTTTCACACCTTATAATGTCATATCTTGTGATAGATCAATTGGCTGATACGTCAGTTGACTGATACGGCAGCTTCCACAAATATGGTCTCATCGTGTTCGGGATCAGCCTGGAGGAGAGATTCTAATTTTTTCGTATTGCTTGACCAGTTGTAATGAGTCTTTACATAATGCCGCGCTTTGGCCCCCAATTTGATTCTCAAGTCTTGATCATTCAGCAGCATCAGTATGGCACGGGAAATACTCTCTTGATCGTTCCCCACCAGAAGATGTTCTCCCGCTACTGCGCTGATGCCTTCGAGAGCTTTTGGAGTAGTAACGATTGCCTTGCCCATGGACATGGCCTCAAGAACTTTGTTCTGCACTCCCCGGCCAAGTCGCAGAGGAATGACACAAACATGGGCTCCTTGATAATAGGGCCGTATATCCTCAACAAAGCCGGTTACCTTGATGCTATCCCCATTTTCAAGGAGCTTTACTTTCTGACAGGGATTACTGCCTACAATATAAAACTGTATGTGCGGTATACGTGCTTTGAGTGCAGGGAAAATTTCTTTACAGAACCAAACCACTGCATCTACATTGGCATGATAGTCCATTGCTCCGGTAAATACGAGAAGAGGGGAGGGCGACTGCTTTTCGGAGGCTGGAGCGAGCAAAGACTGTGGAGATAGTGGAAGTAAAGGGTAGACCTCATCAGGGTTGAAATACGAATAATCAACCCCGTTGGCAACGACGGTTATCAATGGGATATGAGGATTCTGATTGCGAAAGATTTCGGCCTCTTTTTGCGAAATAACTACGGAGTGGTCAAAAGACTCCGCAATTCTTCTTTCATAGGCAGCCAATCTGCGGCCTTCCAATCGATAGAGGAGGGATAGGGGAAAGGACGAAGACTGTGCATATTGAATCCATTTATGAGAATCCACATCGCAGAAATCCATAATCAATCGGGGAGCAAAAGGCGAAGGGAAATTGTGCGTATCATTGCACTTATCATTATGCTTACCATTGTACATATCATTGTGCGTATCACAGGCAGGCGAGCGAAAAATGTATTCAGCCATAGGTGAGGAAAAGCAAAGAATGCAATCAAAGGCAATGGCTGACAGCAGCCGGTCAATTGCCTTTTGAAGTTTTCGGGAATAAAAGTAAGGTATTGAAAGAGGTCTCCTGGAAAAAAGATACGGCATGCTTTTCAGCCTGGCAATCCTGGGATTGATAGGAACGATAGTTACTGTCTGGCAATAAGCATTGAGATCACCTGCATATTGAAGATCTCTTGGGTTATCCGCCAGGCAGCAGAGATGTATCCGATGGCTCTTTGATAAGAATTTTATTTCATGGAAAGAGCGAATTTTATCCCCCTTGTTAGGAGGATAAGGAATTCTATGAGCAAGGTAAAGTATTTTCATAGGCGTGCGAAAGGGGTGAAATATGTTGTTATCCTTTTGAAAAAGGTATTATACCAGATACTTAGACAGCAATGGCCCAAGAGTTTCCTTAACCGGGAGGGGCAGTTTTTTCCATAGTTGTATCTTTTTCTGGTACTTAGGGTTTGCAGGGCTTAAGTTGGGCATTTCCTTGATCTTATTGAGGTAATACTGATAATACAATTGCTTTGGCTCAAAGCCCCAATGTCTTTTAAAATCGAATGATCCGGTCCCTTCCTTGCTTCTTCCAAAGTCAAAAAAACGATAGCCATGTTCGCAGCCATATTTCATTAACTGCCAATACATGAAGTCATTGGGTGCTAATTCCCTATATTCAACCAGGGAGCCTGCATAATAAGGGATAACCTGATCTTTATAAAGGAAAGTGAGAACTCCGGCAATTGGCAATCTATCCTGGTTTTGAACGATGAGAAGAAGGCAATTTCCCCTGAATTCATCGCGGATATTCTCGAAAAATTTATAGGTGAACGTTGGTGTCCCCAGGTTATGGAAACTCTTCATGAGGACCCCATAAAAAGATTTTAGATTTTGGTTTCCAAATTGGAAAGAAAGGTTAAATTTTTCGCCCTGCCTTATCATGCGCCGGGCTTTTCTCGGAATCGCCTGCATGTTTTGATCCAGATTATCAAATATCGGGCGTCTGAAGTTATAATATAGGTTCTTGAGAGCAAACCTATTGAATATTTTATCCTTATACCGTAGCTCAAGATAGCCGAGGTCTTGACTTTTGGTAATTTCAATTGCTCTTTGAATTAATAAATTCTCTATCTCGGCATTATGAGCAAGTGCACCACCGATTTCTGCGAAAGGAATAGAGACCAGGAACTTTCCAAAGAGAAAGCTTTTTATGGGAAACAAAGGAAGTATGCCAACAATGCCAGGACAATCGTCCCGCTTGTTAATGGAAGTGTGAGACCATGGAGCCTCTTTTAGATCAGGGCCGCACGCATGGTGCAAATCTATCGTTCTCGACTGTTCAGCAAGCAGGTAGCAGGATTTGTGTCCGAATGTTTTTTCAATAACATTTTTCCAGCCAATGAGATGAAAAAAAGTTCCTTCAGGATGTCCTTTAACGTACTCGTCCCAGCTTGGCTGATCATTTGGCCGCATCTGTCTAATTATAAGTGTCGCATTGCCTGTATCGGTGTTCCTTATATCACTCAGGGGGATTTGGTTTGTACATGAAAGGGTAGACATTAGTATGCACACTCGCTTTTTGATCTACGCCCTTTACTTTCAATCTGATTAACATATTGAAAGCAAGTGGTGAAGTGGTATTGTTGTTCAAGAAGATCCTGTATGAGCATGGATAACTTAGGGAGGGTCTTTTCCAGGTTGACGTAGTGTCTAAGTCTGAAAAATGTTGAAGCTTCTTTTACTACCGGTTGTTTTGAGTCGATTTCCCATGGATGTAAATAGAACACGTAAGCGTTGTCTCTTTTTACTATATGGTGAACACCAGTTTTAAAAATAGGAAATGGTATTAAGCGGAAATATCCGCCTCCACCCCAGGGAAGAATGCAATTACGGTATCTTATATTACTGATGGGAAGCTCATATAAATGATCAGAAACCTTTAAGGGGATACCTCCAGACTGGGTTACGGTTAATTGACCATACCGCCTGTTTATCTTGAAGGAGTTGAAGCTTGAATCGTAAAGATACTCACATGCTTCAACCACTTTCAGTGTCTCGTCGCTGATAGAGAAGCTTGGAGCGCGGTAGCCCAAAACAGGAAAACCAATGATATCTTCCAGGAGCTTCTTGCTCCTGACCAGGTCCTGCTCCAGATCTTTAAATGATTGCTGAGAGCATAACATATGGTTATATCCGTGAGATGCGACTTCATGTCCGCGGGAATGGATCTCCCGAACAAGGCCGGGAATTCGCTCCGCGAGCCATCCGAGGATAAAGAAAGTTGCTTTTACCTTGACCTCATCAAAGAGATCTAATAAACAATAAGTATTTTTCTCTACGCGAAGGTCTTTGTATGGCCATTCAGCAAAGGGTATATAGCGTTTAAAATTTTCTACTTGGAACCAATCTTCAACGTCAATGGTTAATAATAAAATAGGGATTTCAAGCGGCTCCTTCTGAAGGACTACTTTACTTTTATTACCCTGATTTACTTTATTACCTTGATTACTTTGATGAAGACTTTGCACGCTGAGTCGCAAAAGGGATTTTATGAAGAGTAAATAACAAGATCAGGCCAAGAAAGAATGTCACCATTCCTAAAAGTTCATGGAGAAAACCCTGGGCAACTCCTCCACCAAAGTAACTGGCCAAGACGGCTGTTGAACTGAGGCGCAAGACATTTGCTAGTATGGCGATTGGCAGAGCCGAGACAAATAACACCCATTTTTTTACATTAGAGTGACTGGAAAGATAGGCAAATGCAGCACCCAGTGCCGCTAGTGAGATCAGTGACCGAAGTCCGGAGCAGGCATCTACTACCTCCAGAGCGGTATTGGCCAGATAGAGAATATTTCCCTCTCGTAAAACAGAAATCCCGATGTTCTGAATGACTATTTCTGCCATCTTCGAGACGAAGATTTGCAAGGGAAAAGCTATCCTGTTCCAGATTATGGCCGGAATCGGGACCATAAATATGAGATAAGCTAAAGGGATGGCCAGCTTTTGAGTAATTTTTTTCCCAAAAAGGAAGAGTGAAATGCCAAAAAGCATTATAATAATAGAGAACCTCATCGTAAACATTTCAGCACCGAGATTACCCACCACATATACTATCATGCCAAAGATTATAATCAATGATCCCCAATTACTCGGTTTCACAGGGAGGGAGTAAATCTCCCCCTTTTTTTGCCATATCATGTAGGCCGCGATAATTGGAACGAGGAATCCATGTGAATAGTTAGGGTTCTTCAACCAATCCTTCTCTAAATCAATAAGAGTTGGGGTAAATAGCATTAGGAACGAAGATACTATGATAATTAATTGAATATAAGTTGATAAAAGGTTCTTTTTCATCCCGAATTCCTGGCTCCTGTTTTTAATCTTGGCTTCTTTGGGTTTTCTCAGGATGGTATATACTCTTGGAGTAAGGGGAGAATGAGTGTAGTAAAGTCCCGCAAGTATCTGACAGTTTCTTCTTCATTTCCGTTAGTAACCGGGGCTAAAATCCTGACAAATGCCTCATCCGTCCTGTGCTTGGTTATAGAGTCCGTAACCAGATAAATTTTTTGTGCATATTCGGAGATCATAAACCTTCCGCGTCCCTGATACCAATAAAACATGACGAGCTTCTCATGTCCATTTTGTAAAAGAATATTGTTGACCGTAATATTTTGTTGGTGAATATTTTGTTGTTGGTGAGCTTCGATATTGATCAATATTTTTTCGGTTTTAATAAAATTCCAGCCAGCCCCGGGCATACAATTTTTGGGAGAATGGATTATATCGCCTTTTCGCTGGCTTCGATAAAAGCCAACATAAAGCTCAATCTGAGAATTATTATGATGGGAACCACGAGGAGCGGAATAATTGCAACTAATTGAATCGTCGACACCTAACATATCATATATTTTTTGATCGAAACGCTCTTCTTTGCCAGTCCAGTCGCCTATTTGTTTTGGAAAAGTTGAAAAGGGCTTATTCAGAGGAGTATTTTCTCCATGACCGAAGTAATTGAGAAAGCCCAGTGGCATGAGCATTAAGGCCGCAACTATTATAGTCCGTGTGGGTGACATGTGTTTTTAATCTCGCTCGTTATTGTAGTTAACTCAAGTTGCTACTTATCCTGCTCCAGAATAAGAATTCAGAATTCAGGAGTCAGAATTCAGAATAAAAACTCATTCTTTCCCTTATCCTGAATTCTGGATTCTGGCTCCTGACTCCTTTCCCTGCTTATGACCATAACTAGTGCCCATTCACTCTTAAATTTGTGAAGGTAATCTCCGTTCGGACATTTTGTCATTCCCGCGAAAGCGGGAATCCAGTCTTCACAAACTTAGTTGTGAAGAGGTACTAGCAACTTGGGTTAGTTATTATATTCGTTATTATAGTAGTTACTATAGTAGACAAATTGTTCATTTTACGATATATTATAAAGAAAAAGTTTATGAAGATATGTTCTTATGGAACATAGCTTCGCCCCGTAAAGTCAAGGTCATTTTCCTTCATTCTGATAAATAATCAGGAAATGAGACCCAGGCTCTCAAAATGCCTTAAAAAAGCAAATTCCCTCTCGGTTCTGGCGGAGGTGAGAAGCCCCCGCCTGCCGTTACCTTAACCTGCCATTACTTAAAAATGAGAGGATACCTGGCTATTAATTCTTTAACCATTAAAGCCAAAACCGAAACAATATACACGCCGGATGTTGAAAAAAAGAGGAAATTTTTTACCCTTTTCTTCCTCATATCTTCTTCACAAATCATGAGGGGGATGCTGGCTAACAGAGGAATATTAAAACAGTCTCTGACATCCTCTCCGCTTTTAATGGAATTATCCAGGTAATACAGGAGATATATCAGAGCAAAAGCTGCAAGAAGGCCAATAGCCATCCCGAATAAGATCTGTCCTGGTCTGTTTGGCTTACTCGGAACTAAAGGTAATTGAGCCAGATCTATGATTTGAAAATTGCTGCCATTCTCTCTTAGTTCAAGCTCTTGTGAGATCCTGGCTTCTTCCAGTTTATTAAGTAAGGTCTTATAAATTCCAGCATTAACATCATATCCTCTTTGTAATTGGATCAACTTTTGCTCAAGTTTTGGTATATTTTTAACCCGCTCTTCGTATTCTTCTGCTTTTTGTATATATTCTTGTACTCGTCCCTTTAACACATTGGTTTTAATAGTAATATTACCTAAATCTTCTCTCATCTGTTGATAGATGGGATTTAAAGCTTCAGTTGTTGATTTTGCGGTATCATCCCCTTCCTTCCCCTCATCCTTGCCGTTGTTTTTCTCTTTATTCTTTGCATCTTCTGCGAGTTGCTGCTCGATTTTTTCTATCTGTACTTTGGTGCTGATAACCTCAGGATATTTTTCCATATATTTGTTCATTAAAGAACTGAGCTTAAGTTTTAATTGAGTTAGTTGATCTTTTGAAGAATTGCTATTGCTGGAACTAAAAACTATAACAAGGGGCCGCTCAATAGCAAGCTGCTTTTCTAAGAGAGATTTCTGAAGTTTGGCCTCCTGGAGTTCTCTTTCCGCTTCAATCAGTAAGTTCCGGTACTCCTCTAATTTCTTGAGATTATCACCTTCCTCTCCCGGTAATTTCCCTAAATTTTCCTCTTTAAATGCCCGCAAAGAAGACTCTGATTCCTCAAGCTTTTTTTTGTAAGTCTCAAGTTGTGTATTAATGAAGGAGAATGAATCTTGAGCGTGACCTCTTGTTACCCCTAAATTTTCTTCAATAAAAAGGTTACAAATGGTATTCACGATATTTTGTACTACTTCAGGCTTATTGCCTTCATATGAGATACGGTAAAGGTTTTTGCCGGTGAGTTCTATTTGTGTAGCCGTTCTCATCTCCTCAATTAACATCTCGAATTCCAAAGGTGTCTTGATATTCAGGTCAAGATCCAGTTTTTTTACCACCTGAGTCAACCTGCTTCTGCTCAGGATTAACTGCCTGATTGTCGTTAACCTTTCAGTGGGACTCTGAACACCAGCCGAGCCTTGAATGAGAGGGTTAATGACCTTATCTTTCTCGACGAGTATAGTTGCAGAAGCTGAATATTTTTTGGGGGCCATATAACTGTAGAAAATACTTATGGTGGTAATGAGCACAAAGATAGCCAAAAATAAGCATCTTCTGCGGGCTACCATATCGAGATATGGTACAAGATTAGATTTACTATCCTGGTTTTTTATACTTGATATTTGTTTCAAGAATCTCTCTCCCAATTTAAAAATGAAGTTTCATTATATTGGGTGTATCATTCTTAATTAGTGTCTGTCCGAAAAATAACTCTTCATTTATACCTATAATGAGTAAAATCAACGACATAATGGACAGCCACTTGTTAAAATTTGTTAAAAATTGGGCAAATAACTCTGAATAACAATAATAATTTCAAAGCCTTAGAAACTCTTTAGAAAAAATACCCCTATTTTTAACCCAATAAAACACCTATTGTAAACAAAATCAAATACATATGAGATAATCACTTACTAAAAACCACATAAACAGCTTAAAATAATGATAATTATTTCAAAGAGTTACAAACTTTTGCAAAATAAAAAAATGCCAAATTAATTATAAGCACATTATCAATGAGTTAGCCAATAATTTTCGGACACACACTAATTATTAAGCTTATTCATTAAAAAAATATAAAGCACTAAAATGTTACCCTTAAGCCAATGTTATATTTATGGTTAACGTACTCCTCCTCGTCATCGTCCGACTTATTTTGCAGGTATTTTTGCCCGATTTCCAAGAAGGTATTCCTGCTGATCGCATAAGACAACGTGTAGCTTCCATTATAAAACTCATCTTGACGATTATCTGGCTTATAGTTGGATCTGGTATAATTTCCCCGTAAGAGTAAGGTCATAGGCTGGAATATCTGCCATGTCAGGTCTGCCCCTCCACCAGAGGATATGTCTTTCCTATCTTCAAGCTGATAGGTATATTCAGATCTTCTCCAATCACCCTTCAGGGAAAGTATGATTGGCTTGGATAATTTCCAGTCTATACGGGCATTTCCTGTGTAAGATTTATCCATTTTTTCTGGCAATTGAAAATCAAGGAAATTATAAACTAAACCATAACTAGCGGTAATTTTTTGATGAAGAACCTTATGCTGGATATTAAGTGAAGCAGTATGAGAGATAGAAAAATCATTGTTTGGGTCGTGAGTTGACAGATAGGAGGAAGATCTGGTATACCCTGCGGTAATAACAGTCTCTTTTAAAAGGGAAATATCTATTTTGGAATCAATAGATTCGTATTCATCTTTTTGCTCCAGCTCATCCTTTTTCCAAACATGTCCCACTCTCCCACTCATCTTCACTTTCGATCTCATGAGTTCAAGGGCCAGACCACCGCCCACTTCCTGTTCCGAGTAATCAGGGGTTTCGTTTGCAAAATTCGTAAAAGAGTAGTGGTATCCACCTTCAATCGAAATCCTTTTGCTCAGCTTATAATAAAAATCAGCGTTTCCTCGTTGATTTTTACTGCCATCGAGATCTTCATCCTCTTCTTTCGTGCTGCTATATGCTCTTTCTGAATACGTATAGCTAAAAAGAGACTTAAACCGTTTTCCCCATTCCTTTTCTATATAGGGGTTAACTGAAAGATCATTCTGCTTATTAGTGTTGTCAGATAATAAGGATTCTCTTTCATCAACCTTTACATAGCTATAGGTATCAGTTCCACGAATACCTATTTTCAATTTTGTTCCTGGACTTATTCCTATATCCCACGTGCCTGTCTGGTAATATTGATTCTCCTGGGAATAGTCATCATAGTACATGAGATGAGCCCCATATTGTAAATTGAGATAGAGCTTATTTTTCTTTTTGGTGAAAAGTATGGATGGGATAACATTTAGTATTCGATCACTCTTCTTATCCTTATTCTGCTTGCGTAAAAAAATGTTATCGTCGTATGTCTTTTCCACAAAAATATTGGTTAGCAATCCGGATTTTCCAACCTCCGCACTTTCCCCATACAGAAGCTTTGGTATGAAAGAAAATATCAAAAGACAATAAACGATAAAATATAAATTTTCTCTTTTTATCATAGTCTTTTTTCTTAAAATGAAAGTTAAATTTCCTATTTACTCTTTTGAAAAATTTTTACTCAGGTAATACTAAAATATACTGGCCGGAATATGGATTGTATCGCCCGGCTCTAAGGTTATATTTTTTTCCAAATTGCCCTTTTTCATGATCTCTTTCAACCTCACCTTTATGAATTTAGTCTCGGCCTCTTGTGATGCCGTCTTCACTTGCTGCGGTTGTGGCAATGTTTTCCTGACTATTCTCGTACCATTTAAATTTGCGTCATCCGTAGGTCCGCCAGTCATTAACACTGCATCAAGAACCGTGATACCATCTCTATAGGTAATCGTTCCAGGGGACTTTACTTCACCGATTACGGTGATCCGTTTGGTAAAACCATCCGGTATGTAAATTACATCATCGGGGAGAAGGCCAACGTTTTGGTTTACGTCTCCCTCTCGAATCAATTTTCCAAAATCTACTGGCAGCCGCTTCTTCCCCCTCATGATACAAGCTTTTTCGAGGTCAGCGTTTTCGGCTAAAGTTAAACCGCCAGTCATTGCCAGCATTTGCAACAGGGTTGTCTCTCTTTTCAGGTTAATCACACCGGGAGAGGTTACAGCACCCATAACATAGACTTTGTAACTATTAATACTTTTTATAATGACAGCTACTTCAGGATTGCTTATGAAAGAGGTAAGTCGTTTCGTGAGCAGATTCCTCAATTCCGTTGTAGTTAAGCCAATTACCTTTATATCATTCACTAAGGGGAATGATATTTTACCGTCCGGCCTGACAATAACTGCCTGATCGAGATTCTCGTTCCCCCAAACAGAAATTTGCAAAATATCTTCAGCTCCAATTTTATAATCATCAGTTTGAGCGTAGAGGGAAGATTGAGATATTTCCGAAAAACATAATAAGACAGCGAATAAAAATGCCACAATATAGGTTAACTTAATTCGCATTGATTACTTTCCTTATAATGTATTTTTAATCTATCTTTAAATGTATATTTTGAGTAAAGCTCTTATTCAATGGTTGAAATATCTATCACGATGCTCAATTACACGGTCTTTTCGACCAGTTTTTTTCTAAGCATAAAGTTTTTTCTCTCCTCACCGAAGAAGTCTTGATCTATGCTTATCTGATACCTTTCTTTTCAGTAAAGGTACGGTGCGCTTATGATTTCTCTTCGACACAATAGAAGATTAGCTTCAGAAGAAGGAAGAGGGTAAATAACATTGGTTGAAAATTTGATCTTCCTCATGCTGAGAAGCGCATAAGAAAGAAGTTAAGCAGGTTATGGCAGCGGTTTTACCTGATTAGGGAAGGTGATAAACTTCATGAAGATAAATTCCATAGTTGATGCTGAACTGATCGATAAGAGTTAAATAGGATAAATTGGATTGGAAGACAGGCATATATCTGATTCACAATCTGGTAATCTAAAAATGATCTGGATCTAAAAATGATCTGGATAATAGAGAATGGTAAGGTAGAAGTGATGCGTGGATTGACTTCTGCGATAATAGTGAGTTCAGGAGTATAACGCATGCGCAGGGTCAGATTGGCCTTTTGCCTTGGGAGAGATATTGAATACGTTGTGATACCTCATCCAGATGTTCCCCATGTTGAAAAAATTAGGAGGCAGGTGAGAAAATAGATAGGTGAGAAGAGATTCCCGTGGGTTTTCTTTCTTCTCTCTTC
>Ga0307378_10007792_pt1 | contig 14356 bp, 12 predicted proteins | sample UN1MG_FD_202238 | JGI IMG/M metagenome (GOLD analysis project Ga0307378, IMG submission 202238) | Soil microbial communities from Risofladan, Vaasa, Finland - UN-1 | ecosystem: Environmental > Terrestrial > Soil > Coastal area > Acid sulfate soil | place: Finland: Risofladan, Vaasa | collected...
CCGGCATTGGCCCACCAGCCTTTAACGTGTGTGCCCATTATGACAAAATGACTCGGCCAGATAGTGTCCTTGTGAAAACGACAATAGAAACGCATATAAAGCTGGTCCACACCTTTGGTCAAAGTGTGTTTCATATCAGAACCCTCATCCTTGCCTTTGACAGCGGTCATCCGCAAACATTTTGAGCCGCTGTGAACGATGGAAATATCGTCAACAAATTTGATGCCGTCTCTATTGCGAATATCCCACCAGCCGTCGAGTCCTTCCTTTTCGAAACCGGTAGCAAAAAAAACAGCCGTATCTTTCTCGATGCCTTTGTCACCGGGGTATTTTGCCGCCAGACCAAATTCTACAGTTTCCGGCTTAGACTGTCCTCCAGCAAAAACGGCCAATGGAAACACTAAACTAATTGAAATTACAAAGAATAGTACGAACAGGAATCCCCTTGCTTTTTTGCGTCTCATTTCCATCCTTTCAGTTTAATCGAGTCTTAATTCAATGACCGGCTCTGTCTCTCTTCGAGCTTTATGGATTGTTAGAGGCAGTTTTGACCTGCGGACCGATATATTCTGTGGCCAGAACTATGTCGTCGTAGTAAACAATATTTTCGTCAGCTTTGGATTTCAGACCATGTTCTCTGGAGATGTACCACTGGAGGATAATGTGGTTGAGCTTCAGATTCGAGTCGCTGCGCCAATCATAGCCTTCGAACGGCTTTGGGTCGATGTTATAGTCTCCAGAAGTGTGGAACGTGGCACGAAACCAGCTCCCAATCGGCTCGCCCGGCTTCCAGTGTCCCATCTTTTTGCCGTCTATCCAGAACGCCTGTTCACCATCTGACTTGCCGATGGTATTGGTCTTCATCATAATTTCCACGCAAATCCAGCGGTCCCTTGGAAGACCGGTCGGCTGTTTATCGGGAACAAATGTATTCCCATAAAAGCTTCGTCCATCACCCTCGGGCGGATTGTTGGGCGTGCCGTCCACATTGTTCCAACTACGCATTTTGTGCCAATAAGTGTAGAACTCCCATCCCCGCTCGTCGGTCGGCGGTTCGATATTTGTCCAGAAACCCTTATCGCCCGGAGGCCGGCTGCCGGCATTGGCCCACCAGCCTTTAACGTGTGTGCCCATTATGATAAAATGATGCGGCCCAAGAGTATCCTTGTGAAAACAACAGTAGAAACGCATATAAAGCTGGTCCACACCCTCGGTCAAAGTGTGTTTCATATCAGAACCCTCATCCTTGCCTTTGACAGCGGTCATCCGCAAACATTTTGAGCCGCTGTGAACGATGGAAATATCGTCAACAAATTTGATGCCGTCTCTATTGCGAATATCCCACCAGCCGTCGAGTCCTTCATTTTCAAATCCGGTGGCAAAAAAAACTGCCGTATCTTTCTCGATACCTTTGTCACCGGGGTATTTTGCCGCCATGCCCAACTCGACCTGCCCCTCGGCGCAGAAGCCCGCAGGCAATAGCGCAAGAAACATACCTGCAAAAATCACTAAAGTTAAAAATTTCCCTGTTTTCCCACGCTTCATTTTTCAGCTCCTTTAACAAAATTTCAGATTGTCGTTTGAACGAATTACTTTGTTACCTGCGGCCCGATGTATTCGGTGGCGATGACAACGTCATCGAAATTTACGATGTTTTTATCGACGGTCGCATTTTCAGTCACACGGTCGGAGACGTACCACTGTAAATTAATGCGGTTTATCTTCAATTCGGGGTCGGTCCGCCAGTTGAAGCCCTCGAACGGCTTGGGATTCGTGTTCCATGTATCGGTGAAATGGAACCTGTCGCGAAACCACGTCCCCTCGATGCAGTTTGTCTTCCAGTGCATAGTTTTTTTGCCGTTTATCCACACCGCCTGCTCGCCGTCGAACTTGCCGGGCGTGTTGGCTTTGAGCATAAATTCAACGCAAATCCATTTGCCACGCTCGAAGTTGTTGGTCTTTTTAACCGGTGTGAACAAGTTGCCGTAAAAGCTTCGTCCGTCTCCGTCGGGGGGATTATTCGGACTGCCGTCCTCGTTTTGCCAGCTATGCATCTGGTGCCAGTATGAGTAGAACGACCAGTCTGTTTCATCTCCGGGCGGTTCGATAGTTGTTGAAAAAAGCTCATTCCCCTTGGGCCGCTTGCCGGCATTGCCTTCCGTCTCTTTGCCCGGTGCGCAGGCGCCGATGTTGACAAAATGATGCGGGTGGCAGGTATCCTCGTGGAATCGGCAGTAGAACCTGAAATAAAGCCGGTCAACCCCTTTTTCCCATCGGTAGATTAAGGCCCCGCCGGAGTCCTTGCCCCGCGTTGCCGTAACCTGTGCGCTGTTTTCGCCGGAATGTACGAATTTGGGCTCTGAATTTATCGTGATGGTCTGCGGTGCTCGGAGCGTTGTAAAGCCGGCCAGTTTGTTTTCCGGCTCGAAGCCCGTGGCAAAAATCACCGCCGAATCCTTCTCAATCCCTTTGTCCCCCGGATATTTCGCCGCCAGGCCCAGTTCGACCCCGGATTTGTCTGTATCAGGTTTTGCTTGTTCTTGCCCACAGAGTACAGCAGGCGATATCGTCCAGTGCAGAACTACAAAAAACAGCACCATCAGAATTGTTTCACTTTTTTTGTGTCTCATTCTTCCAACACCTCCCTTAAAATCAATTATCATTAAACAATCAACTCACAAATTATGGTTTGCCAACGGTCGAGGCCGTCTGGATTCGAAACCGTTCTTCGGGCCAGCCGAGTTTGTCCGCAACAGCCTTTGGAAATTGCCAGCCGGCATCGTCATTTTGATAGAGGTTGACCTGGCTGCGTTCAGCGGCCATCGCCACTGCACAGGGCATATCAAGGTAGCGAAGAACGTTGAGATATATCGGCCCATCGTGATGTGACAGCGGCAGATTTGACAAGTCGAGACCGGCAATATCAGGCTCGAACAGCGAGGCATATAGAGCGATACCGGCCATATGGCCATGCCCTTCAAGCCACACAGGCACATCGCGAAGCGATTCTATACTCCTGCTCCGCACCGCCTGTATCGCGCGCCGCACGTCCAACGTCCGCATACCATCGAGCGTCTGGCCGAGAAGCATAAAACGCCGGCGAATTTCTTTCAGCTTGCGTTTGTCTGTGCTCCAAATAGTCGGCCCAATACCACGGGGCATTACATACACTATCGCATTGTTTGTGTTTTTTAACTCATCAATATACTGCCTGAAAGCTTCTTCATTTATCTCCGGCAGCGGCTGGTCTTTTAGTTCAGCCGCAAAGCCTGCACCAACAGAAGCCAGCCATTCCGTCCACCCCTGCTCATCCAGTACTTTAATAACCACCTTATCGGCCTCATCAAGCCCGGCACGCTGAGCTAAATAAAACCGCAAACGGACATGCTGCTGACTGGTAAAATCAAAAGCGCTTAGACGAATGCCGTGTCGCTGGACAGAGAAAACCTGTTCAACATCGAGCGGCCCGGCCTCTGTTTCGTTCGGCCAACCGCGAAATGACTTTTCCCGCAGTGCATTCATCCAGCCGGTGCGTTGTTTATCCCACTGGTCGGGCGATTTTGGTACCGATGGCGGCGCTGCCTTAGCTGTAAGCGTTTCCTGTATCCGCATATTTATGCTGTCGGCCGGAAGCTCGTCGAAGACTTTGAGCTGCTCCCACTCGAAGAAGGGAACAGCCGGTTTGTCTATAAGAGGTGTTTCACCCTTTAGAAAACGATTAAACCATGTAAACGTGTGCACACGCAGCGCCTGTGTGCTGCTGTGCGGGCCTTCGGTAATGTGCAGGCCGATGTTTTTCTCGGCGCCGCACAGCTTGTAGATTCTGCGAGCCTTTTCATATACTCGCACCACGCCATCCAGCGGAAAAATACTGTCCTTGTCGCTGTTAGAGATTAAAAGCGGCCTCGGCGCCACCAGTGCGGCGACGAGCGGATAATCCCATCGGTACGTATTCACCATAAACATACAATCGCAGTGCCCTTCAACGCAGCCGTCCACAACGTGGTTCTGAAGGTCGGTAATACCGGCAACGGGAACGGCCACCTTGATACGGTCATCGAGAGCGGCAAGCCACCAGCTATACGCCCCACCGCCGGAACGCCCGGTAACTCCGAAACGGCTGCTGTCAACCTCTTTACGTGTCTCAAGATAATCCAGTGCACGGATGCTGTTGAAAGCCTCGACTCCTGCTGAGGAGTAGCCCCGGCTGTTCCACCACCACATATCGTACTGGTGTGTCCCGTGATGAATACCTTCAATCTCACCGCGGTGTACAGTATCGATAACAAAACACACGTAGCCGTGCCGTGCAAACCAGGCGGCGTGATATTGATAAGGGACCTTGTTGCCATAACGAACGCCGTCTTTTATGCCTATTGCATGCCCACAAACATACAAAATCGTCGGCGCCGGCTCAGTCAGCCCCTTGGGGATGTAAAGATTGCATGTAACATACAGACCGGGCACCGATTGGAAATGAAGGTTCTCAACGAAAAACTCCTCGTGCTCAACTCGGCCGGTAATGACGGGTTTAAGGTCGGTCCTTGCCGGAAACGGTTCAAGGCCCAGCATCTCGAACAACTGTTTGCGATAAACCTCTCGCTTTGCTTCCCAGTCTTCCAGCGTTTTGATATCGGCCAGGCACTGTTCCTGAAGCTCGGCCGTCTGGGCACGAAAATATTCTGCAATCATTTGTTCACCTCTGCTGGTATCAATCGTGGGCTGTTCGGCGCCGACGCACTCAACACATAACCACAACAATAAAAATGCAACACAAACAGGCCGCAACAGGGCTTTTGTAAAATTACCGTTTTGTAGTACGACTGCATCAGCCATTTGGATTCTCCTAAAAGGTTAGTAAAAACAGTACTGTAAAGTATGTGCATTCGCAGTATTTGTCGGTATAAGGGCAAGTTATAAGTAATTTTTGCCTGTGTTTTTATGATATCCAGATGGTTATCGACTCAGAGCATTATACCGCCGGAGTATGTACAAAGCAACTACAAAAAAAAGAACAATACGACAAACTTTCCTTCGCTGTTTCCAAAACATATTGTCCAAATCGCCTTATGTCACAACTTTTGCTCTATAAAGACGACACCTTTGCAGGCTTTGACCTGATTTATAAACATAAATGCCGATATTTAGTGCATTTTGACAATATTCTTACATTTTTTCTTGCGCCGGTGATGGCTGTATTTAACAAAATTTTCTGGAAAATAGGCTTGCTGCATTTGCAATATTCGGGTATCGTTTTGTTTTTCCACAGGGGTTGTTTTCACTGTGGAACTGTTGAGCCGGAAAATATTATTAACTTATGTAAAGGAGTGCTCTTATGTTTCTATTAGCTGAAAGTGATTTTGGATTAGCAGGGATTGACTGGACTATCATAGCAATCTTTTTTGTTGTTATCCTGTCAATCGGCGTCATCGTCGCCAAGCAGGCGGGCAAAAGCTCTTCGGAGTTCTTTCTCTCCGGGCGAACTATGCCCTGGTGGCTGCTCGGGGTCTCAATGGTGGCAACAACGTTTTCAACCGACACGCCAAACCTCGTAACTGACATTGTTCGAACGCATGGTGTGGCGGGCAACTGGGTGTGGTGGCCGTTTCTGTTCACGGGGATGATGACGGTTTTTGTCTATGCCAAACTGTGGCGCCGCTCAAAAGTGATGACCGACGTCGAGTTCTACGAAATTCGCTACAGCGGCAAACCTGCGGCCTTCCTGCGAGGCTTCAGGTCGATTTATCTTGGTATTTTCTTTAATGTTATGATAATGGGCGCCGTTTCGCTTGCAGCAATAAAAATCGGCGGTGTTCTGCTGAACTACACACCAATGAAAACAATTGCCGTTGCTTTGGTAATCACTATCATATACTGCGGCCTTGGCGGACTTCGCTCGGTGGTACTGACCGACTTCTTCCTCTTCAGCTTCGCTATGACCGGCGCTGTCGTCGCCGCTGTTGTTGCCTGCAGACTGCCCGAAGTCGGCGGACTGTCAGGACTGATTGCCCATAAAAATGTTGTTGGTAAACTCAGCCTTTTGCCCAATTTCAGCGACCCGAAGGCCCTGTGGTATATATTTATTATCCCCATCGCTGTTCAGTGGTGGAGCATTTGGTATCCCGGAGCAGAACCCGGCGGCGGCGGCTATCTCGCACAGCGAATGCTCTCGGCAAAAGATGAAAAGAATGCTATGGGAGCAACTCTGCTTTTCAATTGCTGCCATTACGCACTTCGCCCATGGCCATGGATTCTCGTGGCGCTGGCCTCGATGATAATATTCCCGGACCTCGCATCGCTGCAGGCACGATTTCCGCATGTTTCCCCCGACTTTGTCAAGAACGATATAGCTTATCCGGCTATGCTCACATATCTGCCGCATGGACTTTTAGGGATGGTGGTAGCCTCACTCATAGCTGCTTATATGTCAACAATGGCCTCACACATCAACTGGGGCTCGTCTTATATCGTCAATGACTTCTACAAGCGTTTTCTCAAGCCCGAAGCACCGGAAAAAGAACTCGTTTTGGTCGGTAGAATCTCCTCTGTCATGTTGATGCTCCTGGCTTTTGTCGTAGCCATGTTACTCTCAAATGCCTTGCAGGCCTTCCATATTCTACTGCAGATTGGTGCAGGAACCGGCCTGATATTTATCCTGCGCTGGTTCTGGTGGCGAATAAATGCATGGGCCGAAATAACCGGTATGATTGTCTCCTTCTTTGCGGCTGTGTATCTGATAATAATTCACGAAAAGCTCGGCTTTGCGCCTATCCCCGAACAGATAAGGCTGGTTTATGGTGTCGGTATAACAACATTCTGTTGGATGCTTGTTACCTTCCTGACCAGGCCCGCCGACGACAGCACCCTTCGCAGTTTCTATCGTCTGGTCCGTCCGGGCGGTCCCGGCTGGGACAAGGTTATTCGCGAAGCCGAGGCCGAAGGTGAGACTTTCGACGAAAAGGCCCAGCCCGGTGACCTGCCGCTCGGTATCCTCTGCATGCTGGCCGGATGCTTTGCTGTTTTCTCTATTGTCTTCGGTTTCGGATACTTTATGTATTCACAAACAATCCCAGCGATTATCTGCGTTATTGTCGGCGTCATCAGCACAATATTTTTGGTCAGGTCATGGGGAAATCTGCAAATGAAATAAAATAAAAACTGAAATCGAATTCGTAATAAGAACAAATTGTTAAGAGGAATAAAAAATGAAGATTAGTGCAAGTTACTGGATGTTTGAAGGCGGACTCGAAGCCAAAAGACCAATAGCCGAAGTGATGCAGGAGGCAAAAGACCTCGGTTTCGACGCAATCGAGTTGGCCGTCGGAAGCCAGGGAGTTCTGACACACAACACCACGCAGGCCCAGTGCGAAGACATCGTCGCTGACGCTAAGAAAATCGGCATCGAAATCTCCAGTGTTGCCAGCGGTGAAAGCTGGGGCTGCTCGCCAAGCGCAAATGACCCCGGCGTCAGAAAGAAAATTATCGACTTTACCGGCAAGGCCCTGCAGGTTGCCGGCTGGCTCGGCGTCAATGCATATCTTTTCGTGCCCGGTGCGGTGGACGTGTTCTTTTTGCCCGATGCCGATGTAATACCTTACGACGTCTGCTACGAGCGTGCAAAAAAAGCCGTCGGTCAGCTCGTTCCTTTTGCTGAAAAAACCGGAGTTGCCATAGGTATTGAAAACGTCTGGAACAAATTCCTTCTCAGTCCATTGGAGATGCGGGACTTTATTGACAGTTTCGGCTCCGATATGGTGGGCGCATATTTCGATGTGGGCAATGTCCTGCTGACCGGCTACCCCGACCAGTGGATTAAAATTCTCGGCAAAAGAATTAAATGCGTTCACATAAAGGACTTCAAGCTCTCCGTCGGCACGGTCGAAGGCTTTGTGGATTTGCTCGAAGGCGATGTGGATTTCGAAGCGGTTAAAAAAACGCTGGCTGAGGTGGGCTATGACAGCTATGTTACAAGTGAAATGCTCCCATTTGCCCCGGGCAGGCCCGAAAAAACCGCTAAAGCAATGAAAAAAATCTTCAAGTAAAAAGGAGAAGAAAAGATGATAAGAGTAGGTGTAATAGGTCTGGGATTTATGGGCAATATGCACTCCAAGTGCTATAAAGCCCTTGAGAACGTAAAGTTGGCTGCGATTTGTGATATCGACGAGAAAAAACTTAAAGGCGGCGGCGGAGCGGCGGGCAATATCGAGGGCGCAGAAAAGCCACTCGACTTGACCGGAATTGAGCTTTATACCGATTTTGACAAGATGTTGGCCGAGGCCAAACTTGATGCCGTTTCGATTACGCTGCCGACTTACCTTCACGCCGAATATACCGCCAAAGCTTTGCAGGCCGGCGTCAATACACTTTGCGAAAAGCCGATGGCCCCGACCACCGAGCAGTGCGGGCAGATGAAGAAAGCCGCCAAAAAAAGCGGAAAAATACTGCAGATAGGTCACTGCATCCGCTTCTGGCCGGAATACGTCAAGGCAAAAGAAATTATCGACTCGGGAGAATACGGCAAAGTTAAGGCCGCCACTTTTCAAAGGTTGTCTCTGACCCCGACATGGTCGTGGGAAAACTGGTTGATGGACGAGGCAAAAAGCGGCGGAGCACTTCTTGATTTGCATATTCACGATTCCGACTACGTGCAGTATCTTTTTGGGATGCCCAAAGCGGTCTGCAGCAAAGGTACAAAAGGCCCGAGCGGCGGTTATGGCCATATAGTCACACAATATTATTGCGATGATGATTGTGTTATTACCGCCGAGGGCGGCTGGATGATGTCGCCGAGTTTCGGCTTCGAAATGAGTTTTAATATCGTTCTCGACAAAGCCGTAATATTCTACGACTGCACTCGCGACCCTGCTTTTAAGGTATGTCCGGCGGATGCCGATGCTTTCACGCCCGAAGTACTGCCCGGCGACGGCTATTCCCGTGAAATTGCACATTTTGCAAAAGCTGTGGCTGGTGAGGACGTACCGGAAATAACCACGCCTCAACAGTCGGAAAACTCGGTAAAAATAATATTGGCGGAAAAACAATCCGCAGATTCAGGAGAAAAGGTTAAACTGACATGATTAAATCTGACCAATGGCCGGTAGGTGTTTGCAGCTGGTCGATAAAAGATGATTTGGGAACTCTTCATAGACTCAGCCAAGAGTTGAAAATGGAGTATGTCCATCTTAACTCCGGCCCGGCAATGACAGAAGGCGGCGGAAAATTTCTCGATGCCGTCGCAAGCCAGGGCTGGACAATAAGCTGTATGATGGTGGACTTCGCCCAGGAAGACTATTCTACGCCTGCTACAATCAAAGTCACCGGCGGAATAGTCCCGGACGACTACTGGGATATCAATCGACAGCGGGTACTCGATGCGATTGACTTGACTGCAAAGCTGAAGGTAAAGTGCCTGTCAACCCATTTCGGATTTATCGAACTCGATGATACCGACGGCGCCAAAAAAATCTTGGATAGAACAAAACTTCTGGCAGATAAAGCCGCAGAAAACAATATCCAGCTGCTTATGGAAACAGGCCAGGAAACCGCAGACGAATTGCGTCAGTTCCTCGAAGAACTGAACCACCCTGCCCTCGGAGTCAACTTTGACCCGGCCAATATGATACTCTACGATAAAGGCAATCCACTCGAAGCCATTCAGACTCTGGCGCCCTGGATAAAGCACGTTCATATAAAAGACGGCATAAGGACCGAAGTCCCCGGCACATGGGGACAGGAAGTGCCCTGGGGCGACGGCCAGGTTGGTGGAGATGACTTCCTTAAAGCCCTCAGGCAAATAGGATACTCCGGAGTGTTGGCTATAGAGCGCGAAGCAGGAGAAAACCGGTTCGAAGATATCAAACTTGCAGCAGAAAGGCTCAGCAAGTTTTCCGGCTGATGATATGTATGGACATCTCCATTGTTATACCGACATTCAACGAAAGCAAAAAAGTCGCCGATGATATAAGGGATGCATCGAAGTTTTTCAAAAACAACAATTTGACCGGAGAGATAATTGTCGTCGATGACGGCAGCAAAGACAACACTGTTGAGGTTGCAAAGAGCGTCGATGTCTCGCCGCCGACTTCTATCAAGGTCGAGCATTACACCCCCCACAGGGGCAAGGGCTATGCCGTTCGAACCGGTATGAAACAAACCTGCGGCGAATATGCCATGTTTGCCGACAGCGGCTGTTGTGTGCCATATGAAAATCTCTTGTTCGGACTCGATTTGATAAAGACCGGCCAGTGTGATATAGCACACGGCTCAAGAAAAATGAGCGGATGTCATATTCAAAAAAAACAAAGTCTTTACCGGCGATTATGCTCGGCGGCGTTCCACTGGTTTGTAATTCACGATATGAAAATCCCCGCTGAATTCACAGACACACAATGCGGATTCAAGATTTACAAAGGTGATATCGCACGACGGCTGTACAGTGAATGTATCACCGACGGCTTTGCATTCGATATAGAAATTATAATGCGGGCACAGAAAGAAGGTTGCTACATAAAAGAATTTCCCATCGACTGGACGTGTGACCGCGACACGCGATTGTCGGCTGCACGAACTTTTCGACAGGTATTTTCCGAACTGATGATTATCAGGCGGGCATTAAACAAAAAATAAAAATAACATAGTCCTATCGTGCATAACGCCCCTCTGCCGACGACAGAACAAGACCTGCTCTATTGCAGCAGTTGGTCTTCTTCCCAGCGGCCAAACCGCATTATCTTTCCTCCTTGTGAATCTTTGTCCTCCCCTTCGATTACAATCATACCCAGCACATCAGGATGTTTTGAGCAGTACTGCTCAACCTCTTTCGGCTTCATTACCATAAAGGTCGTTGAAAGAGCGTCCGATTTTGCCGCCTCGCGCGTGCATGCCCAGGCGCCCGCTTTCTCTTTAACCGGCCGCCCGCTGCGCGGGTCAATGATGTGTTCCCCTTTCCGCAAACCCGAACCGCTCAGCGCACGGCTTTGCAAATAAAACCGCCCTAATGTCTCTTTGCGATTCAGGGGATTACCCAACGTCACCGGCCACCCCTTTATATCATCAGGCCCCTTAAGAGCAAGTACAGTACTCGAACCACCGCTAATCAGCGCGGTATCAATATCCCAATCGCTCAATAGGTTTGCCATCCTGTCGAGCGCATAGCCTTTGCCGATGCCGCCGAGGTCAATCTGCACTGAATCGATCAATAGCTCCACAGTGTGCCTATCTTCATCCAGCTTTACAAGTTTCATACCGGTATGCCGGAGCGCATTGTTTAGCTGCTCTTCAGTAGGATTGCGCATGCTCTTCTTATCTTCGCCGAGCCAACAGGCTGAAAGACAGCCAATGGTAACATCAAAAGCCCCGTTCGTTTCGGCATACATACGTGCGCAAAGTTGCAGACATTCAAAAGTCTCCAGGCTTACGGCCAAAGGCTGACCAGCCGCAAGAGTATTAATCCTCGAAACGTCGCTGTTCTCAACAAAACGGCTAAGCTCCGCTTCAAGCCGGTCAAGTTCACCGAAAGCCGCATTAGCCGCCTGACGTGCATAGCGTCCGTCGCTGTGGATGATGAATATCTCAAAAGCCGTTGCCATAGCGTTATGAGCAAAACGATGGGCGCCGGAAATTGAATCCGGCATACCGCTGACAACAGGAATGTCAGGTTGCTGCTGGGTCATTTTTCATTCCTCGTCGAAATCTGCTGCTGGCAACTGTCCCAAAGCTCCTTTGTAATATAACCGCGTAATTCCACATCAGGACGAAGCCAACTCTTAGTGTCAAATAAAGGAACATAAAGATTTCTCTCACCCGGCGGTGGCAGTTGATACAATTTTCTCAAAAGGGCCGGCTCGACACTCGCAGATGCAATAATCACCGGCGCCGCCGGCGTGTTCTCATCAACTTCATTCAACCAGCCGACACTGTCATAACGGCGCAAATACCACGGAAGGGGCCAGTAGTCGCCGCCGGGACAAATAACCTCAATGTGCATATTATGACCTTCTCGATGTGCAGCGGAGATTTCATCGACTCGTTGAACCATAGTAAAGACATCATTTGTCGGATGAGCATAAACATAAGGATTTCGGCTGTCGGCATAATATATGTAATTGGCCAGATATGCCTGCCAGCCAAGGTGGACCGCTCCCGCAGCCAATACAAGCTGGATTAGCCCCCGTACCCAAACATTTGACACTGATTTTATAATTACCCAAACTCCAGCGCCTCCAAGCAGAATCATTCCATGCAAAAAACCCAGCATACACCAGGGGGTTTTGTATGGGATTACAGAATACACAACAGTCATTATCACCGTATAAAAAGCAATAAACCTCAGCAGGCCCGAATTAACATCAGCAATGCTTTTTCTTGTCATCGCCGCTGCGAATCCGAACACAGCTAAAACAACGATAATTGCCTCGCTCCAAATCGGGCCGTCATAATATTGTGAATAAATAAGCATCTTGAGGTAATAATACCACCGATGAATGTGTAACTGGTTTTGGCCCGCCCGATGGAAATAGACTAAGTAGGTACGAATTGAATCCCAAACTCCGCCGGGATTAGTAAAAAACGATGAATAAAACATTGCCGAAACTATTATTGCAGACACCATAGCTGCGATTAGGTGCCTGGTTTTCATTGTCTTTTTAATATTGCTGATAAACTCCTGTTTCGGCTGCAAAATTAAAACAAGAATAAGAGCCGACAGCATTGACCCATAGGCAATTATGCAGGTTTCCTTCGTGGCATGCATAAGCCCCAGAAAAATCCCCGACGATATTGCCCACAAAATCTTTCTGCTCCTGAAATAACGGTAGCCGCAGCCAATTACCCCGAAAGTAAAACACACCAGCAGCATTTCCTGAATGTAGTAACGGCTGTAGAATACAAACGCCGGAGAAATAGCAGTAAGCAAAGCGGCGATAATCACCGCAAACCGGCCAAGACCATCGACCAGCAGCAAAGACATCAAAACCAGTAAAACTGCGAAAAAAACCGGCACGATGCGAACGGTAAATTCGGTAAGGTCTTTGTATTTATCGATTCCGCTTAGCCGGGCTGGTATGAGAGTAAAATAAGCAAGCGACGGGCCGTGATATTCATCGGGGTCATAACGATAAGTATTGCCTTCGAGCAGTTCGCCGAACTTATAGGCGTGAACAGCCTCATCGCCGTGCATAGGACGCTTAGCCAAACCCGGCAGGCGAAACGCTATACCGGCAATAGTCACGACCAAAACAAGGACGTAACATTTTTGAGCCCATTTCATTTAACAGCTCTGCCGAAAACTTCAACTTCGATATAGTGATTATATTCGTTGGCATTGTTGCCGTTGCTGTGCAGACGCACATACCGTCCCTTGACGCCTTTGGCATCGACAAGTTTGCCCTCGTTGGTTTCGACATAATGCATATCATCACCCTTACCCAGCCCCGAAGAGTTGTCGTCGTCATTATTGAAAAGTGTATTGACATTCGTAATAAAATCAGGGTCATCGGCGACCTGAACAACAACATCAAAATAAACCAGCCCCTCCTTATGATAGTGCCAGAACAAAATCGCATATATTTCATACTCGGCCCCGAGGTCGAGAGTGACACTTTGCTTCATTGGCCCAAATTCTACATAACTGCCGTCGGCGGCCTCCTTGTCTCCGTCGGTTATCATCTCTATGTCGCCGATAATAGGCTCCGGGTCAGTGCTGGTCACAGGCTTTCCGAAGGAAATATTTGTTACTCCCGGCGGAACCAAAAATGGAGGACGGTCCTTGCCCAGGGGCTTTTCAAGATTGGGAACACGCGCAGGCTTCGGCGTACCGACAAACATCGCCCGCGGCAGCTTAATATCCAGCGGCACCAGCTTTTCTGCCGGCGGCGCAATTGTACCACCCGAATTTTTTGTGACTTCCCCGCCTTGCTGTCCGGTCCCCTCGGTTGAATCTTTCGGCTCGGATTTCTTACAGCTCTGAACAAACAGCAAACACATCACCAAAACCGCCAAAACACCGACTTTTACAACTGAAACAAACTCTTTTTTCATCATTTCTATTTTAACCTCAAATAAAAAAAAACTTTCCTGCTTAAACAGCCTTTAATTCTCTGTAAGCAATCAATAATAATGTATTAAAACAAATTTGTCAAGTAAACCGAATCACCCGCCGCAAAATCTACTTGAGCCGTCCGAGTATCAACGCCAGGATTATCAATATCAAACACGCCGGAAGCAGCAGTTTCAGGCTTTTCTGAACAGTTGAACCCTTCGCAAGGTTTCCTATGGCCTTGGGAACAATCACAGCCCCGAGCAGACCCACTGCAAATATAATCCCGAAGATACTGCCGTAAATCTCAGGGCTGAACTT
>Ga0307378_10007794_pt1 | contig 14354 bp, 5 predicted proteins | sample UN1MG_FD_202238 | JGI IMG/M metagenome (GOLD analysis project Ga0307378, IMG submission 202238) | Soil microbial communities from Risofladan, Vaasa, Finland - UN-1 | ecosystem: Environmental > Terrestrial > Soil > Coastal area > Acid sulfate soil | place: Finland: Risofladan, Vaasa | collected...
CTTCAGCGGGGGGCCTCCCGCCGGCAAAACTCACCTCGCCTAACAAGCGACGCCGCAACCGGTAGGTCTGGGCGTGGGCGGCGTGGGCCAGCCAGCCCTGCACCGAGAGCCGCACCGTCTCGGCATCCAGTTCTCCGGCCTCATACCCGGCGCGCAACCGGCGGAGGCGGCGGGCGAAGGCGTGCACCTTGGGATGCAGCAAACGGCGGCAGTAGGGGAAGACGCGGAAACCGAGAAAAGGGATACCGGTGCGGGTAGGATAGACGACGGCTCGTTCCTCGTGCAGCGTCAGCCGCAGGCTGGCCAGGTGATCAATGATGGCCCCGCGCCAGGCGTGCAACACCGACTTGTCGTCGTCGAAGAGCAGGAAATCATCGCAGTAACGCTCGTAACAGCGACAGTGCAACTGCTGCTTGACGAACTGGTCCAGGCTGTTGAGGTAGACGTTGGCCCAGAACTGAGAAGTCAGGTTGCCGATGGGGAGGCCACGGGGACGGGCGGCGGCGAAGAGATCGTCGCCTTGGAACCAGACCATCTGGTACTCGCCAGCCAGCAGCCCAACGCTGCTTCCCAGGATGCGGTCAATCAGCCACAGGACGTCCGGATCGGCAATGTGGTGGGCGAGCATCCCACGCAGCAACTGGTGGTCCACGCTGGGAAAGAACTGGCGCACGTCGCACTGCAGCACGTAGCGTTGCTGGCGGGCGAACTCCTGGCAGCGATCTACCGCGGCGTGCGTGCCCTTGCCCTGGCGGCAGGCGTAGGAATCGCGGGTGAAGCGCGCCTCGAAGATGGGCTGGGTCACGTCGCACAGGGCGTGGTGGACGACGCGGTCGCGGAAGGGAGCGGCCGAGATCACCCGGCGCTTGGGCGCCCACAGGTGGTCGTGCCGCCAGGGGCCGACGACGAAGCTGCGGTAGGGACCGGGGCGGTAGGTCTTGTCCTCCAGTTCGGCATGCAGGGCCCACAAGTTCTCTTCCAGGTTGACCTCGAAAGCGGCCACAGAGTCGTGCTTGCGCTTCCCACCCCGCCGCGCGTCACGGTAGGCCAGGTAGAGATTCTCGAACTCATAGAGTTGGGAGTACAGGTGTTTGAACGTCTTGGGCATGTGAGTATCCGTAGTTCTACTATGCGAAGACCCGGCTTTTAACTACCAGCGACCGCGCTTCGCGCGGATTCAGGCAAAGGACAGATGACAAAGGACAGATGACAGAGAACTTACGGAGAGCCCCTGGCGCAACGAAACCCCAAGCTGCCGTGCCAGAGGCCGGCATCGTACCCGTAGCGGTAGGCACAGCGGGCGACGTTCTGAAGGACGCCCCACGAGCCGCCCCGCAGCACACGCAGAGAGAGCCGTCCCGGGTCATCCTCCAACTCCTCACGTCCATCGTCTCGGACATAAGGATAGCCAAAATCGGGCCGTTGCCAATTCCAGCCCCAGCGGGTGCCACACCACTCCCAGACATTACCCACCATATCCAGCACTCCGTAAGGGCCCGCACCATCTGGGTATATACCAACAGGTGTCGTCGTCTTCAGTCCGCCCTCCCAGGTGTTGGCCTTGTTCTCGTCCCATTCATCTCCCCATGGCCAGACCATCCCCTCTGTTCTCTCCCCATTTGAGGGATCAAGAAGGCCACCGCGAGCAGCCTTTTCCCACTCCGCCTCGGTAGGCAGGCGGATGACATCGGCCGGCCCCAGTTCCCCCTGTTCCCGCAGTACCTCGGTCAGCCAGTTGCAATAAGCCACTGCCTCGTACCAGGTCACGCCAACGACGGGATGGTTGTCGCCGTTGTAACGCGGGTCGTGCCAGTAATAAGGCTGATCGCGCTGCTCAGGGGACCGCCCCCAACCTTCTCCCTCCCCCTGCCGCCAGCGCCAACCAGCGGCAGTCCACAATCGATCCTGGTTGTAGCCCTGGGCATCAACGAAACGCCGGAACTGGGCATTGGTCACGGGGTATTTGGCAATAGCGAAAGGTGGCAAGTCCACCTGGTGAACGCCCTCCTCAGCCTCCAACCAGGCATCGTAGATAGTCTTGAGCCTATCGGATGGCACACCTTCGACCCTATATTCTTCGCTGTCTACGCGCTCGTGCGCGAATGTCTTCCAACGGGCAACTTCCTCGGGCGTGGAGCCCATCAAGAAAGGACCACCTTCTACGGGGCACCAGGCGTCCAGGTCGCGTGGGTCACCCAGCACACTCAGCGCATTGCCAGCCTCGAGGCGCATGGTCGGTGTCAACGCCGAACCACGCTGCTCCAATATATCAGCCACACGGCGAGCTACATCGGCTCGGAACTCGGGAAACACTGCACCTTTCTCCGTGTCCACCAGCGCACGGGCAGCCAACACCAGGTTGTGGTGGGGGTGGTCGGCAGCGTCGGGCTGGTGCAGGGTAAACTCAACAATTTCTCGTGCCCGAGCAGGGTCGAAGGCGCTCAAGTGGCCCACGGTCAGGAGCAGCGTCTCCTTCCACCAGTCACGCGGCAGTGCATCTCTGACATACCTCAGGTAGTCTTTCTGCCGCGCCAGGCGGCGGGCAGCCAGATACTCTTGAAAGGCACGGGGCTGAAAGGCCAAGCGGGCATCCAGTTCACGCATTAGATAACTGCGCTCCACCACCCAGGTGAGGAATTGGTGAGCATCGTCCCGTGCTACCTGTTCTCGCTCATCTCCTTTTCCTGCCCGAAAGCCCTCCAATATCCATTCGACTATGACATCCCTTGTTTCCTCTAGTTTGCCTTCCGGTTCGGCCATTTGCAGGCGAAAAGCAATTTCCTCGAGTCTCTGCCGCCGGGCATCAGCTGAGAGACCACGGACCACCGGATAGTGCTCAATGACATCGCGCGCACCTCGGTCCACCCGAGCCTCATCCCAAGTCAACAGCACTTCGGCACAACGCTCGTACAGTTTGGCGCGCCGCTCGGGCAGTTGCCTTCCGCCGTAGTGAATGATGGCGATTACGGTCAATCGCAGAGGGTTCTCAGCTAGTTCGCGTACCGCTGGTGTATCCTCAATGCGGCGCAACAGGTCGCGAGTCAGGTCCTCCGCCCGCCGAACTTGGGCTTCCATCACCGCGCACCAGCGGCGAACGAAGGTCTCAATCTCATCCCAAGTGAAGCGTGCCACGTTCTCACAATGAAAGAGACCCAGTGGCACACCTTCATAACCCTCGGGACGGCATGTGACAATGAAGCGGCATCGCTCGTACTTCGTAGCGAAGGCAGTCACTACGCCAGCGACGAAATTGCGGCTGGTTGGGCCCGGTACCTCGTCCAGGCCATCGAGCAATAGCAGGCAGTGACCTTGTTCCAGTGCTGTTTCCAGGAAATGCTCTGGGAACTTGTGCTCACGAAAGTGATGTCTCAAGTAATCCAGAAGCAGTTGGGGGTGTGCAGTATCAATCTCAGTCTCTTTCTGTGGTTGCGCCATCCAGTGGCCAAAACCACCCAGCGGTAGATAGATCGGCCAGAGAAGTGGTTTGGGATTCCACCCCAGGTGTCGCTCAGCCCAGCGGGGGCCTTTCCCTCGACATGCCTGGGCCAAAGTCAGAGCAACAAATCTCAGAAAGGTGGTCTTGCCTGAACCCGCCTCGCCCACAAGCACCAGGCAGCGGTGCTCGGGCAGAAGTTGAGTGAGTGGCCGCCCGTGCCCGTGTCCTTCCTCACCAGCAACCAGCAGCACCGGTTCGCTGCTGGTGACACGCCGGCCCAGCAAGCCATGGCGCTCCTCACTTACTGGCGTGAGCAGAGGTACATAGACGCTCTCCAGAGAAACGTAGCCGAAACGATCCACATCGCGCAGCGCAATACTGGCCAGGTCGAGATCCTTGAAAGCCTTGATGATGCTATCAAGATAGTTCCGTACCTCAGGTATAGCGCCCCGCCGTAGGCAAAACGCCTGCCAACTATTCCGCGCCCGTGTCACCCATTCCCTGGCAGTCACATCGCACCATTCCTTGAGCATCCTGCTGCCCAGGTAGAGGAGACCAACGAGAAGAAGAAGCAGTAGTGCCATCAGTCCCCAACGTTTTACCAGGGCAACGATGTACTTCAGCCACTCGCCAGTGCTACCAGGTGGGTAGAGAGGCTCAGGCGTGGGTGTAACAGCAGGGGTGAGGGTAATGATAGCCTGAATGGGAATTGGGGTCGGCGTCGGGAGGGGTGATGTAGCGACAGGCGGGGGTGTCTGAGCAGATACCTGAGGCAGACACAAAAGTCCCAGGAGCAGTAAGAGAACCCATACAGTATAGGCATTCCCCCTCATCGGTCCGTCCCCCCTAAACCCACATAGGAATACCCCAACTGTACACCAGTCCCATTTCTATGTCAAACGTGGAACAGTGATTTCCAGGGCAAGTTCATGTAGAGGCCTCGTCTGGCTCCGGCTATCTGCAGCAACTCCGGAGCCCCGAGATTGTTACGTGGGGGAGGGTACAGCACTCAGGCACGAGAATTGCTCCAACAAACTGAGGACTCCCTCACGCATGAGACGCCCCGAGACGGGGCTACGAGCGTAAGAGAAGAGCCCAGCCCGCCCTGAACGCTCATAGCCCCCGTCCCCGGGGGCGTCTTATGCCGAGCATGATCCTGCATGGTACGCCACCGAGACGGTGGCTGCGAGCCTTGTGTGAGAACGGTGGATTACGTGTTTCGGGGCAGGCCTTGTATGGGCCGCGCCGGCCTGAAAGAGCCGGCGCTGGGAAGCCCCACATACCGGGAGGTCCCGCCCAGCGCCGCCTGTTCCACGGCGGCGCGGCCCATAGGAACGGCCGCCGCTCCAGAAGACTTGCTTGCCTGGCCCAGCAGTGACCCCACCCCCACCTGCGGTGGGGGCTTCCTGCGACGTCCCGTACAAGCCCCCTGCGCCAGCAGGGGGTCCCGTGACTGCCTGCCCAGGCCCGCCTGGCTCAACCCTCGGACGCACTGTCATCGGATTCGGGGAGCGGACCGAGCAGATCCCGCCCTTCGTGCGTCCAATCCGTTCAATCTGTTCCACCGTGTACTCACGGGCACAATCCGTTGACAGCCCTTCCCCTCTCCGCAGCGGGAAGGCTTACCGTCAAACCGTGATGGTGTTGCGTGTTCCGTGAGACCAAGTCGCTCCCGCCGGACCACAGTCCGGCGTTAAGCGACCATCAGGCCAGCCCTCTGGACCTGCCACACGGCCGTCTATCCATCGTCAACCGGTGCAGTGACAACGTCAAACAACACCGTGACCCGCGCCAGTGGCCATACGTGACCAAGGATTGGCTTCATGGATGGTCGTGAGGGTTGTCCGTATAAGTCCCTCGGCTACAGCAGCAGCCAGAAGATCATCGTCGGCGGAGACGAACGTCAGGGGTGGTAGTCCACTCTCCATGAGAGGATCGTTAAGGGCAAGCGCACAGGCCAGATGAACGGCATAGCCGCGCAATTTGCGACGGCGGGTGAGTTGGATTGCCCTAATAGAAAGTGAGAGGCTCTTGCACATTCCGTTTCCGGCTAGTTGTAGGAGTAGTCACGGGTATTCCGCTGTTCGATGATGATCTGGCTGGCAGGCTTTCCACCGGCACGCACGGCAGGCTGGCGCATCCGAGGCGATGGATAGCGCTGTGCAATGGCCGGATCAAGAGGAACAATCAGGTCTGTGGCTGCCCACAGCCTTTCCACTCGTTGGCGGGGCGTAAGAGGACCCTGTTCCCTCCCCTGGTCCCGCCAATGCTGCAGGCCCAGTTCAATGACCTCAGACAGGTGCCCTGGAGCAGAGCCAGTTGTGTGAGTATCCGTAGTTCTACTATGCGAAGACCCGGTTTTTTACTACCAGCGACCGCGCTTCGCGCGGATTCAACCGAATGACAGAGGACAAAGGACAGATGACAGAGAACTTACGGAGAGCCCCTGGCGCAACGAAACCCCACGTCGTAGTACCAGACGCCGGCATCGTACCCGTAGCGGTCGGCGCAGCGGGCGAGGAGCTGAGAGTCGCCCCACGAGCCGCCCCGCAGCACGCACGAACCCTTCGCCTTTGAATTCTCCCGCCCATCGCCTGGATCATAGGGATACGGCTTGTACAAACTGCTGCACCATTCCCAGACGTTGCCGGCCACGTCGAGCACCCCTTCCGGACTGGCGCCGGCAGAGTAGATACCGGCCGGCGTGGTCGTGCCGGGACCACCCTCAGCAGTGTTGCACTTTTCAGCGTCCCACCCGTCCCCCCAGGGCCATTCCCGCTGGTCTGCCGCCCCCCGGGCCGCCCGCTCCCACTCCGCCTCGCTGGGCAAGCGGTACGCCTGGCCGGTCTCCTGGCTCAGCCAGCGGCAGTAGGCCACAGCGTCGCCCCAAGTGACGTAGACCACAGGATGGTTGGCCAGGTGGGGTGGCACCTGGCCGCCTGTCCAGTGAGACGGCGGCTTACGCCCGGTGGCCTGGACAAAGACCGCGTACTGCGCATTGGTGACAGGATAGCGGGAAATGGCAAACGGTTCCACACGAACGCGGTGCACCGGCTTTTCGCTGTCATACCTCTCACTGCCCATCCAGAACTCACCAGCCGGGATGGATACGAACTCGGGCAGCAGGTAGGGGCCAGAAAAGCGGGGGTCGCCCAGGCGGGCCAGAGCTTCGCCGGCGGCGATGCGCTCCCGCACGTCCAATGCGCCAATCTCCAGCAAGCCGGCTATACGGCGGGTAATTCTGGTTCGTAGCTCAATAGCCTCCTCCCGGCGATGCGGGTCCACGACCGCACCCACTGCCAGGATAGCCTCACCAGCCAGCCAGGCACAGCGCCAGCCCGCCTTGTCGTCCCTGGTAGGCCGTTCGGTTGGATAGAGCGCGCGGGCCACGTCGAGCGCATAGTCGGTATCTCCTTGCTGCCGCTTCCATTCCACACCCAATAGGATCACTTCGCGCCAGTGATCCCCCTGGCGGGCGTGTTCGACAGCGGCAGAGGGAAAATTGCCTCTACTGGCCAGATGGCGGGCAGCCAGGTATTCCTGGAACGTGCGGTGGGGGAAGGTATAGATGGCAACCGGTTTCAATGCTCCCTCTGGCTGGCGCGCACCGCTATAGAGCAACAAGCCGCTACGCTCCTGGCAATAGTTCAGAAAAGTACGTACCTGTTGCTCATTCAACCCCAGGTATGCGTTCAGTGTAGCGGTCAATTTGTTGGCGGGGATGTCGGCTACGCCGGGGTGCGCCCCCTGTTCAGCGTGGGCATCGTAGGCGATACACCAGATGGTCTTCTCCAACGCAGTTCTGTCCACACCGGGCTGGTTCAAATCCCGTAACAGCCCCAATTCTTCCGGTTGCCCTTCCTGACGGGCACGTTTTCCCTTTTCCCAGCGCCAAAGGAGCAGTTCCACACAACGATCGTAGAGCAAGACGCGAGAGTCGGGCAGTTTGCCCTCGTCAGTGTGTACAATCGCCATAAGCGTCATCAGGAGAGGAATTTCGGCCAGGGGCTGAAATTCGTCCCATTGGCTATCGAGAGTCTGGCCTATACGGCTGACCAGGTCGCCAGCCTCGGCGCGCGTCTTGCGACCCAGGCGGACGACCTCGTCGTACCAGGAAGTGATGAAGGCCTCAATCTGCTGGCGGTTAAAGACGGCCAGTTCATATACCGGCCAGCCGGGCAATTGCCACTCTTCGTCCGAATAAGACAGAGTACGGCAGGTGACCACGGTGCGGCAGTTACAGCCGTCGGCGAAGGCACGCACGGCATCGCGCACTACACCGCGCTGGTCAGCCGGCACCTCGTCGAGTCCATCGAAGAGCAAAAAAACGCGTCCCCGCTCGATGGTCTTCATCAGGTCGTCGGCATAGGCAATCGCGTCGGCCTCCTTCAATAGATGGTGGAGGTAACGAGCCACTAAATCAGCCCGTCCGCGCTGCGTGCCCGCCGGAATCCAGGCAGCAAAATTGCGTAGGATGACAGGCACAGGCAGTGGACTGCCGCCGTCCCATTCTGGCTGCAGATGTGTCAACCAATCAGCGTGAGCGTCCAATAGATGGCCGCTCAGGCACAGGGTGAGATAGTTGACCAGCGTGGACTTGCCAGAGCCGGGTCCTCCCAACAGCACAGCACGCTGCTCAGCGGAGATGGCCTCCAACGCGGGCAAGGGGCGAGTTTCTCGCTCGCGGGCCATCTGCTCCCGCTCAGAAGGCCGCAAGGCTGCTGCACCGCGGTAACGTTCACCGGCGAGTGCATGCTGCCTGGTGTCCATCTTGGTGTAGACCGCCTGCAGGGTCATGCCCTGGCGGGTCACATCGCCCGCTTGTCGGTCAATGCCGGCCAACGCCACCAGCGCGCGGTTGTCGTGCACCCAACGCAGGTAACGCCGCTCGGGATCGCCAGGGGCGGAAGGCCCGGATTCGGGCAGAGTCCGCGGCTGCGGGTCAGGCGGCCGGGGGGTAGGTGGAGCATGTTTCTCTGCCCTACCCCGGGCTTCGACGTAGGCACTCACCACGACGATGAGGACAACGATTGTCCCGTAGGCCAGCATGACGTAGGGCAGTGCAGGCAGTTTATCCATGATGCCCGGCGCCAGGACAAGCGCCACGACGACAATGATCGGAAAGGCAATGGCAGCCAGGATGACAGGGGACTTGATGCGCCTGACGATCTCGGACAGGACACCGGCCAGTGGGACCTGTACGACGCTGGAAGATTTTGTACCTGGCGGGCGTTGTTTGCCTTCAGGGCTTCCTTTAGACTGTGGGGGAATTTCTCCTGCCACGTTCCACCTCCCAGAGAAGAACGTTTTGCAGCGCAGTGTACACCAGTCCTGCCCGTGTGTCAAACAGGGGCGCAAGAATACCTCAACAAGTTGAGGACTCCGCCACACCTGAGACGCCCCGAGACGGGGCTACGAGCGTATTGGGGACTCCGCCACACCTGAAACGCCCCGAGACGGGGCTACGAGCGTGTTGGGGACTCCGCCACACCTGAGGCGCCCCGAGACGGGGCTACGAGCGTGTTGGGGACTCCGCCACACCTGAGGCGCCCCGAGACGGGGCTACGAGCGTATTGGGAACTCCGCCACGCCTGAAACGCCCCGAGACGGGGCTACGAGCGTATTGGGGACTCCGCCACACCTGAAACGCCCCGAGACGGGGCTACGAGCGTATTGGGGAATCCGCCGCACCTGAAATGCCCCGAGACGGGGCTACGAGCGTATTGGGGACTCCGCCATACCTGAAACGCCCCGAGACGGGGCTACGAGCGTAAGCGAAGAGCCCCGCCCGCCCTGAACGCTCGCAGCCCTCGTCTCCAGGGGTGTCTTGTGCCGGGTATGATCCTGCATGGTACGCCACCGAGACGGTGGCTGTGAGCCTTGTGTGAGAGCGGGGGATTACGTGTTTCGGGGCAGGTGTTGCGTGGGCCGCGCCGGCCTGAAAGAGCCGGCGCTGGGAGGCCCCACATACCGGGAGGTCCCGCCCAGCGCCGCCTGTTCCACGGCGGCGCGGCCCATGGGGACAGCCGCCACTCCAGAAGACTTGCTTTTTGCCTGGATCGGAGTATCATAGAAGTAGAGGGGTTACTGCTCTTGATCCAGGAGGGAGGAGAAGGTAACTATGGAAGCGGTTAGAGTTGAACAAGTAGTTGTAAAAGACGGTGAAGTTGTCATTACTGGTCTACCCTACAAGACGGGGCAAATGGTTGAAGTGATCGTTTTGCTCCAACCTCAGAAAACGATGCGCCGGTCTCACCTAACGGTGCGCCAATTGCGACAGTCTGGGCTGATCGGCCTCTGGAAAGACCGCGATGATATAGAAGACAGTGCAGCCTACGCCCGGCGTCTGAGGGAACAAGTGCAAAGCCGCGGAGATATCCACTATGATTTTGCTGGATAGCGACGTGATGATTGATCTACTGCGTCAGTACCCGCCCGCGACGCAGTGGTTTGACGCGCTTGATGAAGATGAGGAGATTGCCCTTTCAGGATATGTAGTGATGGAGTTGATCCAGGGGTGCAGGAATGGGGTAGAGCAAGAGCAAGTACGACGCGCCTTAGCACCCTATGGCATCGTATGGCCTTCGCCTGCAGATTGCGATAAGGCTCTTGAGGTCTTCACACGATATCATTTGAGTCACAATGCGGGTCTGCTGGATGTGTTGGTCGGTCAAACAGCGATTGCATTGGACGTACCATTGCACACATTCAACCAGAAACACTATCGGTTTATGGCTGAGTTGCGGACTATCCAGCCTTATGAAAAGGTTGCAGCCTGCATCTGAGCCTGCCTGCCTGGCGCAGCAGTGACCCCACCCCCACCTACGGTGGGGGCTTCCTACGGCCTCTCGTACAAACCCCCTGCGCCAGCGGGGGGTCCCGTGACTGCCTGCCCAGGCCCGCCTGGCTCAACCCTCGGACGCGCTGTCATCGGATTCGGGGATCGGATTGAACGGAGCGGGAAGGCCTACCGTCAAACCGTGCTGCGAGTTGCGTGTTCCCTGTTCCGTGACCGCAGAATCAAGACAAGTATCACAAATCTCTGCGTTTCTCTCCGTCTCTGCGCCTCTGCGTTGAATCATCTTGCCCAAGGCACTCTACCGCCCTGCCAGCCACGAAGCCACCAGCGTCAGCATCTCCCCGCTAAAGCCCAATCGCTCCGGATCTATGCGCTCCACCGTGTCAGTGGGCAGGTACAGGTCCTGCTCCGCCCCATCCCACATCAGTTTGGCGGTCGGGATGCCGGCAGCGTTAAAGAGGACGTGCCAGCCCTCGCCGGTGGCAGTCCGGCGGAAGGCGCGCCGGGGCATTTGAGCCGAGCCCGCCTCCAGCACGTACACCAGTGGCAGGTCGTGCTGGGGCGTGCCATAGTACATCAGGCTGTAGCCCTGGCCGTTGCCGATGCTGTCCAGCGCAATCACGGCCACGGTCTGCGTCAGCGGTACGGACGGTTGGGCCACGTAGTGCGCGACGCCCGCGCTGCCCAACTCCTCCGCCCCCCAGGCGGCGAACAGCACGCTGCGGGCCGGGCGGTAGTTGGCCGCCTGCCACACGCGCGCCAATTCCAATAGCGCCCCCACGCCGGACGCGTTCCGGTTGGCACCGGGGAAGTAGCGGACGGGGACGTCCGCGGTCCCGTCCGGCAATCCGCCGGCGTGGTCGTAATGCGCGCCGACGATGAGCAGTTCGTCCGCCAGGTCTGGATCCCTCCCCGGCAGCAGGCCCAGCACGTTGGCGGTGAGGGTGGTGGTGAGGGGCAGGCGCACGAGCGTCTGCTGCACCTGCGCGTTCAGTACAAGCGCAGGAGGCGCAAACGACAGGTCCCGGTATTGCAAGCCGAGCCGCTCCAGCAGCGTCTGGAAAGCGACCTCGCTGATCTCGAACACCGGGATGGTGTCCGCTGCCCCAGAGGTAGGACGGGCGTGGCTGGCCTGCAACTGCTCGGCCGTGCGCTCGGTGGCGACGATCAATCCGCCGGCGCCGTGTTCCTGGAGTTCCCTGGCACGCACAAAAGGGTCGTCCACGTCCCGCTCGAGGACGACCGCCCCGCCAAAACGCAAGCCCTCCAGGTCCTGGGTGTGCACCCATACGAGATCTCCCCGCACAGCGCCCTCCCCGGCGCTCTCCACAAAGTCCTGGCGGTAGGCCAAGTCCTGGAGTACTGCGCCGTCGTCGCCCAGCAGGGTGAGAGTCGGGACCTGGATGAGGTGGGTGTAGGAGATGGGGAATCGTTGCAGGTAACCCGCCGGGCTCGCCTCAGTCCCCGTCAATGGGTCGCCCAGCGGCTGCAAGCCCAGCGCGGCGAACTGCTGGGCGACGTAGGCCGCGGCCAGGTCTGCGCCGGGCGCGCCGGCCTCCCGCCCGCCAAACTCGGGGCTGGCGAGCGTAGCTACGTGGGCCAGCGCACGCCCGGCGTCGAACTGCTGCGCCAGCGGGATCACGCCATCCGGCACCCCGGCCGTGCGCGCGTATTCCAGCCAGGCAGCCGCGAAGGATTCCGCGTCCTCGCCCAGCGCAGCCTGCAAGCCGGCGGCCACGCCGGCGGAAGCGGCCGACCGCGCGACGAGCCGCCTCAAGCCCGCCAGGCCGTGCCGTTCGACGACGAAGGAGACCAGCGACCAGGACTGGGCCTGCAGCAATGGGACCTGTTTATCCGGCACGTCCTCCCAGGGCGGCAGGTCGTACAACGGGAACTCTTCGTGGCGGCGCACGGCCTCCTGCACGAGCGGAGCGTACCTGCCGGCCACCCAATAGTCGCCCAGGGGCAGCGCGCGGCCGGCCTCGTAGGTGGCGACCCCCTCACGCAGCCAGGCCGCCTGTACCCCCTGGGCCGATAGCACCTGGCGGGCCAGTTCCCGCGTGATGGTGGTCGTGAGATCGCGCTGCGTGTCTGCCCGCAGCCACAGCCGGATGGCCTCGCCCGGCGCGCTCCAACTGGTCACCCCAGCGGGCAGGGTCAGGGAGACCGCGTGGCGGAACAGGTCGCCGGAGTCGTAGACCTTGATCTGCTGGGGCAAGGGGGGAGCCGCGGCCAGGTCAGCCGTCACCTGGGCGTAGGCCGCCTCCGCCAGGTCGAGCACGCGTCCGGCCCAGGCGCCGTCGTGACTCTGGTACTTGAGCCTGAAATGCTGGCTGGCCAGTTCGTTCCACGCCACGCCGGCGTAGCGCCAACGGCCGCCGTCCCGCACGAAGCGGGCGTCGTAGACGACCTGGCTGGGTTGTGCGCCGGTGATGGCGGATGAGTACATCCGGGCGGATTCAGCCCTCAGCGTGACGAGCGCCTCCCTTGCGCCGGGCGACCAACCGGCGACTTGCCCGCTGACGGAATAGGTGACGACGGGGTGGCCGGCCAGGCCGGCGAACCAGTTGCGCTCCTCGGCGTTCAGGACCGGGTCGGTAGTAGCCAGCGTGGAGAAGAGACCGTCCAGGTCCCCCTGGCGCACCGCCTCGACGCGGGTGTCTATGGTAGCCTGGATGCCTGCGGCGTCGGCGCGCAGCGGGTCGAGCCAACCCGCACGCCAGGCGGACTCGAATTGGGCCGCAGACAGCCCCAGGGCCTCCCGGAAAGCCCCCTCTTCGCCCGCACCCCCACCCCAGGCCGCGCACAGCGCACGCAATCCCGCGCTGCCGTAGCGCGCGAGCAAGGTTTCCGTGGCGCTCCAGGCCTGCCCGCGCAGCACCTGGGCTTCCGATTCCGCCAGGCCGTCCAGCGCAGGGAAGTCGAGTAGCCGGGTGGGCACGTCCGTGACCGCCAGGTGCGGCAGGTACTCCCGCGCGGCGTCGCGCTCATAGTGGAGCGCCAAGCCCTCCCGCAGCCAGTCGCCCGCGCCGGGCGGCAGGCCCATCTGGTTGAGCGCCAGGCTGACCAGGGCAGGGGTGACCGGCTGGCCCCAGGCGATCTCGGCCAACCCGGCCGACGAGACCAGCCAGCGGCTGTCGCGACTGGCGGCCGGGCGGGCGATGGCGCGCAGCGTGGCGGCATTGGGGTAATAGATGACGCGCGTCCCGCTCACCGGCGCCAGCCCCAGGTCCGCGGCGATGGTGAGGTACGAGCGCTGGGTGGTGGAAACTAGTTCCCCCACCTGCACGGGCACGTCGGCAAAACGGGAGACGGTGACGCCAGCGTCACCCGTGAGCGTGTCCAGGTCGTAGCCCGCAAAGGCCCACACGCCGTCCCGCTGCACGAAGCGCACGTCGTAGGATACGGCTGGCTCTCGCCGCGTGGCATCCGCCCAGCGGTAACTCAGCCGCAGCGTAACGTCCGCCTGGCCGTCGCCGATGCGGATACGGCCCGGCTCAGTCGTCACGTCGGCCAGTTCCCGCGACCACAGGTTGTCGAACCAGGCGACCTGGGCCGCGCGCAGGGCGGAATCGGTGGGATCGAGCCCGGCCAGGAAAGCCTCCCGGTCGTGGGTGGCGATGGTGGCTTGCAGCCGCCCGACCGCCCGCTCCACCTCCACCTGCCCCTCCGCCAGCGCGGCCAGGGCGTGGGCGGCAATCACGCCGGCGGCCTTCAAATTCTCCGGGCGGACGTTCGCCACATCGTCGGCCGGGGTGTGGTAAACGGGATCGGGCTGGTAGATCAAGAGGGCCGCCGGAATACCCGCCTCAAGGAAGGGGACGTGATCGCTGCCTCCAGTGGAGGTGAGGGTGGCCGTGATGCCATAGGTCCGGGCGCTGGTTTGCAGTTGGGCCGCGGTCGCTCCCTCTCCATCCACCTGCAGGTCCTGGCCCACACCGACCATGTCCAAGGCGAGCATGCCGACCGTGCGGGTGAAGGGAAGCGGGGGATTCTGCACGTAGTACTGGGAGCCCAGGAGCCGGTGCTCTTCGCCGTCCCAGGCCGCAAAGAGCACGCTGCGGGCGGGGCGGTACCCTTGGGCCTGCCACAGCCGGGCGATTTCCAGCACGACGGCGA
>Ga0307378_10007796_pt1 | contig 14353 bp, 13 predicted proteins | sample UN1MG_FD_202238 | JGI IMG/M metagenome (GOLD analysis project Ga0307378, IMG submission 202238) | Soil microbial communities from Risofladan, Vaasa, Finland - UN-1 | ecosystem: Environmental > Terrestrial > Soil > Coastal area > Acid sulfate soil | place: Finland: Risofladan, Vaasa | collected...
CCTGAGCGAGACGCCGTATTTCAAACGCCTCTATGTAATGTTTAACGAGCGTCTGGCTCGTATCCTTGTCAAACCTGTAGTCCCCCTCGTACCTCGGGACGAACGGTGCGAGCTCTCCCCTGCTGATGAAATCCTTCACAGAACGAAGGTCAGAGTCCTTTCCCGAATAATCTTTGCATAAAGCAACGTCGACGAAATCGAGCGCCGCAAGATGATAGAAATGGAGTATGTGCGATTGAAGGTAGTTCGAACCCAGAACGAGGTTTCTAAGAATTCTTCCATTATCCGGAATCTTATCGGCGATCCCGAAGGCGCTGTCAAGATTGAGTGTCGAGGCTGTCGCGTGAACCGCCGGACAGACCCCGCACACCCTCTGGGTGATACGCTGAGCGTCTCTCGGGTCACGTCCCTTCAGTATGATCTCCAACCCCCTGAAGAGTGTTCCCGAACAGTGTGCGTCCCGGACCGCCCCGTTCTCTACAGTCGCCTCTATCTTCATGTGACCCTCTATTCTGGTCACAGGATCGATTATGATCTTGGTAGCCATGGGCATCCTCCCTTTCTTGCCTATCGTGTTTTGATCTTGAACCGCTCAAGCGCCTCTTCATCCAGCTTACTGAAAAGCGGCTCATACTTATCGATGAAGTCAGGCTCCACACACCCTATGCATTGCGCGCCGGCACCTATGCACCAGTTCACTCCGTTATTCCAGTGCCGAATCGGACAGTCCGCATACGTGTACGGGCCCTTGCATCCTAGCTCGTAGAGGCATCCCGGTTCCGACGGCTGGCGTGCAAACCGGCCCGCGTCAAAATAAGCACGGCGCGGACAATTGTCGTGAATGAGCGGCCCGTAGAAAGCAAGAGGTCTTTTTTTCTCATCGAGCTCATCAGCCTTAGGCAGTCCCTTGAGCAAAACAGAAGCGATAGTTCCGACCATCCAGTCCGGATGGGGAGGGCAGCCCGGCAGATTGATGAGAGGCTTATCTATGGCTTCTTCCTTGAAGAAATCGCTGACCGATTTCGCGCCGGTGGGATTCGGAGAGCCTTTTGGAATGCCACCAAACGCCGCACACGTTCCCACGGCGATTACGCAGAGCGCGTCTTTTGCCAGCTCCTTTGTCAGGTCTTTCATGGTCACAAGGGCCCCATCGATCTCTCCGAGCGTACAGTACAACCCGTCCTCCGCGGTTGGGATAGACCCGTCAACTACAAGAATGTATCCCCCCGGTTTCTTAGCGGCAGTATCCCGCATTACGCTGAGCACCGGTTCTCCTTGTCCTGCCATGACCGTAGCATGAAACCTGAGCGATACGTGCTTGCCAGGAAGAACAGGATCTACGAGTACGTTTTGAATGCTTGGATTAATCGTATTGAGGAGAGATACAGAACATCCTGAACATGCAGCGCCTGCGACCCAGATTGCCGGAAATTCTACAACTTGTGCACACACAGCACCCTCCTTACATTGATTTTAACCTATGTCTCTTATGTCTTTTTCTAAACGGTCGGGTTAACCTCGAGTTGAAGGTTCTATGGGAAGGGCTCTTTCCACACAAACCTTACCCTAAAGGACTCTTTCCGCCTTTACGCTAATTTATAACACCGATACTCTTCCTGCAAATGAAAAGAGCAAAAATACTATACGATACCATCAATACCCTGTCAAGCAAAAAAATAACAAACTATCCCAATATAGAAGTCGACGCCATGCATGACCGCTGCCCTGAAATATTCCAGGACCTGTACCCTCTCAAAGAGCAGCGCCAGCACGAGGGATATAACACATAGCGACCATGTGAATATCAGTATGAGGGAGGGAAAATACCCGTAGCGTTTCAGGTCGGGCTGATCGAGCCGAAGGTAGTGGACGGTCGCGATGAAATGAAAAGAGAGTGTCAGTCCCATGATAGAGTAGAAAATCGAGGAGATCACTGCGCTTCTGTAGAAGAGAGTTATCGTTCTGTACAGAACGAACGAAACGAGCGTATAGAGAGGGAGTGAATAGGGGGCGAGTGCTATGACGAGGTTTACCTTCTCAGTTCGGACATAGCCCTCGTTCTTTCTTATCACTACCTGCTTTACCTTGACACCGCTCAGAAGTGCAAAAATGATGTGAGAGAGCTCATGTTCAAGGATGTAGGACTTTACAGGAGGTCCGAAGAACAGAAAGAGGATGAGGAAAAAAAGAAATCCTCCGCCTGTAAAGAGCATCTGATGTGTGATGCGGTTGTATCGGGTGAATAGATCGGGAAGGTGCAGCAGAAGCGTAACCGTGAAAGGCAATATCAGAAGAGCCGCAACATAGAGACAGCTCTTCAGAACAACGGCCTTACCCTTATTTCTTCGTGCTCTCCGCTTCAATTTTCTCCAACATCTGACCGGCTAAAGTTTTTGCCGCGGGTTCCTGAAACTCGTTCAGCACCTTCCTGAAGTTGACCTCAGCGCTTTCGTAATCCTTCAGCAGCCAGTAACAGTATCCTATCTCGTAGTACGCCCATGCAAGCGCTTTCGGGATGTTCGGATAGTTTTCGATGATCGTGCTGTACACACCGATCGCATTCTCATACCGCTCGTTATCGTACTCTTCCAGCGCGAGCTTTTCGTACTCTGTTATCGAGAGAGGCTTCCCTTCCGTGTAGAGCACAGGTTTCGGGGTCGCACAGGACGCGAGGACGACGGAAAAGAGTACAAGAAATAATATGGTTGAAAACCCGCGAATTCTCATACCACCTGCCTGTATATTGGATATTTTCAGAACGAGTATATCTCATCCTTGACGGGAAGGCTTTTTCTCAGTTCCTTTATAAAGGCTTTCTCTTCCCCCATGGGGTCGTAATGCGAGCATATAGTCTTCGTACGCCTGATAATTGTAAAGTATTTGTAGATCTTTTCCTCGCCGGAGCGCTTCTTCCACACACCCTTGCTGCACCTCACTCTCAAGACATAGGAACCCATCTGCCCGACAGCCTGCTTGAAAACGACACAGTTGGCGCAGTTTGCACAGTATACTTTATCATTATCATTATCATAGGTACTCAAGAATTTACCACTCTGCATCTTGGCCTCAAACTGTAGATAAAATACACCACTCCATCTAAAAGTCAACCACAATTTGCCCTTGACCTCCTTCCGTTTGTTTCGTAATATAAGTCTATAGGGGGTGTAGCTCAGTTGGGAGAGCACTTGAATGGCATTCAAGGGGTCAGGGGTTCGAATCCCCTCACCTCCAAAAAGAATAAAAGAACAGTACGGTTCTCGCCGGCAAGAAGGGAGGCGGCTGCCGCTCGTTCGGAGCTTCTCTAAAATAAGCTTATATATTCATCACTGACGGCGGTTCATCAAGGTGGACGGAGTGTGGTGTGGATAGTAATGAAGGGCTCGACCCCGAAATTGCCGAACTTCTCGGCATCCAACCTGAACAGCAGAATGAAACTCCCGCTGCTATCTCCTCTAACGTAGTTAGGCCCATACAGAAGAGAGAGATCCTGCCGATAAACCTGCAAAACCTGCTCGACGACAAGGAGTACTACTCTACTCTACTCTCAGAGTGCGGGGATCTCGGCAAGAGGGTCCACGAGCTTTTTGGCAACTTCTGCAAGACGGAGCTGAAAGACGAAAAGTCGATGTACAGGGAGAAGCTTATACCGGCATACTGGAACATGCTGGAGTCTCTCATTGAAGGCTTCTTTGAAAACCTTACATCACAGAAACAGGCCCTCTACAGATACGGGCTCCTCAGTCCCACATTCATCGACGATCGGCAGAAGGCGATCCTGCTGAAGACAAACGAGAGGGAGAAGACACAAGCCGACTTTTACTTCATCGACGAGTGGCTCCTCATGGTCGGCAACGGCAAGATCAAGCAGAGTGCCGTGGACGAAACGGTCAAGTCTAAGAAAAAGCCACCTTCGGTCCTGAGGGATCGGCTAGAGAGAAAGAAAGGCTCCCTCGATGCAGAGATTGGTAACCTGAAGCAGAAGATCGAGCAGCACCTGATGATAGAGAAGAGCCTCAGAAGCAGCGTGTCCATAATCCTGGATCATGACACCCTGCCCAAATACGGTAACACCATTACTCCCTACACCACAGAGCAGAAGAAGACCATTACACAGATACAGGACATTCTGAAGGATCTTTTAAAATCTGACAGGCAGATCTCGTCTTCATACGAATCTCTTAACTCTCTCGACGATGAGATACGGTCGCTTTCCAATCAGTCAGGAGAGATCATCGAAGAGATCGATTCAAAAACCGTGCATGACGAGTTTATGGCTATTCGTCAGATGATAAAGATGACAGTGGGAAGACAGGGCAACCACTTCCCATTCCTCCTTAAAACCTACATGCCGAAATTCGAAAAGGACGTATGCACTAAGGAGAATCTGGAAAGTGTGCTTCACGAAAGCGAGACGATAGACCCTGGCATCTTCATGAGGAGCTACAAACAGAAAGAGCACCGTATCGTTCCACACTTCATCATCGTGCCCACATACGGCGATCAGGGCATATGTTGGGAACCGTTTGACCGCATGAACAAAGCGACAGGCAGGGGGCGGATAGCGATTCCCATGTTCCCGAGAAACCTGAAGTCTGCGGTGCTGCATGCGCTTGGCGACATGAGGTGGCAGATCGCGAAAGAGAAGGCTCTCCACTACTGGATGGAGGAGGGCCTGACAGGCTACTACTACGACTATACGCAGACTAACAAGCTGAAAGGTGATCTGAAAGAATATTTTATCCAGGATTATATACTCTGGGTCACCTATGAGGCGCAGGGAATTCAGAAGCTCACCCGTGAGGTGAGATCGATATTCTGGAGGTACATCCCCTACCCCCAGAGTCTCAAGGAAGACCTGAAGAACAGGGGATTCTACTACGCTGATCTCTACAAGAAGGACAAGAACCGGGAGCTCTCTCGCGGGTACTGAGCAGAATAATCCTTCCAATATAAAACGATGGCAAAAAGTTCATGGTCCTGCTGTCTTTTATTGTGTACCCGGAAGGGTCAAGAGGTCCTCTGACTGCCGTTGTTCAGGAGACAAGAAACTCCCTCAGGTGACTGAAGTGCTCACGGATCTTCCTCAGGGCCCTCATCTCAATCTGGCGTACCGTTTCCGGAGATATCTCGAGCTTCTTCCCTATCTCTTTCAGCGTGTATCGCTCCCCCTGCAGGAAGGAGTATCTTAGGAGAAGCACCTTCTTCTCCTTCTCTGTGAGGATATCGAGCATCAGCTGTGTCTTTTCCTTGAGATAGTTGCGCATCACAATATAGTCGGGACTGTATTTCGGGTCATCGACTACATGCTTCAGTGAAAAGAGATCGGAATCACTCGTGGATTCGATGGACACGATCCTGTTCGGAAGAGTGAGGGTCGATTTCACATCCTTTTCATCTATTTTAGTCTCCTCGGCGAGCTCTTCCAGGTGAGGATCCCTTCCCAGCTCTCTCGTAAGCTTCTGCTGAGCCTTGCTGATCTTCCTCAGCCTCTCCTCTTTGCGGTGGGGGAACCGTATCATTCTGCTCTTATTGGAAATAGCCCTCGCGATGCTCTGCCGTATCCAGAAGGATGCGTAGGTGCTGAAACGCACGTTCTTCCTGAAATCGAACTTCTCAGCCGCCTTTATCAGACCGACGTTGCCTTCCTGTATGAGATCCAGCAGCTCCATATCGTGTGTGAGGTATCCTTTGGCGATCTTCACCACAAGACGGAGATTCGAATTAATAAGCACTTTCCGGGCGTCTGCATCGCCTTTTAGAATCCTCTTCGAGAGCCCCTTCTCCTCCTCAGCAGTGAGCAGCTTGTCTGCTGATATCTGATAGAGGTAGGTATTCAAACTGTTATCTGTTTGTCTCTCAGCTTTTAATACTGCCATAATACGCTCCGAATATAATAGAGCAATTTCCGTACCATTCTATATTATTTTCGGAGCTCTAAATATAAGAATATATAAAGTTATAGCCCTGTAAATTCAGGCATGTAAGAAGAGAGGGGAATGTATGATTTTTTATAACAAGGTGTGTATACTTTTTTATAACACCGCCTTAACGGCAGAGATCGCGACTTCTATCTGAGCGTCATCAGGCTCTTTCGTTGTTATCCTCTGAAGAAGCAGCCCGGGTGCAATAAGGATCTTCATAAAGAGGCTGTTCTTGAACCTGTCGGAGAGCTTCAGAAGCTCATAGGATATTGATGAGATAATCGGAAGCGCAATAACGATGTGGAGTCCTATCATCAAAAGTTTTCTGAACACTATATGGAGGTTCATGAAGTCTTTGTAGAGGACCTCAACGAGCACGGTAATAAGAGGAAATACGATAATGGTTATGAAGAATACGAAAAAGAGAAAGGAGGTTCCGCATCTGGGGTGCAATGTCCTGAACTTCTTCGCCTCCTCGACTACGAGAGGCCTCCCCTCCTCATAGCAGAAGATTGATTTATGCTCCGCCCCATGATACTGAAAGGTCCGCTTGATATCCTTAATAAAGGAGATTACGAGGATGTAGAGGAGGAAGACCACAAGCCTGATTCCCCCGGCAATGATATTAAACAGAAACGGGCTGTCCTTCTCGACGATACCTAGGAAATGGGTTGAGATGTTCGGCAGAACGAGAAAGAGGGCGACTCCGAGCAGAAGCGCCGGGATCATTCCGAATACGACGAGTAAGTTGGAGCTGTTCTCCTTGGGTTTTTCTTTCTCTGTCTCCGGCATTGCGACCTCTGCCGAGTACAGCAGCGACTTGATACCAAGCACGAGGTTTTCGAAGAGCGCCATTACTCCCCTGATAAAGGGCACTCGCAGTATCTTGTGTTTCAAAGCAGGGCTGTTTACATCCTTTTTCACCACTTCGATCGACCCATCCTCCTTGCGGACTGCAATGGAGTATACATCGCGATTACGAATCATTACCCCCTCGATAACCGCCTGCCCGCCGATACGGGGTCTGTTCTCCCTGTCGCTCATCCGTCAATCTCCGTAAGTCCTGCCCTAATATAACGTTTATGGGCCTCACCGCATATGAAATTGTTTCTGGAGGGTCTAAGGCTGGACGGTTGGAAGTCGTATCTGTTATTCAGATTTTTTCTTCACTTCCTTGATGTTATACTTCTTTCTGAACCTCTCGATTCTCCCAGCCGTGTCCACGAGCTTCTGCTTTCCCGAGAAGAAGGGGTGACATGCCGAACATATCTCAACGTGCGTGATGTTGGTTGTCGCTCTTGTCTCTATCTTATTCCCACAGGCGCAGGTTATTGTTACGGGTTCATATTTAGGGTGTATATCCTTTTTCATATCGCTCTCCCCACACTGATATGATAAGCTTACTGTAATATACTACAAAGAACATGATTCGCAAAATAAATATTGGTCATCCGGAGTTGTTCATGGACCTCAAGAATGCGGCATTTGTCTTTGTGGCCTGCATCTTCTCGAGCAGCAGCTCCATTATCTCTATTTCGTCCATATTGTGAAGGACTTTGCGCAGCACCCACATCTTCTTCTGCTCCTCTTCAGTGGTAAGCAGCTCTTCCTTCCTCGTCCCCGACTTCCAGATATCGATTGACGGGAAGATCCTTCTCTCGACCAGCTTTCGATCAAGGTGGATCTCCATATTGCCGGTTCCCTTGAACTCTTCGAAAATCACTTCATCCATCCTGCTGCCGGTATCGATGAGAGCAGTGGCAAGTATCGTAAGAGATCCGCCTTCCTCTATGTTTCTAGCAGCGCCGAAAAACCGCTTCGGCTTATGAAGGGCGTTCGAGTCCACCCCGCCGGATAGGATCTTTCCCGACGTGGGAACGACCTGGTTATAGGCTCTCGCAAGCCTCGTAATGCTGTCGAGGAGGATCACCACATCCCTCTTGTGCTCGACGAGTCGCTTCGCCTTCTCTATTACCATCTCCGCGACCTGTACGTGGCGGGTCGCCGGTTCGTCGAACGTGGAGGAGATCACCTCACCGTCCACGTTTCTCTGCATATCGGTGACCTCTTCGGGCCTCTCGTCGATGAGGAGAACGATGAGCACTATCTCCGGATGGTTTGTCGTGAGCGAGTTCGCAATCTGCTGAATGAGGATCGTCTTACCTGTCCTCGGAGGAGCGACTATAAGCCCTCTCTGGCCCTTTCCGATAGGCGTAAACAGGTTCAGTATCCTCATCGATTTTTTGTCCGATGATGTCTCGAGGTCGAATCGGCTTTCAGGATAGAGCGGGGTGAGGTTGTCGAACAGGATTCTGCGTTGAGCCACCTCCGGATCTTCGAAGTTTACCGCCTCAACCCGGAGGAGAGCGAAGAATCGCTCGTTCTCCTTGGGAGGACGAACCTGCCCGGAGACCGTGTCCCCGGTTTTGAGCCCGAACAGCCGAATCTGTGAAGGAGACACATATATGTCATCTGGCCCCGGAAGATAGTTGTAGCTCGGCGATCTGAGAAACCCGTATCCGTCCTGGAGTATCTCGAGCACCCCGGAAGCGAATATGAGGCCGTGCCGCTCCGTCTGCGCCTGAAGTACGGAGAATATGAGGTCCTGCTTTTTCATACTGCTGGCACCCTCGATATTAAACTCCCTGGCAAACGAGGACAGACCTGATATCGTCATGTTTGCAAGATCGTTGATATTCAGTTTCGCAGAGCCGACCTTCTTCTTTTCCTCTCCTTTTTTCTTTTTCACTATCGTCACCTTGCCGGTATCTTTCTCGGCGCCAGCCTTTTCTTCGGTCCTTTTTTCACCATTCGCCGTCTCTTCTTCCCCAATTATCTCTTGAAAACCGGTCATCTCCTTACCCTCCTTAGCGGGCTGAGATGATGTTTGTATTTCATCACCCTTCTGTTCATCGTAACGCAAGCTGGACTCGATTGAGTTCTCATCTCCCGTACCATTATTTTTGTCATTTGTATCCATGATCTCTCCGTTTTATTAATTATTCCGTAGGTTAAAGAAAATTGTGTTTGTATTGGGCTATTAAGGTTTCTGGATTAATAGAATACCTTTATTACAATTATTTCTTGCTAAACCTCGCTTGATAAAATGTCCTTGCGGTTTATTAAGAGGTTTTAAACAGCAGATATAAGGAATGAAAAATCCTAAAAATAAGGTATCCCAATATCCGTCTATTGTCAACAAAAAAAGATTGTCTATTACCGGATAAAATCCTTGATTGAGGAGAGCAGTCCGGCAAGCCTCTTCCATAGCGGGTGTATCTCGTACTCCATTATATCGCCCACTGTGACCATATCTCCAAGTTTTAGCGCCTCATATGTTTCATTCAATCTGGAAGATATATCCCTGAAGGTCTCCTCCGCCTGCGTTCCGGCACCCTGTAGTTTTTCTCTGTCGATTCCGTGCCCTTCAGCGATCTTCAACAGCTCGATACATTCGTCCAGCATCTCCGTCATCCTGTATATATCTCCCATCGCTTCCCCGTCGTTCCCTATCTGCAGGTTTTCGGCGATCTTCTCGAATACCATTTCAGTATCACCGAGAATTGCCTGAAAATCGGTAAGTACCTCTCTGAAGTAGTCTTGTTTCCTGTTTTTCTCCACCTCATCGAAAGTTTCGGGATTTTTTACAACCGCCCATTTCAGCAGCTTGGGAATGTGAGCAAAAAGCTCTTTCAGACTGGACACGATGGCCGATCTGCCCTCACTCTCAAAATATCTCCGCTCGTACCGCTTCCTGAGCCCATCGAGCTCTCTCAGTACAACGTCCAGCGGTCTGTTTCCGCTGCCCAGCACGAGACCGACTCTGATTCCCAGCACGAGAGACGAATCTCTCACTGCCTCGAAAACCGTTTCAAGCCCCTTCATGATTTCCTCGTACGAAGAGTGAGGGTCCGGCTCGAGCGATCTATCGAGGATCATGAGAATATAGTCGCCGAGTGTCGACAGCGCCTCGGCCGCATGCCTCTCTTTAGTGGCGGCATACACTTCAATCTCACCGATCGACGTGATATCCCTGTGCAGTCCCTCCGCTTCATCAGCGAGAGGAACATCCTCTCTGTCCACCAGAACCTTCTGGATGATGCCGCCCTCACTGCCTACCCAGTTTTCGATGTTCGACAGTACATCCTGGAGGTCCTGCTCCTTCTCGATTGTGAAATCGAGCTTCTCATCGTTTACTCGTATGATCATCTCAAAAGCCCTCTTTTAACATCCCCAATCATTTATTTATTTCTTAACTGCCCTGAGAAGTTCTCCAGAGACTTCTGACTCTGCTCCATCTCGTGCAGTGCCTGCTGCATGAGGGTGAAATCACTTTCGAGCTTCTTCCGGTACTCTTCGAGATGTTCGTTCCAGTCTTCTATCCGTTTTTCCTGGCTTTTAATATCGGAATCTGTATTCTTGACATGGTAGGCGACAATCCCCGTCTGAGAATTTGTATACCCCTTCAGGTTTTTCTCCATGATAAGCGCGGCCCCGTTATCGTCTACCATATCGTTATTGGTATCCGACCCGAACAGCTCTTTGACTCCTTCCGGGGTTTCCCTCAGGGCCTGGATGAACCGGTCTTCGTCGACCTGCAGGTAGCCGCCCTTGATATCACTCCAGCCTGTGCCGTGGGCACCCGTCGATATCCCGATCTGTGCGAGCAGTGAGAGCTCCTTTCCCCGGGAAGTGGGATAGGGGTTCATCATGATATTCTGCAGCCTGTTTTTCAGCCCCTGCACGGTGATATCACCGGTCAGTATCCCCACCTCGTTCTCCTCATCGATGGACCCGGACGGCACGACCTTCATACCGTCGTTGATAAACTTGAGCAGGTCGTTATACTTCTCTACCATATCGACGATCTTGCCTGTTATTCGCTCGTAGTCTCTGTCTACTGTAATCGCTATATCTTCATCGCTACCACGCAGCAGTCGGAGTGTAACGCCTCCTATCGCGTCGTCAATTTCGTTGTTGCCGCGCTGAACGCGCACCCCGTCGATATATATAACGGAGTCGTCTGCCTCCTGGGCGAGGTGCTTCGGGACGATCCCCCCTCTCTGAGAGGGATCTTCGACTGCGACCTCCCTGTACTCAATCCTCCGCCCTGTGCCCCTGTTGGTGAACATGATACCGGAGACTGCCGTGCCTTCCGGTACAATATCGACCAGCTTGAGCTTCAACTCGCGGTACTCTTCGCCGATTTCTCCGGCATCGATAGTGTGCTTCTGTCCCCTGGTATCGATGAATCCGAACACCCGGTTATCCACTACAACCGGCTCCTCCTTTTTCTTCTCCGGCTCACCTTCTATTCTCGGGACAGAACCGCCCCCCACGATCTCGACATCTCTCACCTTTACGGTACCGATACTTCTCAATTGGGGCCACACGACAGAGGGAGGGATCACCTCCTCCTTCGAAATCTCTACAGCCCTCACCATCAGCCTTACAGTCACGCTCTCCTTCGCTTCGACGGGCTTTTCGAGAGACAGCACCGCTCCGGACTCGGGTTCAAGCAAGAGCGTATCATCTTCGATGCTGTATCCCATCTTATCTGTGAGCTTTTCCACCCTGTCCGGGGTCAAGGCCGTATCTACCTTGAGCAGGTCTCTCTCTTCGAACAGCCCGATCTGCTTGGAAAACTCGAGAGTCTCCCCATCGGTCACGGTTATCCTGTTGTCTGAACCCATATTTTTCGATTCCAGAACGAGTACCGATGTGTCCTTAGTGTCCTTCGTAATCTTTGCAGAAAGAAGATCGCCCGCCTGCTCGTTTATTGCCTTGACGAGATCAGGCGCCCTCCCCCCCTCAAAATGGATGTCGACCTCCTCCTCTCCCACACTAAACCCAAGGTGGGGGTTCTCCCTTATCACGAAGCTGTCCGGTATAGGATCAGATAGAATTCGCTCATTTTTCGCGACCAGCTCGACCCGCACCATACTCCTCGAAGGCTCAGCGATCCGTACGGCTTTGGCTGTAAGAACGGCCTCGTTGCCGGACATGGCGACCTTGTTTTCAAAAGGTGACCTGAATCCGTGCAGCTCCTTCGATGAATCCTGAAGAGCTATCAGCTTATTGCTGAGGGTGATCCAGGCGCTCTTCTCCTTATCGAGTTTTCCTTTTACGGTTTCGAGCCGGTCGAGCTTCTTGGACTCCACCTTGACGAGACTATCGATAATGTCCTTGACGTCTATCTTGCTCGATATTCCCGGCAGGTTGATATCAGGCATACTGCTCCCCTGAAAAGGGATCTATTGGAAGTGAGAATGCATAACATATAGGGGAAAAACTCGGATCTCACCCTCCTGTTAATTAGTTTCGAAAGATCCTCAAGATACTTTACTCCTATTCTTGAGATCCGAGTTATGGAGGGATCGGCTTCGACTCTCTATCGTTCTTCGTCCACGAGCAGACCTATCATTTCCTGTATCTTTGCCGCAAGCCTTATAAGCTGCTCTGGTGGGATCTCCTTTACTACCTTGTTGGTCTTGGTATCGATTACCTTTATCATTATTCGGTTCGTTTCCTCGTCTATCTTGAAATCAAGCCTCCGCTTGAATATATCACCTGCGTCCTTTAGATTGCCGATCGCCCTATTAAGATAAGCCTTGTCTTCAAGTATCTCTTTTCCGATAACGGGAGGCTCGGAAGCGCCCTCCTTTACTCCCTGCTTCCCTTTGGGGACAATCTTATATTCCTGCGGTTTCCCGCTGATCATCTCTATTGCCATTTCTGACCTCCAAAAAATAACTGATAATAACACCTGCGGCATGAAGGCCGCAGGCTTGTGATCGGCGTTGTACCTAACCCAGCAACCTCATGACTGATTCTGGCTTCAGATTCGCGTGAGCAAGCATTGAAACACCAGCCTCCTGGAGGATCTTCAGACGCATAAAGTTCACGATCTCCTGAGCCATGTCAGTATCCCTTATTCGCGACTCGGCAGCCTGCAGGTTTTCCTCTGCAACAGCAAGGTTAGCAACCACATGCTCGAGACGGTTCTGGATCGCACCAAAGGTGGCCCTCTGCTGAGAAACAGCATCCACCGCCCTGTCAACCCTCGAGAGGGCTTCATTTGCAGAGCTCACGGTAGACATAGAGATTCCGGATATACCGATCGCCCCGGCAGTCATCTCCCGCATTGGAACGGAGATCGACTGTCCGGGATTAGGTCCAACCTGAAACTGGAACGAATCTTGTGAGCCGTCCAGTATCTTGAAGCGGTTGAACTCCGCGGTCTCGGCAATCCTGCCTACCTCCTGCACGAGCTGTGAGACCTCGACCTGAATCAAGGCCCTGTCCTGCTCTGAGTAGATCGCGTTCGCAGACTGTACAGCAAGCTCCCTCAATCGATGAAGGATGGAGTGTACCTCCTGCAGCGATCCCTCGGCTGTCTGAATAAAAGAAATACTGTCCAGGGCATTACGCTGCGCCTGTTTCAACCCCCGGATCTGAGACCTCAGTGTTTCAGAAACAGCCAATCCAGAAGCATCATCACCAGCCCTGTTTATACGCAAACCGGACGAAAGCTTCTCGATGGACTTCGAGATATCTCTCCCCGTCCGCGAGAGCACCCGGTTCGCAAACTCAGCGGACATGTTATGGTTAATGATCATACTATCTCCTCCCTCCGTAGAGATTCGGTAGCCGGAAATTCCATTTCCGGACTATCACCGTGCGGTACCAGTAGGAGATAAGCACCGATCACTGAACTCCTATTTCCCGCATGGCAACTCCCCTATCCCGAGAGGGGTTACCGCCTTTGTATGACCGGATGATACCAGCTGAATTAGGCTAGATTTGTACCACCCCCAAGATACCGGTCCTATATCAGCAGCTGCAGTACCGACTGCGGCTTCAAATTGGCCTGCGCCAGCATAGCAATGCCGCTTTGGACCAGTATAGTGTTCTTTACGAATTCAACCATCTGCTCGGCCATATCCGTATCGCGGATTAGCGATTCAGCTGCCTGGATGTTCTCCGCTCCGACTAAAACCCCCTTCACGGACATCTCGAACCGGTTCTGGTATGCACCAAGATCGGCTCTCTGACGGGACACACGGGTCAGCGCCTCATCGACTGCTCCGATCGTGCTGTTCGCCGCACCAGGCGTAGAGAGGGACAATACCCTTCCCTCAGCCTTCAGGCCCAGCGCCTCAGCAGTCATGGTGCCGATGTAAGCATTCTCCCTCTGGTCCATGTTTGCCCCGACATGAAACCACATCGAAGCGGTGGGGGTTCCGCCTTCCGCAGGGTTGGCAAATGCTCCGGTGAGCATGTTGTAGCCGTTGAACTGAGCGTGAGAAGCAACCCTGTTGACTTCGTCAACGAGCTGCGACACCTCTACCTGGATCTGCATTCGATCCTCCATGGTGTAGATACCGTTCGCAGACTGAACTGAGAGTTCCCGCAGTCTGTGGAGGATGTCG
>Ga0307378_10007797_pt1 | contig 14350 bp, 23 predicted proteins | sample UN1MG_FD_202238 | JGI IMG/M metagenome (GOLD analysis project Ga0307378, IMG submission 202238) | Soil microbial communities from Risofladan, Vaasa, Finland - UN-1 | ecosystem: Environmental > Terrestrial > Soil > Coastal area > Acid sulfate soil | place: Finland: Risofladan, Vaasa | collected...
CTGTCTCAGTGATCGTAACTTCACCTGGATTAGCAGCAGCTAAAGCTAATTCTTTTATGAAAGTTGTGTTATCAATTGAAGGTATCATAAAACCAGATTGGAGTCCTCCGAATCCAATTCCCATCTGTAGGGCTGCTTCGCGGTTGGATATGTTATTAAGCGAAATTATCGGACCAATTGGGCCGAAAAATCCTTTATAAAAAATTTCTATATCGAACCAAGCTCTATTTATATCAGAAGGAAAAGCATCCATAGCCCATACTGGTTCTCCTAAATCTTTCAAATAGTAATCAGTGAAATTTATTGTAACCAGACCACCTGGATTAGTGGTCCATGTATCGATATAATTGAAATCCCAATCGTACCAAAAAGCAGCACCTTCAAACTTTGACACGTTATAGACGTACAACTCATCAAAATCCAGTGAGAAATTTATTAAAAACATTTCTAAAGTATAGCCTAAAGGATTTGTAATTGGAATCATTTTGGTTCTTGCCCACACTAACAGTCCGCTTTGTTTTTCGTAAACTAATGTAGTATTTTGTGCTCCAGAATCTTGTTTAAAGTCGAAAGAAATGAAACTGTACGTTTCTTCAATTGTAATATCTCCTGTCATAAATCCAACATCTTGTGCTAAAGCTTGTTCCTTAAGCTTTGTTAGGTTATTAATAGGAACTAAAAAACCCGATTGAAATGTGTTATATCCTAATAGCATATTAAATGCTGCTTCGCCGTTCGATACATTGTTAAAAGTGTGATTAGAAAACAGCATTCCTATTTGATTTTCGATAAATTCTATATCCATATATGACATAGGACTTCCAAATAAGTTGAATATATCGTCTGGATCTTTATCGTAAAAGCCAGTGAAATTTACAGAGATTTGACCACCAGAATTGGTAGTAGTATTATACTTTGACGCCCAATTAAATCCAATCCAATTTAAATCACCACCAAATTGAGTAACATTATAGACATATGTTCCGTTTAGATTAAGAGTTTGATAAAATTCTTCTGGGATTTCTGGGGCAGCTCTTACGTTTGGGGTTGAAACTAAAAATATTGCTTGAAATACTAATGCAAAGGTAAAAATGCTTAAAATTATAGGTTTTTTTTTCATAAGCTCAATTCTTTTCCTTTTATTCAATTAGGTAACTTGTTCTATAATTATATAGGTTAAGTTTCCTATATATTTAAAAATTGTGAAAAATTATGATATTTATCTTTTAGAGTTCTAAATAATTCAGCTAAAAACTTAAAAATATGAGTATCAGAAAAGAAACAACCAAAGATCCTTTAAACTCTCAAATTTCTAAAACCGATGATACAAAGACATTGAATTCTGAGAGAGTGAATAGCTCAGTTTGGTTAGAAAGAAAAACTTTGCGTGTAGCGTTAATAAGCACATTTACAGCTCTTTCGGTGGTGTTAGGTTATTTATTGGCTTACATCCCTAATCTAGAAATTTTTACTTTAATGATTTTTTTATCTGGATTTGTTCTTAATAAGAGATATGGAGCGTTGATTGGGTTACTTAGTTCGATAATTTTTACTTTCTTTAACCCTTTAGGACCTTCTCCCCCCCCACTTTTTATTTATCAACTGATACATTATTCTTTGACTGGAATATCTGGTGGTTTGACAAAGGATTTTATGCAGAATAGAAAATTCTTTAAACCAAAAGAAGACTTGTACGTTTACCAAGTAATGGTTATATTTGGTGTTGTTGGTGGGATTCTTACATTTTTGTTCGATATCTTTAGTACGTTGTTTGGTGGTTTTATAGTATCTATAACTATAGATTACTTCATAGCAACATATCTTTTTGGGTTAGTTTTTACTACGGTTCACTTAATAGGAAATATTTTGGTGTTTGTATTTCTCCTACCAGGACTAATTCAATTAATAATGAAATTATTGGATTAGATTTATTGAAATATAAATAAGAAATATGCTAAGATTGAAAGAGTAACTATTATTCTACTTCTGATATAAGGCTAACTTTGCCACCAGCAGATTCAATTTTCTCGATCGCTCGTTTAGATGCCTTTTCGACGGTTATATTGATCTTATTATTAACTTCACCGCGACCTAGGATTTTTTGAACATTAATGTCTTTCATATTAATCGCATAGGTCGTTCCTGTTTTTGTAGCGATGTTTTTCTGAGTTAAATCTTCAATTGTTAAATCGAGGTCTTTAATATTTAAGGTGTTTACATGGTAAATACGCCTAATATCTTGTGGTCTTTTAAAACCTCGCTTTCCAAAATCCCAATCAGGATCGGGAAATCCCAATTCTTTTTGTTTGAGATAATAGGATTTTTTACTCTTTTTCCATCCGGTTGTTTTTCCTTTTCCAGCCCTTTGACCCGCTTTTCGGTGTTGACCAACTTTTCCGTACCCTACCGTACGAGTTCCTCTCATTTTTCGAATTTTTTTGGGAAATTTTCTCGTCATTTTATTTAACCCTCTTAATTACATCATTTTGTGAATTAATTCGTTAATAAACTGGTCAACATAACCTAGAGTTCCGCCTTCGTGATAGTGTTTTTTGATTGTTCCCCGATGTCCTTTTCTTGGTGGGTGTAATCGAAAGACAGGTTTGATTCTGTAGACATCTTGTGTTCGATATTTGATATCTCCAGATAAAAGCGCTTTTGAAAATTCTTTCAAATCTTTGTACTTAGTTAGATTTTTAATATGTTCATCTGTGAGTGGTTTATTTCCTTCAACTCTTCCTCTTGCTCTTAATAACCGTAAGAGCGTTTTTTCGTCAATTTCGCCATAGGCAATATAATCTTTGCACTTTTTAAGCATGCCCATGTAGCTCGTTTCGCTCCATATAAGGACTCCATGGTTTACTTTGTGCATTCTTAGCATTTTTAAAGTATCTATTACTGTGCGTTTCATTGATCCTGGCGCGCCCCTTATACGAATTGCAAAGTACAACGCAGGGGGTTTCGATGTATTAGTTTTTGATTTTTTACTTACAATAACATTATTTTCAGCCATCATTTACACCACTCATCAGTTATAAATTAAAATTAAATTTATGAGCATTCTTAAGAGCATTAAAGGTAGCTTTCACTAGGTTTTCGCTAGTCCTTGTATCTCCGAATGTTTTACTCCATACATCTTCTATCCCAGCCAACTTTAATACTTGTTTTACCTTATCTGCACAAACTAATCCAACTCCTTGTGGAGCAGGAATTAAATGTATTTTGACAGAACCACACTTTCCATCTACTTTAAAAGGTACGCTATGAGTATGACCACAGCCACACTCTTTACTACCACATCCCCTAAGGACAGGTACAACTGATAATTTGGCTTTATCAATTGCTTTCCTAATTGCTGGTCCTACTTCTCGTGATTTAGCAGAACCTATACCTATAAAACCGTCTGCTCCAATGATAACTACCGCTTTAAATCTAGAACGTTGACCGCTAGCTGTCATTTGCTGTACCATATTTATAGTTACAACGCTTTCTTGAAGTTGAGGAAGAAGAACATTAATTATTTCTTTTTCTTTTACAACAAGATTGTTCGCAAATATTTTATCTAATGTGATTAATCCACTTTGTACGAGCTCCCCAAGTTTGGTCTTAGGAATCCAACCCTCATCAACATTTCTCTGCCGACTCATTTAATTCACCTTTTAAGCACTATCTTCGATTTGTTTTAATGTATTTGAAATAACTTTACTAATTTTTAATGGGTTTACATTATTTTTTTTTAAATAACCTGAGAAAACTTGGTCGTATTTCTCTGGTTCCTCGCTTTTTAGAAGATTTGCATATCTCTCAATGTGAGAGCCATTGACAGTTTCTTCGATATTTTCTGGGAAAAAGTCCTCGTTATAAGGAATCTCTAAACCAGAATTTACAATTCCTTTAAATGCTGCCAACACCCGATTCCTGTGATAAAATATTCCCAAATCAAGGATTGCTTCTTGCACATTTTGTTTTTTTGCTCTTGTCCCTGCTAGAAATCCTGTTAAGTATGCTGCGGGAATGTTTCCAGTATTTGCATTCCATCCAAATTTGGTTGTTAATTCTTTAGAATGAGCAGAGACAATAACTTTATCTCCTCCTAGCTTAGATTGAATTATCTGTACAATGATATGATTATTTGACGCCCTAATTACAGCTCTTAATTTTTTGGATTTTAATAATTTTAGTCTTTTGTGGTAATTTGTTTTTCCTTCTGCTCTCCTTCTGAATGGTCTTCGATATCTTGGTCCTTGTGCCATTTTTTATCGACCTCTTCTAATTAAATCTTTTTCTTTAATGTGACGGTTCATTTGCGCGACGCTAGTAAACATTCCGCCTTTTGCGTTTTTATATAGCTTTCTATAAGTTGCTGTAGTAATCAATTTTCGATCTCTTAATTTTTTAAGCTCCCGTCTCTGAGGGCGAATTCGATTCATCCACATTTTTTTCTTTGGAAATCGGGCTTTTTTTGTTCCTTTTCGTTTTCCTAAGCCTCTAGCCCTCCCTTTTTTCTTGCGTTCATGAAGTAGGTTCTTTCTATATTTTGAATTGCCTTTTTTATATTTTTTTATAATAATACCTTCTTTTACCAAATTGCGGATGTCTTCTCGAGTGATTGCCATTTTTATTTCATCTATTAAGTATGGATCGAAATAAACCCGGTTTTCCCCACATTTCAATATTTCCGCTGCCATTCTTTTCTGGGCTTTTAAACTCATTTTTTATCACATGAAATTATTTAATTATGAGAATTTTGTTAGTCCTCGTCTTCAAATAAATCTTCATCATCTAGATCTTCAATAGACGATTTAAGGGCTGCTTCTAAACTTTCTATCTCTCCTTGCGATATTCCTATATTAAGGACTTTAAATCCTCTACTTTGAGCATAATCTATTAAAGTTATTCTTTTTTTAACACCTAACTTAGTAGAAATTTTAATTGCGTGTTTTTTATTATTTAAAGTGTTCAAATCATCAATGGTTACGACTCTTACCTCTTCATATCCTGATGGATGGAAACCACGTATCTTTTTAGGTCCTCTATACCCAACGGAAGGTGATTTGACTCCTGATTTAGATTTTTTTCGAGTTCGTGAATCAATTCCTCTTGCTTTTCGCCAAGAATCTTTTACTCTTACATATCTCCAAGATTCTACTCTCCTAAAGGAGGGACGCGTCTTATTTATTTTTTTCCTGAGTTCTATTAATCTTTTTTGTTCCATATCTATTACCTCTTTTTATTTTACCTCCCAGGTAACTTGGTCTCCGCTTTGAATTTTATAGAGGTATACACCATCTTGAAAGACTCTTGGGTCTTTCTTTCTGATTCTGCAAGCTTTTTTTATGTTCGCAGCAGTCTGACCTAATGATTCTTTATCAGGCCCGATTAAAATTACATCCTCGCCGTCAACTTTAACTTCTACATTTTTTAGATATTTAGTAACTCTTGGAGCTCTCTCTCCAAGGAAGTTAACAACATGAATTTCCATTTTATCAGGTTTGACTTCCACCGTGCATGGAAAATGACTATAACATACTTTACAGATGTATTTATAGTTTGTTTGAACGCCATTTATTAAATTTTTTATTAGATTGATAATAGTTTTTATTAAAGCAAGGATTCCACTTTTTGGGAAGTTAGTAGTGAAAATCATAAGATTGTCTTCAATTGTAACCTTTATACCTCTTATATGCGAAAAGTCCTTTGTTATCTTTCCGTTAGGTCCACTTACTGTGATATGATGGTTTCCGTCAAGGGAAACAGTGACTCCCTCCGGAATTTCCAGTTCTTCTTTAAAAAATGCTACTTTTACCATTTATCCTTACCTTTTTCCACTATTAATAGATATAACATAAAGTCATACCACCGATATGTTTTTCTTCGGCTTCTTTCATGGTCATAATACCTTGATTTGTAGTTAACACGATTATTCCTAAACCTGGTGCTGGCAGTAGCTTTCTTTCAAGTGATTCGAATTGCGAGATGTTGTAATTAAGCCTCATTAAACCAGCACAATGATTAATTTTACCTAATAACGCAACTTTAAATTTATCTTGTCGACCATCGTCATACCTTTCAAACTCTCCTATATATGCATTTTGTTGAAAGATTCTAAGAACCATTTGGTTTAATTTAGAAGCAGGACTAATAATTACTTCCTTCTTCCTTGCTCTTTCTGAATTCTTAAGATTATTACACATATCAGCTAATGTATTCGCTATCTTCTACACCTCATACCAAATTATAGTTTTAATCATATCTATAAAATCCTATATCTTTTCCAATTTCATAAAAACATCTACGACATATATTTAAGCCATACCTTCTTATCAATCCTCTATGAGTATGACATCGTCTACACTCTCTTTGACCTTTACCTAATTTACCTTGCGGCATAATCATCAATTTTATTTTACTAAATATAGTCTAAATCCAATTTGTCTACAATTTCGACTCCAAAATTCTTTTTCAAGAAGTATTGTGCTTCTTCTCGAGAAACATAGTGGTGTTTGGGAACTTTTGCTCTACTTTTTCTTCTGTATTTTACTCTCATTCCAGGTCTTACGATTCTCCCAACGACATCAAGACCCCAAATACCAATAACATTATCATATTCAACTCCAGGAATGGTAATATGTTCAGTTATACCAAAACCGAAATTCCCGTAATTATCAAAACTCTTTCTAAGGAACTTATCATTGTTAACTACAAGTAATCGTTTTAGTAATTTTTCTGCCTCTTTTTCCCGTATAGTTACCATTGTGCCTATTGGGCGTCCTATTCGCAAATTGAACTCTTTAACGTTTTTTTTAGAAAGAGTTTTCATAGGGGTTTTGCCAGAGATAGTTTGTAACACTGTAGCTGCTCGTTCTAATTCTTCACCGCCTGCACCTACTCCAATATTTAATACTACCTTTTCTAAATATGGTTTTTTCATAGGATTAGCCCACATTTCTTCAAATGTTTTCTCTTGCTCTTTTATAGATTTTTTCTTGATTTCTCTTGCTGCTCTCGCTGACATTGTTTCGTTCCTCTCTTAATTTTATTCTGATTTTGGTAAATTAATCTCCGATTGACCCTCTCCGATTATAAAAGTATAATCGTAAAGCGTTTCTGTATGTTCTGAATTATGTTGTATAGAAACTGTACTTGCTTTCGGACCAAATCGCTTTAATATTGTTAAAACTTTTCCTAGCTGTCCTATGTTTTTACCGGACATTATTATTGCTAGATTCCCTTCTTTAAATTTTAATACTTTTAGAATTTCTTGTTCTGGAATTGTAATTTTTAAAACATCCATTCTCTTATAGATGTCTTCTTTAGGATTCTTCGGATCCTTAACACTGATAAAAATATTCCTCCCATCGTGCAAGTTTAATTGAATATTTCCCCCTTTTAAAGTAGTTTTTTGCGTTATTCTACATAGTTTGAATGTGCTTTCTGCTTCGGGAATTTCGTGCAAAATTAATCCATGATGAGAGTCCGGTAATATACGATAATGTTTGTTCGTTTTTACGATACTTAGCACATCCATTAATCCTACTGGAAATGTTCTGTCCTTAACAACCTTTCCATCGACTTTAAAATTCCCTAAGCCTATTAGTTTTTTTGCTTCTCTGTAGTTATCAACAATCTCAAGAAGATCTCTCACGATATGTAATAAAGGCAAGCAGAATCTACTCGGATGAGGTCCCGGTGAAGGGGTTATAAAGAATTTACCATGCTTTCTTTTTATCTGTAAGAATTTAGGTGTGTTTAGTCTTTTTAGCGATCTTGAACCTCCATGTCTCGTCATTTATCTTCTTCCTCCTCTTTTTGTTTTTTTGGACCTGTTAGTTCTTCTTCTCTGAATCCAAATACCGCTTTTCTTTCAATCATATTTGCTCTCCATGGATCCATCTTCTTCTCTTTCGCGAATTTTGTGATAACCATTTTTGAGATGTGGATAGCTGGGTGAAATTGAGTCCCATCCGTTTTATCAAAAGTAGCTTCTTTGATTTTTGCTCGCTGATTTCTAGTGATTTCGATGACTTCTCCTTCAAAATCTTTGAATTCACCTCTTATTATTTTGACTCCATCTCCCACTCTTAGGGGAAGTGTTTTAATCCCGTACTCTTCTCGTACGAAATCAGCTACTCTTACTGTTAATAATTTTGACCTCTGATGGTTTTTATATTTATACAATGCTTTTCTTTGCTTTCGAGGTTGTTTTGATTTTACTTTCATTTCTTTTATCCCTTAATCCTTATTTTTTAAATGATTAACGATGAAATTGATGCTAAACGCGGAAATAATTCTGCTGCCTCTCTTGCAATAGGCCCACGAATTTCGGTAGCTTTGGGGTCGCCTTCCTTAGTTATTATTACACCAGCATTATCCTCAAAGCATATTCTCGTGCCATCTAATCTCCTATAAATCATTTTTTGTCTGACGATAACAGCTTTTAGAATATTTCCCCGCAAATCTGGTCGACCCTTTTTAATAGTTACTGAACAGACAGATCCTACTGATGCCTTTGGCAATCTTCTTAATCGTGTTTTGGAACGATCGACATTAATAATTTGAGCGATTTTTGCCCCAGAATTATCGGTAATAAAAATTCTCGAACCGTTTTGGACACCATAACTGGTTCTAGGTTTGGCTAACGTTTTTCTTCCAAGTTTTCTTCTTGTTCCCATTTAATTCGCCACTCCTGCTTTTAATTTATCTAAGACTATAAACGCTTTAGTTTTTGATATTTTTCTACTTTCTCCTACGCGTACTAGGTCGCCAACTTTAATATCATTGGTTAAACATTCTGGAAGATGGCATGCCAGTCGCGAATTGCGTCTTTCATAACGCTGATATTTCTTAACGAATTGAACATAATCCTGTCTAATTATTACTGTGTTTCTGGATTTTTTATTGACGACAACTCCTTGAGTGATTTTACCTCTAATTCGTGTGTTCCCATGGAAAGGACAATATTTATCATTACATTCACGAATTGAAGGAGGATTAACTCCTGGAATGCCGATATTTCTAACGCTCATTTTAATATCTCGACCATTTCTTTTTCTTTAAACTTCTTAATCTATTTTCTGGAATGCCTATGATTTTCGATCCATTAACCTCTAGTATTCCATTATCAAGTGTAAATCTAAAAATATAATCTTTTTTGATGTATTTTTTTATTTCATTATTTTTTTCTGAAATTAATATATTTTGAGTATCATCAATTACCACGCCCACATCCATAAATTTAGAATCAGTAGGCTTCGATTTAAGTTTCGCTTGCACTCTAAAACCTATCAAATCGTGGTAGATCAGATATTTGGGGCTTATCATTATAATTTCAACTATTTTTCTTCATTTTTTACTGTAAGAATTCTTGCAATTTGTTTTCTCAGTAATTTCGCTTTCGCGGGATTATCTGAGATACCGCCACCAGTTTGTTGGCTGTATAACATCATCAATTCTTCTCTTAGGGTTATTAAACTTCTTTCTCTTTCTCTTTCATCCATTTCCCTGACTTTTTTTGCAGTTATTATATCCATATTTTAGTCACTATCCATATTTTTGTTTCATATTATATTATTCATCACTATCTTCATCTGTATCTACTTCTGGTTCCAGAGAAATTTCAGAAATTTCTTCTTCTTCTACTTCTTCAAACAGTTCTTTTTCTTCTTCGCTTGGTTCTCTTTTTTCCACATTTACTTCGTAGTCTTTTTCCATTTTTGTTTTACTTAACTCGGCCTCTTTTTTTGCTTGAACCTTAGCTAATTCTTCGTAGTTTATTATGATTGTATCACCCATTCTTACGTCAGCGTGCATGATTTTCACAATTATCCCTAAAGTTCCAGACTTCTGAATACACTGAGCTACTCCTTTATCTACTCCTTCTTGAGCAGGATGACCTGATTTTTTCATTGTACCGGCTCTAAACACCGTCGTTCTGGCTCTCTGTGAAGTGACCTTACCCGAAACGATGATTTCTGTACCTTTAGCTCCAGATTCCATGATTTTACGTAATATATAATAGCCTGCTCTCCTGTAATGTCTTCCTCGATCTAACGAATATGCTAAACGCTCCGCCATAATCTGTGCGTTCAAATCGGGATTGGTGACCTCCTCGACCTCTATCTGGGGCATTTCTAGCCCAAATTGATCGTGAAGAACATCCGTAATCTCTTGAATACGCTTACCGCCTTTTCCAATTACAAGGCCTGGGCGGGACGTGCGAAGAGTGATTCTAACGCCGAGCGGGGTTTTCTGTATATCAACGCCAGCAAACCCTGCCCGAACGAGTTCAGACCTCAGGTATTCGTTTATTTGCATTAACTTGATTCCTTGCTCAATAAAATGTTTCGCTAATGGGCTCATAACTACTACTTTTTTTTATAATTTTGATTATATAACATAATTTTAATATTAACTTGGAAATTCGTACACTACAATTTCTACGTGACTTAAATGCCTAAACTTAGGAGAAGATCGACCATGAGCTCGTTGAATGTAGCGCTTTATTATTCTTCCTCTGTGTGTTGCTGCGTGAATAATTCTACATTGTTCAGTATCTAAACCTTTAAATTCTGCGTTTGATTCAACGGAAGTGAGAAGTTCATAGATTCTAGCAGCGGTTTTTTGGGGGTATCTACCAGCATACCAGTTAAATTGTTTCAAATCTTTTCTGTGAGCTTGTTTCTTTTTATGTCTTCTAAACGGTACAGATTGCTCAAGTTGAATAACTTTCTCTAGATACCTCTTGGCTTGGTCTAACTTCATACCTTTAATTACAGCACAAACTTCTCTTGCTGGTTTTGGTTTTATTCGCAAGTCTCTACCCGAAGCTTTAGCCAACCTGTCTGCATCATATTTTTGTTCTATGAAAGAATAACCCCAGTTAGGCATTTATTATCATCTCATTTATTATTTTAATTATTTTAATGGGACATATTTACTTGAACGTGTGGCTCCAATTCCTGGCGACCCATGTTGAACATGTCTTCTAGTGAGTGAGAATTCTCCGAGATAATGACCAATCATTTCAGGTTTCACTTCTACTACTTCGTAAGATTTCCCGTTATAGACACCAATTTGTAAACCAACCATCTCTGGGAAGATTAACATGTCTCTAACATGCGTCCTGGTAAGAATATCCTTTCCTCTTTTCTTAGCTCTATATGCCCTTCTTAATCTTTCAAGAAGTTTTTTTTGTCTGGGTGGCAATCCTCTTCTTAAGGATCTTCGCGCTCTCGAGGGTAGTAGTTTGACGAATTCGTCCATGTTCATTTTTTTAAGTTCCTCTAAGGTATAACCTCTATAGTGAAATTTGAGTCGATCTCTTTCTCTTGCTAGGTCTATTTCTTTATCTTCTGTTTCTTCATCAATTTCTTCTGAAGGTTCTTCAGTTGTTTCATCCGGTGTCATTTCTTTTTGTTCTTCATCATCGTGTTCTTCATTTGGAGCCATATTTCCACCAATCTAATTGTTCCATTCAATATTTTATGTTTATTTTTTACGCTATATTGATCACGTGTAATGAAATTAGTTATCTATCAAATTTTAATTTTATTAAAACCAGAGAACCAAAAACCAAAAACTTAAAAGGTTGCGATGTGACCTTCGAGGAAAATCGAAATATCTTTAAATCTCAAATTTTATCGATGTAGTTAAGTGGAGAATTTCAAGTTTCGTTCACGATTGTTTAGCGATAATTATTTGGATTAAATACTCTAACAATATCTTCTTCATTAAATTTTCCGCTCCATCGTTCTTCAACAATCACAAATTGTTCAGGATCGTTATTAGGATTCAGTATCGAATGATACATCATTTTAGCGTTTAAAAAATTCGTTCCTGCATCGACAAAATAATAAACTCTGTTCGCATTTATAATTATTGGCTTACCTTTTAGAATCCTCCATATTTCGCTCCTGAATTTGTGTGTTTGGATTGAAATACCTATTCCTGGTTTAACATATATTAAATTATAATCTGGATAGGTGAATTTGATGCTGTACCATTTATTTAGTACGTCAAGAAAACCATTTGGAACATTATATTTCTTTATGAATTGTTCTGGGTTAATTTTTACTTTTTCAGATAATTCGAATTTATATGGATTATAAATCGTAATATGATTAGAAAAATCGTTACTATAGTTAACTTCAATTTCCTCTTCACTTTTATTAATCAACATGTAATAATCGTTTGGTTTTACAAATAAATTAGCTTTTTTTAAATTTTGAGAGTAGAAATTATTGCCATTTATAAGAAAAATGTGATCCAGATGATTAGAATCTAGAATTATCCTTAGTTCTTTCTGGTCGTTTTTTCTAAGGATTGTTCCTCTATCCGGTTGAATGATTTCTTTCTTCACATGACTAACCTTTGACTTTTATGCACTATTATATTCTTTAAAACGCTCCTTAATTTCGTTTAGATAAGGTAATGATGCTTGCGCTCCTTTTCGAGTGACTGCTATTGAAGCAGCCGCCGATGCATATTTTACAGATGTTATTAGATTCTCACCTTGGTTTAACATACTTGCTAATACACCATTAAAACAATCGCCAGCACCTACAGTATCAACTGCTTGAACTTTTAAGGCGGGTATGTATGTGGTTCTATCTTTTTTTGCGTCGTATATTAAAGACCCCTTACTCCCGAGTGTTGTTATGATTACATTCACTCCATATTCTGATATATCTCTGGAAGCTTGAATTATTCTTTCTCTTTTCTCACCTTTCAGATCTTTAAGGTTCAATAATGAATGTAACCGTAATAGTTCTCCCTCGTTTGGGATTAGGATATCTACATTACTTAAGATTGAATGACTAATAGGTTTTAAAGGCGCAGGATTAAGAATTTTTATACAGTTACCTTGAGCTGCTATTTTATAAATTTCTTCAATAGTTACTGAAGGTATTTCCATTTGAACAACTAAAGAGTTTGCGTTTCTAATAATTTCATTGTTTGCTTTAATATCATCAGGTTTTAAATTGAAATTAGCTCCTGGCGCCACACTAATCATATTTTCACCAATTTTATCTATCATAATAAAAGCAACCCCACTTGATTCCTGGGAATCCCTAATAATGTATTTGATATTAATTCCCTCAGATTTTAATTGCGAAATCATTTGGTCTCCAAATGCGTCTGTTCCAATTTTGCCAATAAAAGTAGTTTTGGAATCGGACCTTGCAGAAGCAACTGCTTGATTCGCACCCTTTCCTCCTAAGAATTGCTTAAAAACACCTCCAGTTACAGTTTCTCCTGGATTAGGAAATCTTTCAGAGTAAATATTCAAATCCATATTGCTTGAGCCGACGATAAGAACGTAGCGATCGAGATTTGACATAGTTTAGCTTTTATAAAAACGATTCTTTAAATCATAATTTCTTTTATAATATCAAATTATGGATCATCACAATTAAAACCAAATGATCCTTAACGAATGGTTTTAATTTAATATAATTTTAAAAATAATAATAAGTAATGCAACTGTGCTTGAATAAGTAAAGTTACCTTGCTTGAAAATATAAAAAAAAAAAGTCTGAAATTCACAAAGGTGTTTAATATGGCCAAAGACAAGATAATTGGAGCAATCGTTATGATCCTTGGCATTTTAATCGCTATTGTTTACACTATGGGAAGCGTTGTTGATTTATGGGCTAATACCATAGGAGGGATCCCTAATTGGGATGTAGCGTTTAAATTGTTTGGTATCGATTGGCTCGATTATAGATTATTTACCGTACTACCGCTCTGGATTATGGTTCTTCTAATAGCGATTATTGCTATATGGATTGGGTACTCAATGTTGACATGTTCCCAGTATTTCACTGGATATACAACAAAACCCCAGCACCCGTTCCTTTAGAAGAATTAGAAGAGGAATTAGCAGCTGAAGAAGAATCCAAAGAGTAGAAAGAGCATAATTAACCTTTTTTATTTTTTTTCTTTTTAAAATTAAGAATATGATTCTAAAAGTGTAATTTCGTAAAGTCCATGTCCAGATTCGCTAAATTTATTTGAATCAAAGAATAATTAGGAATTTCTTTAGCATTATTAGTAAGGGGTGTTGTGCTTACGATGACTTCTTTGTATTTTCGACTTAAAAATAAAGTATGGTGCCGACCGTTAAAATTCGTATTATGATTAGTTATCACATTACATATCTGGGAATTAAAGAGAAACGCGTTAGCTCCGGCGCCAATTTCAATTTCTTTAAATATAAATTCCAAACCACTCTTTAAATCTTTGCCTTTTTGTATTTGGTCAATTATAGAACACAAATACTTTCGCGTATCTAAGCTAGTATCTTTAAAAATTCTATTCAATTTAGGGTTATTTAGTTTTTTTTCAGGAA
>Ga0307378_10007801_pt1 | contig 14347 bp, 13 predicted proteins | sample UN1MG_FD_202238 | JGI IMG/M metagenome (GOLD analysis project Ga0307378, IMG submission 202238) | Soil microbial communities from Risofladan, Vaasa, Finland - UN-1 | ecosystem: Environmental > Terrestrial > Soil > Coastal area > Acid sulfate soil | place: Finland: Risofladan, Vaasa | collected...
AGATCAGACTTAGCCAACTCTAACACCGGAGATCCTTCCATTAACAGTAGGACTGCCAGAGGCATAATCCACTCTTGTAACTAAATAATAGGTTGTTGTAGTTGTTAAAATAACTCTAAATGCTGGTACTGATTCGCTAATAAAACTATGTGATGCTGGCCCTGCAAATAGTTGATATTGATCGCCAGAATTCCCTTCAATAGTGTTTGTTGTTGTGCTAATACCCACTTGAACCAACGATAGGTTAATAGAACCACTAGTTGCCGATGAAAGAGCGGTAACATCCCAGACTCCTGCTGTTAATGAGATAGACGTTATTGTTTTAACACTTCCCGTTGATCCTGCCGCGATATTTTGAACTGCCGAAGAAATCCGCTCACCTAAAAAACCAATCGAAGGAGCTGTGTTTCTAGAACCCTTTAAAGTTCCCGATCCTGTCTGCGTTGTCGTATTGACCGTTGAACTTGTACTTGTAAATAATAATCCTTGATATCCAATTGATCCAGATCCAGTAATTGCATTTGTATTTGAAGAAGCAACCGCGCAGGATAAAAAATCATTCGTAGTGCCTCCGCAGGAAATGGCAGAAGCGGTCCCCGAGCTAAAACGACACCATTTTGAGCTATGAGTTACACCATTAAATGTAACTGCTGTAACGTTTTGAGCTGTCGTTATAAACTCGCAATACTCAAATGCTGATCCAGATGTCGAACTTAAGGTGAATGGACTATAAAAAGATGTTCTAAATGCATCAAAAACTCCTGATGAACAAGTTGAGCTAGTTGTTGACCCACCAGAATTGCTAAAATCACATAAATTAAAAAGTAAATATCCTATTCCAGTATGATCAAATAATTTTATACCTGTAGTACCCAGATTACCTCTGCAATTAAATATATTTATTTGAGAGAGAGAGCTTGAAGAACTAAATGTAATCCCTGAAGCATCAGCACAATCTAAATAGCAATTATTCAAATTTACAACAGATGCAGCGGAGCCAGTAACTGCAAGGAAATTATCGCCATTTGTTACAAGTCGAATCCCTGATATCGTGTTAGTAGAGGCAACAGTAAGTGTGATTTTTCCAGTGATGGATGGTGTACTTGCAGATGCCCCTTGCCATGAAGCGATGTTTACGTTAGCAGGTAGAGTAACGTCTTCAATAACACTATCCCGAAGGAACACAGTTTCTCCCGCCCCGGCCACAGCTAGAGCCGATGCAAGCGTGACGTGGCTTCCGTTAGATGGATCAGTTGCGACTATGAGAGGAGTAACCCCATATTTTCCAAGGGCATTCGAATGTGTATAACTCATTGATTACCTTTCGAGTTTTGATTTGTCTTCGCGCGCCTTGCGATCTTCGTATTCAGGGCGTGCAAACACGGCTTCTGCGAAAGCTTCTGGATCAAGGGGAATCGAAGCAACGCCAGCAGCCCTTAGCTTTGGTTCCCATTCACTCTTGAGTCTCTTAGCGCATTGTTCATACTTATGCTCAAGGATATATTTCAATCTACGGCACATGTCATCTTCGAACTCATCGCTAGGGATGTCGTTCATAATAACGCGCTTTTGAGTCTCTGATAGTTCAAATATTTCTTTATCGTTTACTTTTACTTTCATTGTTTTTTCCTTTTGTTAGCAAACTAAATTTCCAGAAAACTTGCTATTTGAATTTATACTACACGTTTTAGTGCTACCTGAAATTATAAATTGTATTGTAGCTGTATCACCTGCATCCATGTCTGTGAGCGTTGAAAAACCGAAAGATGCCACGTTTGCAGTGTCTGAAGCAGGCCCTTTCCACGCGTAATACGTAGATCGATTACTAGTGACAAAATTTTGAATTGTTCCTGTGTGAGCCGAAGTAACCCCATTACAAAGCAATGTTAAATTAAATTGGTATCTTCCAGTGACTGGAGCTGTAAAGATTGATGATGCAAAATCTCCGTTTTGATCAAAAACTTCTGTACCTGTCCACAATAAGACATAGCTTGTACCATCTCCAGAAACGTTTGATTGTGTTGCAGCTTCAGCAAGAAAAGCTGGTTGAAGTGTGCTTTGATTGATTCCAAATCTTGTGATTAGTGCTGTTTGAGTTGTTGTATTAATAGTGTTAGAAGAATTTGTGAAAACTAAATTTGAGTAACTAACCGTTCCTGACCCGCTAACTGCATTTGTGTTAGTACTATTAATATCGCAGAATTCTAAAAGAGCAGATGTGCCAATAGAAACTGCTGAAGCTGTTCCACTAATAATGTTGCAATGTTTATAGAATTGCGGTCCGCTGCCACCTAATGTAAATGCAGTGACGTTTTGTCCTGAAGTATCACAACCAGAATATGCGGCACTGCAAGCGGCTGTACCTGATGAAGTTGTAGGATTAGTCATAGAAGAAAATACAATATTAGTATTGCCTGCTGAGCAAGTATTTGCTGTTGAAGATCCTCCAGAATTACTCATAAATAAACCACTAGTAGCAAGAGATCCAGCACTTGAATTTGAAAATAGTGCTATTCCGGTTGTTCCGAGATTCCCTTTGCAATTTGTAATATTTAGCGCCGAACTTCCAGAAGACGAGCTAAACGTAATCCCAGAAGCATCGGCACAATCCAAATAACAATTATTTAAATTAACAACAGAAGCAGCCGATCCAGTTACAGCTAGGAAATTGTCTCCGTTTGTGACTAGTCGAATACCTGAGATCGCAGAAGTTCCCGCCCCCGTCATCGTGATTTTTCCGGTGATGCTTGGCGTGTTAGCAGAGGATCCTTGCCACGAGGCGATATTTACCCCTGGGGTTAGGGTAATCGACTCAGAAACAGAAGTTCTCAAAAAAATAGTTTGACCAGCGACGGCTGCGCTCATGGCCGACGATAATGTGACGTGCGTGCCTCGCGATGGATCAGAATCTACAATTAGGTCGGCTTCACCGTAGCGATTTGTGCTTAAAGCATGAGAAAATGACATATTCTATCCTATATTTTATTAGAATTGCTCTGACCACGTAATGCCTGCTGATGCAACTATTCCAGCTCCAAGGCTAGTAGCGCTAATTGTCAAAGTTTCGGAGGTGTTTAGTCGAATCGGCAAATTATCAATATTAATTTGAATATTAGTGTTTCCGTTTAAATAATACACTGCTAATACTCGTCCTCCAGTAATTGTCGTCCCCGCTATATCATAAGATACCACCGACGTAGTTGATGAAATATCTGTATAAGACGGCGATCCACCCAACGTGGTATTCAAAATAACACGAAAAACCGCATCTGCATTTGACGTATTTGCAACTGATAAAAACAAAGGATTTATATATTTTTTGTTATTTATACTGTTAAATGTCGCGTTATTTCGTATAGTTAAAATATTTAATTGTGTTGTTACAGAAGATTTTGAATTATTTATTGCATTGAGAAGACCACTGTCATTTGTGATACCTTCAACAAACGCTGCCATCGAAGGCACTTGGACGACAATATTTGAGTTATTTGTTGTATTTAATACTTTAATTGAAAGCGGCATACTTGGATTCAAAACACTCGTCGTTGTGTTTTGATTAGAATATTTTATTTGATGAACAAAAACAAATGATCCTGTTTCCTGGCTTTCAATATAAAAGTTTATAGCACCGAAGCCTAGCCATTGATATTGGATTTTGTAGACGTTTCCTTTTGTGGGGTCTAAAATTAACCCTGACAATCCTGTGCCGTCCATTTTGTCTTTATTCCAAGATGACTGAGGTATATAGTTGTCACTTGAATTTGATCGCCGATTTATCCCAAAAGATGTGCCATTGTATCCGAAAAAGAAACCATTAACTTCGTTGCCAAGTCCTACCTCCTGAACACTGTTAGCGGCACCTGTAGTAAATATTGCTGTAAAAAGACACAACCCTCCTTGACCCGTTCTGTAGTGTAGGTTGTCTTTTGATTGCAGGCTTGCTGAAGAGCTTGTAGTTGCAGTTGTACTACATACAGCGAAAGGAACACTGTGCGTAACAGTTCCGCTACCTGTTACTGTTGAGGTAGTTTCATCGGTGTTTATGTTGTAAGGAAACTGTAACTGAATTCTTGGCGTCAGTTGAGTCGAAACAAGATTTCCAAAAGCATCTTGGTTTGAGAATATAGAGTTAATTGCATTAGCGAATGACATGATTATCCTTTATTAAGCCATTACCCAAGTTCCGACAATTGACGTTGCGTAAAAAAAACCATCCGCAGATCTAAATCTTAAAGTAACTGAATCTCCAATTGCTGTACTTGTGCAAGTGCCCGCAGCAGATGTAATTAAACTACCAAGCCGGATTTGTTGGGCTCCAACAGATTGAATTACTAGCGCAGAAGCGCTTGTGCAAATGTATTCAAAAAGGTCACCGTCCGCAAGTCCGGCTGAAGCAGGAAGAGTACGAGTAAAAGCACCTGTTACAAACTCTCCAGAATTTAATACGCTTGTAGCACTAGCAGAAGCATCGGCATAAGGAGGACTTTTAATTGTAAGTGTTGACCCTGAACCGGATGTTTTAGATCCGGACAATCCTAATATTGACCAATTCCCAAGTGTTGGCGACAAAGCCCCACCAGAATCCCCTGTTATTGTCTCACCAACGACTCCACCATCTAAAGAAAAATCAATGGTATTTAATCCACCAGTTATAACAATGCCAGACCCTACTGTGTATGTAACGAGGCCTGCTGCTGTCGGAACTACTGGAGATGTGCCAGCGGGTACCGCGAACGAATCAACAGCTAGGCCGCCACCTGATAACTCAACAAATCCGTTAGCATCGACTGAAAATTGCGAGGAGTTAAAAGCGGCAAAACCAACGTGAACTAAGTCACTAGCTGCAATCGCTGAAGCAACTTGTGCCTCGATTGTAGCAGTGTTTGCGCCTGTTCCGTCTGTTTGGATAGGGATTGCTTGCGCCCCTACCACGGTGGCTAATATTGAGATCTGACCAGCACCATCTGGAGTGATCGGAGAAGTGCCAGCATCTAATAATACCTCATCAATAGCTAGGCCGCCACCCGCTAACGATACAAAGCCATCGGCATCGACTGAAAAGGCCGCTGAGTCGAAGTTGCAAAACCCGACTTTAGTAGGGTCGGCTGCTGCAAGAGCTTGGGATAATTGGAAATTGTATGTGACCGTATCGCCTAATGCTGTTGATTCAACAGGATTGACCCCGGCGACGGTAACAGTACTGAGTAAATTTAGATTATTAGCGACTGGAACTGCAATTGTTGCGTCATCAGCTGTGAACTGAAGAGGGACACTAGGAGGTAAAATACCTGTTGAGACTCTTAATCTTCCTGCCTGACTCATTACTCCCCCTTACCGTAAACAAGTGCCGCGTAAACAGCGTTTGTCAATTCAGCATCTACCGTCGGAGCAATCAATGATTTAATCCACAGTTGAGAGCCTTTTTCATACCGAAACATTTCGTTAGAATCTTGATCACTTGTCAAGTCATACAAGACGAAACCATCACTTGCTATGACAATGTTATCCGTTATACCATCAAATGAAAGCATATAGGTTCCATTTGAATTATTGGTAATATGAATAACCCGCATCGCGTGATCGAAAGGACTTCCCATTTTTGTATAGGAAGCCGTGATGCTTGCAATCGGCACGTTAATAATTTCTGCAAAACGAACGATATTACTAGCCATGGTTACTCACTTTTTGGAGATTCTTCTTCCGGTTTTTCTTCTTCTGTCAATGCTGCTTGTTGTTTCGCTTGCTCAATTCGACCCAAAAGAAAAGCATTCACTTGATTATTTGCTTCCAACGCATCAGGGATCGAGCTTGCCGGATCACAGACAAAAGAGAATTCTTTTTCGTTAACTTCTACGACAAGATGAGATTTCATTTTTAGCATGTTCAGCCTCATAAAAAAGGGTTAATGATAAATATAATTTACCACTAACCCAAATTTTAATGCTATATCAAGATCAATTTATAATCATATAACCGCAGACTGAAACATCTGTAGCAATAACGGCTGTAGCGTCGATTGGGTCAAGAGCATTGATATCAAATGAAACGCCATTGACGATCGCTCCTCTTGAGATAATACCAATGGCTGCTGCGCCTGTTGCCCCAATAGTTTGTCTCCAAACAATGACTAGGGAGTTTGTTGTAACCGCGGTAGTAGCTACGGTGATCGTTCCTGCGACAAGAGTAACTGAGCCGAAAGAGTTGGCGCCCGCTGCCGCTACTGTTCCAACGTTTGCCGAAAGAATTTTATTTCCGGATGTTGAAAAACTGAGATCGCCTGCAACGTTGAAGTTTCCTGTTCCAACCGTTGCTGTAATCCCGCCCGCGGCATCCGATGCAGTCAGTTGAATCGCCGTCGCTGCTACTTGTGAAGATGTGAAGTTAGTTTGAAGGGCTGTGTCGGAATCTAGCCCCCCTGCTGCCGAAAGTAAAGTAATAGCATTGGCTGCAGCTTCTTCACCGTTAACAATAACACGACCTGCAGTGGAAGCTAATGTAAGATCAATGCCGGCACCCGAAACACTAAAGTTAGACGCAGCTGCTCCATCGAGTGACAATGCCCCTGTCGAATCAATTGCAATGCCACCAGTTCCACTATCAACGTCTATCCCCCCATCAGCTGCACTTGCTTGAATTCTCACAGAATCAGCCACAGCAGCTTCGCTAGAAATTAGACTAAGTTGAAGAGCACTTGATGCTGAAATTCCACCGGCTACTGAAACTAGCTCAACCGCTGAAACTGCAGCTTCTTCACCTTTAACAATGACTCTTCCTGCGTCAGATAGTAGCGTTAAATCAGCAAGCGCACCTGAAACACTAAAGTCAGACGCTGTAGCAGCACCCAAACTTATTCCTGCAGCCGTATCAACTGTAACCGCTCCGGCACTTGCTGAACCAACGGCGATAACATGGGCTGCTGCGCCTGTTGCTAGGTTTAATGCACCGGCTCTTGTGCCTGTAAGAACATTAAGTGTTTGAGTTCCAGCTGTACCTATGCCAGATAATATATTAACTGTTGAGTTAGCAGCAGAAGCCCCATTAGCTATAGAGATTACTTGAGCAGAAGCGTTGATCGCTGAACCGACGTCAATATCTTGACCAGCTGTTGATCTTCCAACTGTAATTTTTCCTGTTTGGGTTGTGCTTCCAACAATAATCTCCGCTGCTGTAGAACCCGTCAACACCATGTCGCCAGTTCCAGCTTGTAGAGTCAAACTTGCACTTCCAGTTAACGAACCGACTGTGACAACGTTAGCTGCCGCATCATTGGCAATCCCAACAGTGTTGCCGGCTCCCACAAGAGCGAAGTTGCCTGCACCCACGTTAACGGTAATTGCTCCAGATGATCCACCTATAACCGTTGCTGCTCCTCCGGACGCGTTAAGGGATAAAGCTCCAACTTGAGTCAAAGCTGCAAGTGTAGTCAATCCCGTGACGTTCAATGTACTATTTAGTGTGATTGCGCCATTTAATGTAATTGCGCCGGTAAATGTAGATGTTCCATTTACAACTAAATTCGACCCAACGGTCATTGTCGTTGTGGAAGCAATGGACCCGGGAGCAATAAACACGGAAGGAATTGAAAGGATGATCTCGTGAGAGGGCGCACTAGCTGTTGAAGTGACTTGATTGGCGGTGCTTACAATTGCAATGTTACCGCCAGAGGGAGATACCGTAGTCGATCCATCCGAAAGGGTGTCAAGATTTCCGCTTGAGCTTGAAACTAATGTCCAATTTGGAAGTCCTGCTGAGTTTCCAGCTTGATAGTATAAATTACCAGATCCCGCTACGCCTGCACTATTCTTTTGATCCAGGCTAGAAAGCCAAAGATAACCCGCAGCATACTGTTTATCAATCGAGTTACTAGGATTGCGTGGTGCAAGGACCATCGGCATTACCGAGCCGCCCTGCGGTGAATCGGAATATTGGAAACTTGAAGGAATAAATGGAGACGTCATGATAACCCCTATGGTAGTTTTTTCTTTACCATGACATAATGAATTAAATATTTAAATAATCCTAAACGTGCATGATTGCACTCTGTGAGACGTATGGAGCAAGAATTTCTTTCTATAAAGGAAGTCGCGGTTATCTTTGCAGTGAATGAGGTAACGATTAGACGCGCTATACACAAAGGATTGATTGTGGCTGTCAAAATTGGTGATGGGAAAAGGAGCCCCTATAGGATTAGTCGAAAGTCAATCGAGCAAATTCATAGCACGATTATTTATCAACATGGGGAAATTGTGAGGAAATGGATCGAGAAGAATAAACTATTTTGATTTTTTCTTAGCCTTCTTCTTTTGCATCGCTCTAAGGAAAAGTAATATTTTACCTAAATCATCGGTTGGCTTCTAAAATAAAAAGAGATTGATTCACTTTGACTTCTTCTTAGACAAAGCACGCTTTACTTTTGCAGCATAAAAGTTCATAAGTTTAGCGTCGCTCTCAAGTTGCTTTCTTTTTTCGCTTTTTTCTTTGGTCATTAAACTCTCGCTCTTTTGCTTTCAAGTGTTTATCATATTCCTTATAATAGCCATGCTTAAAGACTTCCTCTTCTTCAACAAACCAAAACGGCTTATTTGGATCGTCTTCTTCACCCTCGCGTTGAGCCATGCGAGTCAACTCATGAAAGGCTACAGTGCCCCTGCTATCTTGTGTATTAGAGTCCCATCCTCCCCAGAAGTTTTTTCCTGAAGTAACGGGGATTTGTGAACCTTTTCTAAGCTTCTCGACAATCTCCGAATCAATCGGTTGGCCATCCTTCCTAAAGTAAAGGTATCGCTTGTCTTTTTCACCACCAACATTTGAGTTGAATTTAACGGTAACATGTCGCCTATCACCTGGCACATAGACTTCGTTTAAAGGAGCCGACCTTAAGTCTTCAGGAATTTTGTCTAGGTCAAAGGAGATTTTAGATTCCTTAACCTCTTCCGGCTCTGATTCTAATTCCGCTTCATTGACCTTGTGAAGCTTTCCATCTACATCAATAACAGCTTGACCATTGCGGATCTCACGTACCGTTCCAACGCCTTTTGGAGAAGAGACTAGATTACCTTTTTCAATAGGCACATTCTCTATTTTCTCTGTCGGCACACTGGTGGACACTTTTGACTCTTCGGCTTTCATGGGTGCTTTATAAGCATCATACATATCTTTGACGATCTTATGGACTGGCTCACCAGAGGCTTTCTTCTCTTGAAATTGCTGATAGAGAAGGTCGAATTCTTGGCGATTCATTCCTTGATAGTTTTTTAGATTGTCCGCAACCTTTAAAAACGTCTCAATATCTTTGTCTTTATGCTTCTTAACTCCCTTTTCAAGTTTGCCCCATAATGGATCTGTCTCCTTAGAAATGTTTGGCAATTCTGGCTGTGGAGGCGCTGCCGGCAATCCTTGAGTAGTAGGAATTCCTTCAGGTTGCGCGGTTTCAGGTGGTTGTGGTACAATGGGTTGCGTAACTTGATTAACTGAAGGAGGTTGTAATGTTTGGGATGATTGTTGCGGTGACCCTTGGGGTGATCCTGTCAAAGCTGGTATCATTCCTTTTAGGTTCGTAGGAAGTGCCCTATCTAAAACACCCATAGCTTCCGGCGCGTATTGTGATGCCATAGCGCCAAGCTTTGGGGCTATGGCAGCCCCTGCTGCTAAAGGGATAGCCGATTTTGCGCCTTGTTTGACAATTTCAGGTATTGGGTCGTAATCTTTTACAGCTTGATCGGCTTGTAATAACCGATTAGATTCTTGACTTTCAGGAAAGGGCTCAAAAGGCTGTTCGTTTGTTCTTAATTTAGACAAAGCTGTCTTATCAAACTTGCCTAAATATTTTAAAATTTCATCTGGCGATTTACCTGCATTTACCGCTTGTTTTATTCTTGAACCAAGAGCGGGAAATGTTTTTGATAAATAATTTAATATTTGCTCGACTGTATATCCCGCCGCTAACCCACCTAGATAATTCATTATCTGCGACCTTTATAAAACGGGTTCAATCTCCAAATGATTTCATTTAGTCCAAAACTTTTATCGGGATGCTGTCCTAATAAAGGCAACTCACTCCTCTGGTAGCTATCTAATTTAAGTTGTCCTGAATTCACCATTTCGTTAATCATTTTTTCAAACTCTTGCCACTCAACGTTCTTTCCTAGTACCTGGTCGCGAAGAAGCAATAAGGATGTTCCGGGTACTACATTGCTAGCAGCATCATAACTCCCTGTTTTAAAATCTTTTTTTATTACGTCTTTGTATTTATCTAACTCATTTTGTCTTGATTTTAACGCCCTGTTAGCGATTTCATCAAAACGGGGATCTTCTGGAGAAACATTAATTCTATCTAAAACGGACTTAACTTCCGGTAATTTTTCAAAAGAATTTTTATATTGTTGAGAAAGTGGATTTAATATTCGTGCAGTTTCTACCGGGCCCCATGCGTTATTTTTTAAGATTTGTTCCGCTAGGTCGCGTTGTCCATTTTCAACTAAAGTTTTAGCATAGTTTCCCAATTGATCGACTTGTCGATTGTATTCGGGTTCATTATAGTTCGATCTTTCCGCGACTTTGTTAAAATCTGTAGCTGCCTTTTGATATCTGTCGTATTCTTGCTTTACTTTTTGAGCTCGCAACGCATCGTTTTTTATATCTCGAAATTCAGGTCTTAGGCTAATTCTTTCAGCAATTGCGAAGTCTTGCGGGTTAAGTTCCGGTAATTGTTCTCTTAGCTTTGTTCTAACCCTTTCTTGCTGTTGAGCTCTTAACGTGTTGATATCCCCTACAGTTTTTGCGCCCTTGATCATATCATCTATCTCAGCGCGCGCCGCTTGATCATGAATTTGCATTGATCTTATGGCGGGTGCCGGATCTAACCCGGAAGATTTATATTGTCTTGTTACCGAGTCGTATTGCTCCGGTGAGTAAGTTTTAGGGATAGGCCCTCTCCCAAGCTCAATCCCCTCTAATACATCACCGTATGGCTCGCTAGTAGGAGTTGGCAACTGCATTGGCAACTGCTCTTGCGCCTCTTGTTTGGGCGCAGCTCCTTGACTTGCTGATACCTGATTATCTCCCTCCGGTGCTTGCTGTTCACCTCCCGGTCCCTTTGGCATCATTTTAGACTGAAGTTGTTGCGAGACCATAGGGTAGAGCTGCGCTAAATACTTCTCACTTCCCGGAATGCCCGCCCCTGCTTTCATGATGGAGGTCATCAATTCAAGAGGGTTTAAATCTTCTTGGGTTCCTAAATTCTTGATTTCATCTAAGGCACCTTGCAACTGCCCTCTTTGATAGCGATTCTCCATCAGTTGAGGCGCGCTCTTGCCAAGATTTGTCATGGCTTGACCAATGGATTGCCAAGGGGAAACTTTTGCGGGTAATACGGAAACCATAAAAATACCTTAAATTAATTATTAGCCGAGCAGACCTGGTTGGTACACATTTTGCGTTGGAGAGAGGGCAGTTTGCGCTTGCTGCATCCAGTTTTGTGTAGGTTGTTGAGCGTATCCCATCAATTGCGGGATTGCCTGTTGCTGCATCCCTCCGCGCATAGCGGCAATGTTAGTCTGCAAGTTGGAACCCTCACGCCCTAGCTGATTACGGAAAGCCGTGCTACCGAGCGATCCACCGCTCCCCATTGAAGCAAATCTGTTTGCAAGATCTGGTATAGTATTTTCTTGAAACTGGCGTTGCATTGGGGCTTCAAACTGATTAAAAAAGTCTTGATCGTTGAACATGGATTGCAACCAATCTTGACCCTGTTGATAGTTCTGGTTTTGCGTAATGTCACCCTGATTTGAACCGCCTTTGATCTTTTGCATGAGATCATCAAGAAAGCTGAGTTGACCTTTATTATAGGTTGAACTCATTTGCCCTTGTTGGCCAGTGAAAGCCTGAAGAACTGGTCCTAAAACAGACATAATTGCGGTGATTGAAGCGGGGTCCATTTTAAAGCCTCCCTGAGTTGGTGCTGTCATAAACATCCCATAAGTTTTTCTTCATACTAACATTTCAATATTTTTATTTATACACCTAACCGAAGATATTCGATAATGATAAATCCCGAATAGGCCGACAAATCCACGGTTGAAGTCAAAACAATCTGTGTATCACTCATGGTAAAGCTAATCTGGGTATTTCCTTCGTTCTGATAAGTAAAGAAGTCTCCATCGCCCGCACCAACTGCACTATTAGGCAAGCTTGCCGTCCCCCACATATTTGTTATGACAAACTCAGGGTTGATATTGGCAATAGGAAAAACCGGATCACTCGTTAAAGTTAAAGTCAAAACCCCGGCATTTGGTAGCGATGGAATAAACGCTATCGCTTGATACCCATTGCGAACGGTACGCCTCGAACCATAGAAAAAAGCATTCCCGTTCTGCACTTCCGCAGCTTGGAGATACTGCCCTATTTTCTTATCATTGATCGTATTCGCGTGATCAGTCAGCGTGTCCAGAAGGAATCCATTGAATCTTTCAGGCTCTTGAGGAATTTCCAAGCCTGTAGGAAGAAAGGGTGAGAACGGCTCAATAGGATTCGTTGGAATTGTCATATTAACCTACCTGCCGGCCTTCCCATGACCATGAGTGCATAAATCTCAATGTCTGAATTGACAATGCTAGGAACTGCCATTTGTCTATCAGATAAGGTGAATTGCATTTGAATAGTGGAGGCAACCGCTTCACAAAACAAACGATAAATTGTCGCATCCCCTACACCGACTTGATATGGGTTTGTGCTTGTTTCAATGATATTGCTTTGATAATTATCACTTAAAGGTGTGTTGATGGGTAAATTACTACTGTCCCCAAATAGATTACATGTCAATTGCCCTTGGCTTGTTGTCTTCATGTAGCAATCAATACGATGCAAGCGAGTCTTCTTATCTTGCCCAAAGAAATTAAAGTATTTTGTTTGTATATCAATCCCACTAATCTTTGTTATTTCCCCGCTATTGCCATAAGCCCCTGTTGTATCAACGGGAACAAGGACTTGACCCGGATTATAGCTAACAACTCGTATATAAACAGGTGTTGCAGCAATAGCCGGAAGATTAATAACGATAGTTCCAGTTAAATAATCAATTGTCCCTCCGGCAACTCCTGATACATAAAGAACACCATCAAGACTACTGTCTACATACTCCAAAACTCCAATGTTTATTTGAACCGACCCAGGAATAATTGGAACGTAGTCAATTTGATAAAGATATAAAACACCGGAAGCATCCCCACCATAAACGGGCTCATATTCATTTAATGAAAAGTCATCTGCTGCATTCGTTGGATTGGAAACCTTGTAGCTTCTTCCATTAAGTGAGCTCCCATCACTATTTGTAGTGCCCGTTATTCCGGTTAGCGTGACCCAAGAGCCATCCGGCATATTATTTGCGGTGCTTGTGAAGGTAGTCCCAACGATTGCGCTAATTGATAGAGTTGGCGAGTTGATGCTGCTAGTTGTTTCTAATTGAACAACGTAACCCTGTTGGTTTCCCGCGACAATTGTTTCAAACCCATCGGAGGAGTTACCGCTTTCCCAGAGAAGATCTCCGTAGGAAGACCAAGGATCTGTTAAGTCTGCCCAGGTTTCAACTACGTCACTTACGGGATAATAATACCCAAAGCAAGTAAAAACGTCATCGAACTTTGCCCAAGTCATCGTGTCGTAATTTAAAACCAAAAGTTCATCCGGATAAGTCCCGTCGGGATTTCTGTCGCTTGGAATTGTCCAATAATTTAGCTTATTATCAAAAGATCTTATTCCTTGAACGCGTTGAAATCCAAAGTTACTTTGCCGAATATTGAATATTTCTTCGGGAATCTTTTCATCAATTCTACGTGTTCCGTTGGTGTCGCCGATAACCATTCCGCGATTACTTATCGCCATCATCCCTTGGTCAAATATGACCGTACTCCCCGTACAGTCGCTACCGAGCTCCACATTAACTCGTTCCCAAATGAATGGATTTTGGGCATTATTAACAAAGCGCAAGATCCAAGTGCTACGAGAAAAGTAAACAATAAGAGTATCCCGGACAAAGCCAGCGCCAACAATAGGCTGATCAGTAGGTGCATCGTTTGCCCCACCACGGCCAAAAAGATCATCACGCGCTGCATTTACATCCACCCCTTGTGTTGAATTAACATTTGGTACCGGTTCCGAGTAATAGGGCGTTCCAATTTGCGTCCACCGTGCTCTATTAACAAAGGTATTTATCCCTTGTTCATTTCCCTCTTGCGTATTGAGGAAGACCAAATACCCACGGTAAGCAAAGATTAGCAAAGCCCCTACAAGGGCGTTATTTGTGTCTACAGGAGGATTGTAATTAACCCAACCCACACCGCTAGTTAATGAA
>Ga0307378_10007802_pt1 | contig 14344 bp, 10 predicted proteins | sample UN1MG_FD_202238 | JGI IMG/M metagenome (GOLD analysis project Ga0307378, IMG submission 202238) | Soil microbial communities from Risofladan, Vaasa, Finland - UN-1 | ecosystem: Environmental > Terrestrial > Soil > Coastal area > Acid sulfate soil | place: Finland: Risofladan, Vaasa | collected...
GGACCCGCAGGTCCTGGAATTTATGACAGATTTCCTCAAAACGAAACTTCGAAGGGTAATTGTCCCTGTTCGCAATGTCGCCGGCTTTGCAGGCAATCGAATAGCTTTTTTGCTTTTCAGCCGTATTACCGTCCTGGCACAACAGTACGGTGTTGAGCTGATGGATTACCTCATCGGTCCCTATACAGGCAGACTAATGCCGCCTTTGGCCACTTTGGACCTGGTGGGGCTGGATATTCATAAGGCAATAATCGAAAGTCTGAGCGCAAATACCAATGACGAAATGCATAACCAGCTTGTCGTACCCGATTATGTTGAAAGAATGCTTGATAAAGGCCTTTTGGGCAGAAAAACCGGTGCCGGTTTCTATAAGAAACTGGAAAGTGGGAAATATGTGTTCTTTGACCCGGAAACTTGTGATTATATACCAGCCATACAGCCTCATGTAAGCTTTGTGGAAAAAGCAAGACATTTTATTCATATGGGAATGTATCGTAATGCCTTTGACGTTATCAAAAGCGCTGCCGGGCCGGAAGCTGAAATTGTAATGGATTTGCTTTGCACGTACATTGCATACTCTTTTGCCCGTATAGGCGATGTCGTTGACCCCCAGGCCGGTATAGATGCTGTTGACAGCGTGATGAGTTCGGGATTCAACTGGGCGCCGCCAAGTGTAATGGTCAGTATGCTCGGCGGCAAAAAAGCCGTGGTTGAACTGCTGGAAAAAAGAGGTTTTATTGTTCCGCTGTTTCTGCGGGACAATGATGTACCTCACAATCAAATTCCAAATTTCGGAAAGTACTTTATAGCCCGTTAAACGTACAATGAAAAAAGACCACGTATATATTTTGGGCGGATACCAGACGGACTTCGCCAGAAACTGTGCAAGAGAAGGCAAGCACATAGCTGCTATGATGCGTGAGGCCTATGAGGGCGGCGCGGGCAGTACCGAAATACCGCCGGAAGATATCGACGCTGCGTTTATCGGCAACTTTGCCGCTGAGCTGTATTGCATGCAGGCCCATCTTAACGCCTTTTTCGTGGATTTTGACAAGCGTTTTATGGGTTTGCCGACCTGCCGTTTCGAGGCCGCCTGTGCCTCAAGTGCCGTAGCCGCCCTTGCGGCAATAGCATACATACAGGCCGGCATTTATGATTTGGTCTGCCTGATTGGTGTTGAGCAAATGAAGACCGTCGATGCCGTCAAGGGCGGAGAATTTCTCGGCACGGCTGCCTGGTACGAAAAAGAAGCCGCAGGCATAGAGTTTTCATTCCCCAAACTTTTCGGCAAACTGGGCGATGAGTATGACAAAAGGTACGGCCTCGACGACAAATATCTTGCGAGAATTTCCGAGATTAACTATAGAAACGCAAAAAACAATCCTAACGCCCAGACACGAGACTGGTTTATGGACTTCGAGCATGCGAACACGGTGGGTAAATATAATACCGTAATTGGCGGCAGAATTAAGGTCACAGATTGTTCACAGGTGACAGACGGTGCAGTTTGCCTGTATCTTGCCTCAGGCCGATATGCCGACAGATATGCCAAGCACAGGGCGATAAAGTTGGACAAAATCCCCTTTATAAGCGGATGGGGACATACAACCGCACCGATTGAGTTTGCCAGGAAAATATCTGATTCAGCCCAAAGTGAATATGTTCTGCCGATGACCCGCAAGGCCATACTCGACGCTTACCAACGTGCCGGCATCAAAGACTGCTGGCAGCTTGATGCTATTGAAACTCACGATTGCTTTACGACTTCGGAATATATGGCCATTGACCATTTTGGTCTGACAAAACCGGGTCAATGTTGGAAGGCGATAGAAGACGGTGTAATCGAAATGGGCGGTAAACTGCCTGTCAATCCCTCAGGTGGACTTATCGGTTGTGGGCACCCTGTGGGAGCTACCGGATCCCGGCAGTTACTTGACGCTTACAAACAGCTTACCGCTGCTGCCGGCAATTACCAGGTGGATGGTGCGAAGGCCGTTGCCGCGTTGAATATCGGCGGCACCGCCACAACAAACGTATGTTTTATTGTACGAGCGTGAGATGTTGTGGCTGTGGATTGTGATTGTTTTTAATATGGGCTCAAAATGCAAAACGACTTTCAAATCGTTGAAATGTTACCTGGGCATGCACCCGAGGTTGCTCGTTTGCATTTAGAGGCGATAAAGACCGGATTCATAAGCTCGTTGGGTTTAGACTTTATTACTGCTTTATACGAGGCTGTCGCAAAAAGTAAATCCGGTTTCGGCTTTGTTGCTGTGCGCAGCCAAACACTTATTGGCTTTGTAGCCTTTGCCACAAACATAAATGCCCTTTATAAATCAGTGCTGTGGAAAAAGGGTCTTACGTTCGTTTGTCTGTTGGCAGGCAGGGTGTTTTCTTTCCGAAACCTCAAGCAGATACTTGAGACATTGTTTTACCCTGCCAGAACAAGTCGATTGAACCTCCCCGGCTCCGAACTGCTTTCGGTAGCGGTTGCTGCAGAACAACGCCGTAAAGGTGTAGCTGCAGCGTTGGTAAAAACAGGTCTTGCCGGCTGCGACGCAAGACGCATAGACAAAGTCAAGGTGCTTGTCGACGCTGGCAGCGAACCGGCAAACAAATTGTATCTGAGATGCGGCTTTGAATTAGCCGCGCAGATAAACAACCACGGTATCAAAAGTAACGTTTATGTGGGTCGAACGGGTTGTTCTCATAAGCCTTGCTGATTTTCAAGGCGCGCTCCACGAAGACCTTCCATCTTGAAAAAGCCCTTTTTCCAGACCACCAAAGCTGAGATTATACAGACCCCAAGATAAACAAAAACCGCATACCACGTCCTTATCTGGCTTATTGAAACGCCTGTGACGGCGTAAAGACCTGCCAGAAGATAGCATATAGTGACGGTTTTCTTCAGAGGAATACCCCTGTCGATTAACTGGTCGTATATATGGCCGCGGTCGGAAACAAACAAAGGTCTTTTATTTAATATCCTTCTTACCAGCGCCGTGGCCGTATCGAGTATGGGAAGCCCGAAAACAACTATCGACGCCATCCACCATCTTGGCACCTGTTCTGCGAACAGAATCATAATCGCCGCAACCGTAAATCCCAACACCATAGACCCCGCATCGCCCATAAATATCTTGGCAGGATGTCGATTAAAAGGCAAAAACCCGCACACCCCGCCCACAAGCCCAAGGCATATTATCATTCTTACAGGGTCACCGACTTCGCTGGAGCCCCACGTCGAACGATGAACAGCCAACAGCAGCAGTGCCGTGGTAATAATAGCTGTCACTCCCGCGCAAAGACCGTCCAGACCATCAAGCAGATTCAGGCTGTTTGTTGCGCCAAGAACAAAAAAGATAATAACAGGGACACCGAGATACAATTCCAGCTGCTGCGGCATTTGCCAGCCGAACGGGTCGGTAAAATAGTGCAGCGCCGGCCGTATGCCGGCCAAAATCAAAGCACACGCGGCAATAACCTGGCCCAAAAACTTTTTGCCGGGACTGATATCGAAAATGTCGTCTAAAACACCGATAAAGCACGCTATCGCTGCCCCCGCCAGTATGCCCAACAGCCATCGCATTGCCGTACCGAGGTATTCCTGGCTGTGGATACAATACAGACCCGTCAGTATGCCGACCGTCAATCCTAAAAGTATGCCGATGCCACCCAGATATGCCACAGGCTCCTTATGTGTTTTTACGATATTGTCGGGCTTATCGACGATGCCGAATTTTAACGCGATTTTTTTACACAGCCATGTTGCAGCCAGTGCACATATAAACGATGTAACTAATACCGGCCAGAATTGAAATGTCCAGCTTAACGGTCTTTTGGGCCCTATGAAATCTGCAAACATATATGTTTCCTGTCGCACACTCGCAAACAGAATAGTTTAGCTTTTTCTTTGATTCTTGTCCAGCCTTGAGACCTTTGTAAGATGTTTTGTAAAATTGTATATATAAAAGATTTGGACACTCAGCGTTTTCCCGCTTAGAATAAAGGTTTTACTGACCTGCGTTTTTGACTATGACTTAAGAAAGCTGAAGTTTTTATGCGGATTCTGTTAACAAGCATAGGCCGGCGGGGGTATCTGGTTGAATACTTCAGGCAGGCAGTCGGCGCCGACGGCCAGGTCTGGGGAGGCGATAACGACAAGTACGCACCCGCCCTGCATTTCTGCGATGAGTCTATGCTACTGCCCGAGGTCACCGGAACCGCCTACATTGACCGGTTAATGGCATTATGCAGAAAAAACCAGATAGATATGGTGGTGCCGCTTATTGACCCTGAGCTGGAAGTGCTGGCCCAGCGAAGACAGGAATTCTACGATATGGGTATAATGGTGGTTGTTTCACCGCCCGAAACCATCCAAACAGCGTTTGATAAATATCTTACATACCGCTTCGGAAAGGATAACGGCATTGCTGTTCCTGAGACCACAGTGACAATCGATGATGCGCAAAGACTTTTTGCCGAGGGCATGTTGAAATGGCCGGTCGTGGTTAAACCTCGCAAGGGCAGTGCATCCGCAAATATAACATATTGCAAAAACCAAGCACAGCTAAGCTTTGCGTTTGAGAATACCCCCAATCCGATGATACAGCAATATGTTCAGGGAACCGAGTACGGTTACGACATCTTTTGTGACAGGTCTTATCGGCCGATTACGGTTTTTTGCAAGCGCAAACTGTTGATGCGGGCAGGGGAAACCGACAAGGCCGTAAGTGTAAATGATGCGCAGCTCACAGAATTCGGTCTGAAACTGGCCCAATGTATGAAAATATTCGGCCCCGCTGATGTGGATGTTATATGTGACAGCGACGGGCCGAAACTGCTCGAAATAAATCCGCGTTTCGGAGGAGGCTATCCCTGCGCCCATCTTTGCGGCGCCGATTTTCCCGCCAAGCTTATAGCCGTTTGCAATAACAATACCCTTCCCCCGGAAACCAACTCTTATCCTGCCGGCGTTTACATGCTAAAGCAGGACCAGATTATTTCCCCCACTGCTGAAAACCTGCAGTCCATCCGCGACTGGAATTAGCCGCTCTGCGGCCGCCTGCGACTTTTGTTACCTGACCGCCGCCTGGGCTGCCGCCAGCCGGGCAATCGGTACCCTGAACGGCGAGCAGGATACGTAGTTCATCCCCACCCGATGGCAGAAGTCGATACTGGCCGGCTCACCCCCATGCTCACCGCAGATACCCACTTCGAGGTTCTTGCTTGTCTTTCTGCCCTGCTGTATCCCTGTTCTTACCAGCCAACCGATACCTTCCTGGTCGAGCGACTGGAACGGGTCTCCCGGCAGAATACCTTTTTCAAGATAGTCCGGCAGGAAACCGCCTATATCGTCCCGCGAAAAGCCGAACCCCATTTGTGTCAGGTCATTGGTCCCGAACGAGAAGAAATCGGCAACCTCTGCTATCTTGTCCGCCACTATACACGCCCGCGGAATCTCTATCATCGTACCGAACATATATTTAATCTTCTTAATCTTGTATTTCTTCAGCACTTCCTTATAAACCTCTTGCACTATGTCCCGCTGCATACGCAGTTCTTTGACATCGCAGACCACCGGAACCATTATCTCCGGATACGGCCTTTTACCCGCCTTAATAAGTTCCGCTGCCGCCTCGAATGTGGCACGTATCTGCATCCTGCTGACCTCCGGATAGGTTACTCCCAAACGGACGCCCCGATGCCCCATCATCGGGTTCGACTCATGCAGATTCTCTGCACGCCTGGCCAGCTCCTCGGCACTTATACCCAAATCATTTGCCAGTTGCTCCAGCTTGGCGCTGTCGCGGGGCACAAACTCGTGCAACGGCGGGTCCAGCAGACGTATCACCACCGGAAAACCGTCCATCGCCTCCAGTGTCCCCTTGAGGTCGTTTTTAACAAACGGAAATAATTCATCCAGCGCTTTTATTCTTTCTTCCCTGCTTTTGGAAACAATCATCTTGCGCAAAATAAACAGCGCCTCATCCGAACCTTTGCCGTAAAACATGTGCTCGGTCCTGAAAAGTCCGATTCCCTCTGCTCCGAATTGCCGCGCCTTTCGCGCGTCCTCCGGCGTATCGGCGTTCGTGCGAACTCCCAGCTTCCTTACCGCGTCACAGACCTTCAAAAACGCATTCAGCATCTTGTTTTCTTCAGCCGCATCCATCATCGGCAGTTGTCCCTGGTAAACATTGCCCTTGGTGCCGTTGAGTGTAATCCAGCCGCCTTCCTTTAATACGGTACTGTCAACGGTAATTTCCTTCTGGGCGTAATTAACCTGTAAAGCTGCACACCCGACGATGCAGCATTTGCCCCACCCGCGCGCTACCAGCGCTGCATGCGAGGTCATACCACCGCGAGCGGTCAAAACCCCCTGTGCCGCCCGCATACCCTCGACATCTTCCGGATTCGTTTCTTCGCGCACGAGGATTACTTGTTTGCCTTGTTTGCTCCAGTTTACCGCCTCCGATGCGCTGAAAACGATTTGCCCGCAGGCCGCGCCCGGCCCTGCCGGCAGACCTTTGGCGATGGGCTTATGTTCAAGTTCCGCCTTGGGGTCGATTATCGGGTGAAGTAATTCATCAAGCTGAGAAGGTGTCACCCGTCCCACGGCATCTTCCTTCTTGATTAGTTTTTCTTTGAGCATATCCATAGCCATTCGAATTGCTGCCGGGCCGTTACGTTTGCCCACCCGGCATTGCAGCATAAACAAACACCCGTTTTCTACGGTAAATTCTATGTCCTGCATATCCTTGTAATGTTTCTCCAGCCGCTTTTGAATGGCAAATAGCTGTTTATAAATCTTCGGCATTGTTTCTTCGAGCGTTGCGAGTTCTTTATTATGTTCGGATTTCGAGTATTTGTTTATCGGGGCCGGCGTACGGATACCTGCAACGACATCTTCGCCCTGGGCGTTGTTCAGGTATTCCCCGTAGAATTTGTTTTCGCCGTTTCCGGGATTGCGTGTAAAACCCACACCTGTCGCCGAATCAGCCCCCATATTGCCGAATACCATTGCCTGAACATTCACCGCCGTGCCCCACTCATCGGGTATGCCCTCAATTCTGCGGTAGCTTACCGCGCGCTTGCCGTTCCATGATGCGAATACTGCGCGAATACCGCCCCATAACTGTTGATTACAGTCGTCCGGAAAATCCTTTTTAAGCACCTCTTTGACCTTCGCCTTGAACAAAGAGCAGATGACTTTAAGGTCGTCAGCCGTCAAATCCGTATCGCTTTTACAACCTTTCTCTGCTTTCATTTGAACCATTATTTTTTCCAGCTGCTTGCGGATACCTTCCTCGTCTTTTGGTTCTATGCCCGCGGCTTTTTCCATGACCACATCCGAATACATCATAATCAGCCGGCGGTACGCATCGTATGCGAACCGCGCATTGCCCCCGCTTTGTTTTATCAGCCCGGGTATGGTTTTTTCCGTCAGACCAATATTCAACACCGTCTCCATCATTCCGGGCATCGAACGGCGGGCTCCGGAACGCACCGAAACCAGAAGCGGGTTGGCAGGGTTGCCAAGTTTCTTGCCCATTATCTTTTCAACACGGGCCAGCGCACCGTGGACCTTTTGTTTTAATCCCTCCGGATAACTTTTCCTGCGATAATAATGTATACACACCTCTGTTGTAATCGTAAAACCGGGCGGTACCGGCACACCGAGCTTGGCCATTTCAGCCAGGTTGGCGCCTTTGCCGCCGAGAATTTCCTTCATTCTTGCATTGCCTTCCCCCTTGCCGTCACCGAAGAAGTAAACCCATTTCCCAACCATACCAACGACCTCCTTTAACCTTTCATTTCTACAATCTTAGTCATTGACCGCAGTTACACTCATTCTGCCTTTATACAGCCGCTTCCGCGGACACAATAAAAGAAATCAATATAATCGCCCCCCCCGGCAATGTCAATGATTAAAAACTCCCTTTTGGGATGGCTGGTTTTACCTCACGGGCACCGGGACATGTCTGTGCCTTTCAAAGGCTCAAGGTCAGCCTTGACATCTGCCATGTCAGAGACTAAAATGCCTTTTTCAAGTACCTGGGAGCGTACGCAAATGACAGATGTAACCTTGATTACCGGCGACGGCGTTGGGCCGGAGATTGCCGATGCCGCGCGAAGATGTATCGATGCTGTCGGTGCCGGAATAAACTGGCAAATCGTTCAGGCTGGCTCCGAGATGGTCGAGAAGTTCGGTACTCCGCTGCCGGAATCAACCCTTGAATCCATAAAAAAAACACGCCTGGCCCTCAAGGCCCCCATAACCACCCCCGTCGGAACCGGTTTCCGAAGTATAAATGTCCACCTGCGCCAAAGTCTTGACTTATACGCCTGCCTGAGGCCCTGCAAAAGCTATAAAGGCGTTCGAAGCAGGTACGACAGCATCGACCTGGTAGTGGTCAGGGAAAACACCGAAGACCTGTACGCCGGCATCGAATTTGAAAAAGGCAAAGACGATACCGCTGAATTAATCCGCTGGATAAACAAACATGCCAGCCGAAAAATTACTCCTGATTCCGGCATCAGCATAAAGCCGATATCCGTAAAGGCCACCGGGCGGATTGTGCATTTTGCCTTCGATTACGCACGAAAAATGAAACGAAAAAAGGTCACCTCCATCCACAAAGCCAACATTATGAAATTCTCGGACGGCCTGTGGCTCCAGGTCAGCCGCGAGGTGGCAAAGCAATACCCCGATATCGAATTCGAGGACCGCATCGTTGATAATATGTGTATGCAGCTTGTACAAAAGCCCCACCTTTACGATGTGCTTGTCTTGCCCAACCTTTACGGAGATATAATCAGTGACTTATGTGCCGGTCTGGCAGGCGGTCTGGGCGTGGCGCCCGGTGCCAATATCGGCGACAATATAGCTGTATTTGAGGCCACCCACGGAAGTGCCCCAAGGTATAAGGGCCTTAACAAGGTTAATCCCACTGCTCTTATACTTAGCGGGGTAATGATGCTTCGCCACATCGGCAATGGTGCTGCAGCCGATAAACTCGAAAATGCCGTTGCTGCTGTCATTGCAGAGGGCAAAAGCGTAACCTACGACCTCAAACCCGAGCCCGGCGACCCAACCGCCGTGGGAACAAGCCAAATGGCCGATGCCATAATAGCGAAAATAAAAAATCCGTAGTTTTCTACACACTGCGATTGGCCGTCGCCGTACCGACCGGAATGAAATTTAAGGCGGCCAAGTACCGAACACGGGGCACAAGCTTGGACCAGCAAAGCTATCGCCGGCTTATTTCTGGCCAGCAAAAAAACTGGCTTGCACTTGTACTACGCCTGCTGTTGCTGCCGGTGAGCTGGTTTTACGGGTTTATCGTTTGCCTGCGAAATTTTCTCTATGACAAACAATGGCTGAAGGCATATCGAATTGACCCATCAGGCAGGCCGGTTTCTGGACCCGCCAGCCGAACCGTGCCTGTCATAAGTGTCGGCAACCTGACAGTCGGGGGCACCGGCAAAACACCGCTGGTAATCTGGCTGTGCAATCAAATAACTCAAAACTCTCCACAGGATGCCCGCCGTAAGGCGTCCTGTGGATTATGGCAAAAATTCAAAACTAAAAACTGCGGATGCGCCATACTCACCCGCGGCTACAGGGCAACTCAAAACTATACTGACGAACCCGCAATCCTCGCCAAAGCCTGTCCCCATGCCAAAGTAGTTGTAAATCCCGACCGCGTCGCCGCCGCCGCCGAAGCTGTAACCGGATTCGCTGCTAAAGTCCTTGTCGCGGACGATGCTTTTCAGCACCGGCGATTGGCCCGCGACCTTGACATTCTCACAATTGACGCAACCTGCCCTTTCGGTTACGATAAAATGCTGCCGGCCGGCCTCTTGCGAGAACCGCTGGCCGCACTTGCCAGGGCACATGCCGTCGTTATTACCAGGTGCGACCAGGTCGAACACCCGGTAGTGTCCAAACTCGTACAGAAACTCAAGGCCGTTAACCCCAACCTGACTATAGCAACCTCCGTACATTCTCCCGTCCATGTCGAATCTACCGATAACTGTAAAATCGAAATACCGCAATTAACCCGGAAAAGGGTCTTTGCATTTTGCGGAATTGGCAATCCCGATGCTTTTCTGGCCACTGTTAAAAAGCTCGGCCTCGATTGTCCTGACTATATGACTTTCAACGACCATCACCGCTATACCCGGCAATGTCTGAACAATATTTACCGAAAGGCCGAAAACTGCGGTGCCAATTTACTGCTTACCACCGAAAAGGACTTCACTAAGCTTGCCGGCTTGTTGGACAAACAAACCTCAGAACCGCCTCTGCCTTTGGCTTATCTGGCAGTCGAGCTGAAATTCCTCACAGGTCTGGAGCAATTAAAACTGTTGATTGACCGAACCATAGAGGGTAAAATCCCGGCAAGTTCCGTGCTGTGATTACTTTTTTGACCGCAGGTTGCAGGCCATGTATGAAACGCTGCTGAAAATTGTAACTAATCTGGGCGCACCAAAAGTCCTGGTCGCCGGCGATTTTATGCTCGATGTGTACATCTATGGTGATGCCTTGAGGATAAGCCCCGAAGCGCCGGTGCCGGTATTGAAAGTTACCGACACCCGGTATAGCTGCGGCGGGGCAGGTTCCGTAGCTGCGGACCTTGCTGCTTTGGGTGCTGTGCCTTATTGCCTCGGTCTCGTAGGCAGGGACCCTAACGGCCAAATCCTCACCAAAATGCTCGCCGACACCCACGCTGATATCAGCACCTTGTTCACTGTCGATAACAGGCCGACCACCTCAAAACAAAGACTTATCGGCCTTGCCCAGCACCGCCATCGCCAGCAGCTTATGAGAATGGACCAGGAGTCCACAGAGCCGCTGACCCGGCAGGAATATGAGATGATTTTACAGGCATACACCGAAAAACTGCCTCTGGTCGATATCGTTTGCCTGCAGGATTATGATAAATACATGCTGCCGCCGTCACTGTGCGAACAAATGATAAAACTGGCCGCCGATGCTGGCAAAAACGTCGTCGTTGACCCCTGTCTCAAAAGCGACTATTCAAAATATCGCGGCGCTGCCGTTATTACCCCCAACCGAAAAGAGGCTTCAGCCGCTGTCGGCATTGACATAAAAAGCCCTGATGATGCGCGTATTGCAGCAGAGCGGCTGGCCGAAAAACTGCGGTTAAAAGCCGTTGTAATTACTCTCGACAAAGAGGGCGCTTTTCTCAAAGCCGGCTCAATCAGCGAAATGGTCCCCACCCGCCCGCGCAGCGTTTACGATGTCACCGGCGCCGGTGACATGGTACTGGCCACTCTTGCGGTGACTTTGGCCGCCGGCTGTGATTACAAAACCGCCGTCCAGCTTGCCAATATAACCGGCGGTATCGAAGTCGAGAAATTCGGCACCGCTACGGTATCCATCGACGAAATAATAGATGAAATACTCAGCCACAATCGCGTCAAGGACAGCAAGGTTTATCCGCTCGACGCTCTTGTTGACGAACTGGCATGGCATCGCAGAAAAAATCAGACCATAGTGTTCACCAACGGCTGTTTTGACATACTGCACAGAGGCCATGTTGAGTTTCTGAAGTTCTGTAAAGCACAGGGCGCCGTGACGATTGTTGCCGTAAACAGCGACAGCTCCGTAAAAACCATCAAGGGCCCCGAAAGGCCCGTTAACGAAGAATCCGACAGGGTGGCCGTCCTTGCTGGGCTGGAAACCGTTGATTATATTACTGTCTTTGACCAGCCCACTCCGCTGGAAGTGATAAAAAAAATAAAGCCTGATATACTCGTAAAGGGCCGTGATTGGGCCCAAAAAGGCGTTGTCGGTGCTGATTTTGTCGAATCTTACGGCGGAAAAGTTGTCCTGGCGCCGCTTGTCGAGGGAAAAAGCTCCTCCAAAATCATAGAAAAAACCCGGTTGCTCGGAAACGACAATAATGGATGAAAAAGTAAAAAAAACCGTAGAAGCCGCATTGCGAACGCATAAACAAATGCTTAGCCGATTTGAGTCTGACGCCCTCGAGACAATCGCTGCCGCCGCTGAATTGATAACAACCACCATAAAGCAGAAAAACCGCATTTTTATATGCGGAAACGGCGGCTCTGCTGCCGATGCTCAGCATATCGCCGCTGAGCTGCTCGGCCGCTTCGAACGCGAACGTCCTGCACTGCCTGCCGTTGCCCTGACCACCGATACTTCCACAATTACCTCCATCGCAAACGACTACGGCTACCACACCGTTTTCGCAAGGCAGGTACAAGCCCTCGTTGACGCCAAAGACCTCTTGTGGGCCATCTCTACAAGCGGCACCAGCCCGAACGTGGTTAATGCCGCCGAACTGGCAAAGAAAAAAGGCGCCCGCGTCCTGGCTTTTACCGGCCGAAAAAACTCCAAACTCGAACAAATCGCCGATATCTGTCTTTGCGCCGGCGACAACTCAGCCGCACGCAGCCAGGAAATCCACCAGCTTGCGTATCATATTATCTGTGACCTTGTCGAGCAGAATTTTGCCGACCTCTAAAACTACAGGCACTTGTATTTATGACTGAAAAAGCGATATTCTTCGACCGTGACGGCACCCTCATTGAGGACCCCGGTTATCTCAACGACCCGGACCAGGTAAAAATCCTCGAAGGCGTTCCGCAAGCCCTTGTGCAGCTGAAGGCATTGGGATACAAGCTTGTCGTCGTCTCCAATCAATCAGGTATCGCCCGTGGAATTCTTACCGAGAAGGTCCTTGACGATATTCATAATCGTCTAAAGCAGCTGCTGGTCAGGGAAAATGCTTACCTTGATGCAATCTACTATTGCCCTTATCACCCTGACGGTGTGGTTCCGAAGTACCGAAAAGAAAGTGAGCTGAGGAAACCAAATCCAGGGATGCTGCATGCCGCCGCCGCCGACATGGATATTGACCTTGAACGTTCCTGGATGGTCGGCAACAGCCCTGCCGATGTTGAGGCGGGCTTAAGGGCCGGCTGCAGAACCATTCTTATTGAGCGGTCTTTCGACCATAACCGATTTGACGCCGGTACACCAAAGCCCGACTACAAGAGTGTAAACATCAAGGAAGCCGTAAATATAATAACAAAACATCATCGCTGCCGGCCTGAGCCTCCGCCCCCCCCTGCTGCTGTGCCCGTCTCTGAATCCCAGCCCCCGCCGCAGCCTGACCAGGTCCCGCAATGTGCGGACCCGCCGCCGCAAAATGAACAGGACCCTTCTTCCGACATCGGACAAACCGCCTCTTGCGACACCGACTACGCTGCCGCTGACACCAACAGCCGGTTGCTGGCCGAAATACTCGAACAGCTCAGAAAAAATCAAAGACAGGATATGTTCTCCGAATTTTCCACAACAAAGATGCTCGCCGGCGTTGTCCAGGTTATTGTATTTGCACCTTTGCTGATAGCTGTCTGGTTCCTGATTAACTCCCCCGGCGGCGGAAACCGTGTTTTGATTTGCCTTGGATTTGCTGTAGTCTTGCAGTTGATAGCCCTGACCTGTTACATAATGGACAGACGATAGACGTTTTTACCTTCTGCTTGCGACAAATGCCCGATGCCAATATCTTAATCTGGCTTCCTTCTCCGATGGGGGATGCTATCCTGTGTACACCGGCGATAAAGGCCGTACGCGACCATTTTAACTGCTCCCGCATTTCATTCTTTGCCGAGCCGGTCGTTCGTGACGTTCTCTCGCCCACGACATTTAACGACCAATGGCTGCTGCGCGAAAACAAAAGCCTAATCGCCGCCGTAAAAAAACTCTACCCCTGCAAATTCACCCACGCCTTGCTTTTCAAGAATTCTTTCAGCAGTGCCCTGGCGGCGTTTTTAGCCCGGATACCCGTCCGTGTGGGCTATGTACGCCAGGGCAGGGCCGGCCTGCTTACCCACAAACTCTATCCCGAAAAACTTGCTGATGGCCAGTTCAAGCCCCTGTCTATGATTGACTACTACCTTGCTGTAGCACGCACCCTCGGCGCCGACTGCTCAGGCAGAGATTTGGAGCTGTCTGTGGACCCTGACGCCGCTGACACACTCACCGCCAAAATTCCCGAGACCTGTCGCCCGCAAAGCCCCGTTGTCGTGATTGTACCCGGCGGCGCATTCGGACCCAGCAAGTGCTGGCCCAGCCAAAGGTTTGCCAAAACAGCCGACTGGCTGACTGAAAATTACAATGCGACCGTGATTGTCTCAGTATCGCCCCACAGCCGTGAACAGCAAATCGCCGACACTATCTGCAGCACTGCCCGCCGCACCGTTATAAATGCCGCCGCAAGGAACTTGTCCATAGCCGAACTTAAAGCCCTTTTTTCACTTGCCGATTTGGTCATATCCAATG
>Ga0307378_10007805_pt1 | contig 14341 bp, 17 predicted proteins | sample UN1MG_FD_202238 | JGI IMG/M metagenome (GOLD analysis project Ga0307378, IMG submission 202238) | Soil microbial communities from Risofladan, Vaasa, Finland - UN-1 | ecosystem: Environmental > Terrestrial > Soil > Coastal area > Acid sulfate soil | place: Finland: Risofladan, Vaasa | collected...
TTTCTGCGAACATCACACAATATCCGAAACTGATAGGATTTAGACTATTAAGGACAATTCTTCTGTATCTATCCATAATTCCGCATGCAATATTATTTTCATTATCCATTATCCAATATTCAATCCCAACTTTCATTTCATGCGAATCAACCGATTTCCAGGCGGTTTTGCCCGCTTGATAATCTTCAAGCGGGCAACGTGGGTGAATCTCCTGACCCCACTGATCCCATGGATTTTTGTCCTGTTGTCGTTGATTGACACAACGGAAATTTGTAAATTCATACTCTCCGCATAGGCCTAACGGGCAACCGATGCGATTCATGTGATCGAGGCTTAATTTTTCGTGACATTCCCCACAATTTTCTACCACTATAATTTTCATTAATCACCCATTTGCTAATGTTTTGAGTCTCTTTCGAAGATCAGAAATGATCCGTTCCGCCGTTTTCCGGCCAATTCCGGAAACTTTTTCGAATTCCAACGGAAAATTGAGATCGATTACGGATTTTTATCGATGCTACCCAAGAGGTTCTTCGAACATATCGATTCAACGGGACAACATGGAGTCAAATCGGATCGGATTTAAATATTCCTGGAATTGGCGCACCGTCCTTAGCTGCGCTGAACGGGACCGATGTTGCTTTTATCGATGCTACCGAAGAGGTTCTTCGAACTTACCGGTTCGGCTTCTCAATCGGGAAGCCGCATTTTTTTTCATGAGAATCAAAGGGGCGGTCACTTCGCACGGTGACCACCCTTTAACTTTTTCCATACTTCAATTCCGGCTTTTATTAAAAAACCTCTCACCCTCCCATCACTATTCCTCTGTGCTAACTCTCGTTTAATATTTTTTAAGGTCCAAATTAAAACCTCAACGGACTCAGGATTTAAAAACCCAATGTTTACATACTCTCCGTCTATTTTATCTAAATCTATTTCCTGACCGTTTATAAAATCATAATCTGACTCGGCCGCTTCCTTCCGTATCAGCAACGATGCCTTAACGGGGTGCACACTCCCCCATCTCAGATGACTAACTGTATGCGTTTTGTCTCCCAGTGTTATATTCATTTTATTTTTTCTCCTTATCTTTTTTTAATTTTACAACTGCCGTTATCCAAATACGTTTTCCGTCGCCAACGGTATTTATATCAGTGCACATTGATCCATATTTGACGTTATAACCACGATTTCGATATTGCCGAGAATATCCGTTTATCGCTTCAATCGTCCCTTCAACTAAAAGCTGGGAAGCTGGTTCTGGTGCAACCTCTTTTTGTATGTCGATTAGTAAAACGGTTTCGCTGTTATTGATATAACCGGCGCCTAGTTCAGAGAATACCCGACGTTTTATTTTGTCATCCGTCGGTGTTCCGGCCATGTATATCACGCCTTTATACAGAAAAACATCGCCTATTTTCAACGATGCCAAAATTGATGGTTTCATTTTAATTTGTTGACGGAATTGAAGGAGCCGTTATTGCCGCGCACATCGTTGCGGTTCCAAAGTTTCTTGGTGTTTTTCTTTCATCTATAACGAGAGTCCCGAAAATATTCACGACCCCTTGCCCGATAACACCGTTTTCATCGCAAATCCAATATGTAATACCAACCATCATTTTTTCTAACGAAACCGGTTTCCAGGGCTGACCTGTTTTTGCTTCTATCTCTTCTTCAAACCGATCAATCAATTTGACCAGAACCTCTACACTGCTGTCGTCTTCAGGATTAAAAAGATATAAAATTGAGTCTATCACTCGCTCTTTCGCTGTTAACAATAGGGGGCAATCTGGATGAATCGACCCCGCCCATTTTATAACACCGTATTCATCGAGATCCAAATCTAAAGGGCATCCTATTTTTTTTAAAAAATCTGTTTCCGCGGCGTTTTTACACTCACCACACGATTTGAATTTGAATTTTTCCATTTATCAACCCATTTTAATATTTTTTTTTTATTTTTAAGAGCGTCAATAATTCGTTCCGCTGTTTTTTTTCCAATGCCCTTAACGTTTGTAAAATTCATAATTTTTCTTTTTTTGATAGCATCGACGATTTCATCCGCGGGGATGCTATCAACAATTTTCATAGCCGCTTTTGCTCCAACGCCCTTCACTGTTAACAGAAGTTTGAATATTTCCCGTTCATCAAACGACATAAAACCGAGCAATGTCAATTCGGTCTCTTTAACGAGCTGGTAAATCACCATTTTAACGTTATCGCCAATCATTGGGTCTAAGGCTTGAAGGTGACCCACTCCTAGTGTAATGATATACCCAACACCTCGGCAATCCAGTAAAATCTCACTCCCTTCAATGTGTTCTATCACACCCTTTAACAATGCAATCATAAGCTATTTTTTTTTATGAGTTTTTTAGTTTTCCGCTTATTAAACCATGTTCCCGCATTTTTTTTTCGAGCTCCCAAACTGAATGATATTCAATAAAAATTCCCTGGGCAGCCAGCACTTTATCCCGATATTTTTCTTGATCAGGATCAAGAGTTTTTCCGGGCATCTTTCCCTCAAGCGAAACCCATTTCCCCCGAAGACACAAGTGCTGGTCTGCCTTTCCGGGGATTCTGGATCTTACTCGAACTCCGCCTTTTACTCGCAACGCCATATTATCAGTCGAGAAGAGTTCACAAAACATGATTTGTTTCACAAATTTGGCCCCTGCTTTTTTTAGTTCTGTCTCGTTAAGATAAATTTCAGCTTTTTGATTAGATCCAATGGTTTTTCCATTCCGCAAAACCCTTGGTTTTCCTTTTTTGTCCTGTTTGATAACGAATTCGTCATCTTTTTTTGGCCGCACGCCTTCGAGCGTTAACCGCCTAAAATTCGGTTTTGCCATCGTCTTCTTTTTCGATTACGGGAATTACTGCGGCTTCAAATCCGTTGCTGTACTGTCTGAAAATAATCGGATTATTATCAGATGCGCAAATTTGCGTAATTTTTTCTGAAAATCCAGTGATTGCCGCAATAACGTCGGCAGGTGAAAAAACAATGTTTGCGGTGGGGGTGTTTTTTTCATCAAAATATGGCTCAAAATCAATATAGTCGATCTCTGGTGTACAGTATTGATGTGTTGACCCGTTTGACGTCATGCTATTTGGGCTGATTCTGATCAAAAGCTTTGACGGATCAGACTCTTTTTTTTTCTTGTTAATTTTTTTGTGAGATTTTAGCAGGTCGGCGAACGCCTTCAGATTACTAAAGGGAATTATGAAAATTAAACGATCAATTGTTCCTCCGGCATGCTCTTCGATATCGATATGCCGTACCAAGGGGGCCTTTTTTGCTACATGATCATTTCCCGCCGTAAAAAAAACATTTGTTTTTTCGACTCGGACAAAGACACAATTTTTTGAGTTAGAATTTTCGTCTATCACTGGTTTTAGAAACGCGAACATTTCCAAAAAATCAAGCCGATCAATATTTAACTGCAGGTTTGATTGATTTACTATTTCCATTTTTTTTATTTGGTTTTGATATTTTTAGCGATTAGAAGCGACATGCAGAGAGTTATGGCATCGTATTTAGATGACATTCTCTCTTCATGTCGCCATATGATTAAGTTTCACAGAGGCATGCGCATTTTAATATCATTTTGAGTCAGGTAAACCCGCATGAGTATTCAGCTTCGCGATTTGTTGCTGTTGAATATTCATGTGGGACCCCCCTTTTTTTGGCAACAGAGATAATCATTTTTAGGTTATGCATTATAAATCATACTCGGTTTTTTGGCGGCTTTTTTCAGCAAATCCCTTCTCAATTGAAAAAACGGTCTTTTTGGATCATTGCGGCATTTCGATGACAGGTTTATAAACCGGGTGCAACTGTTCCGATTTTCGCCTCTGAAAAATCTGCAATTTATTTTATCACATCCTGTTACCAGCATTTTAATCTGTTTGAATAGCGTTGGCTCATCTCCCCGAATGCATTTTTTTGCCTGCTGATAGGATCTTTTGCAACGTTGCACTAACTGCGCTGAATAATATTTGCATGAATGCTGATTACAATTTTTGTTTCCCATTAATTTCCTACAAGATGGGTTCATAATAAATTTTATTCGGGTTAAAAAGTTCTATCATTGTCCTGTTTTCAAAAATAATATTAAATGATCCGAGTTTTGGCCTATTGTCGGTGATTGACACAACGGAATCTACGCCGACTTCGCTATAATCGTAATCCTCGCCCATTTCATCATCATCGGCAACCTGACGCCAATTGTATTGGATTGCTGTTATTTTCATTTTTCTACTCATTGCTCATTTCTCCGCTAAAATTGGTGTTGTTGTGGCGTATATTGGTAATTATCGCAAGATGATTCCACGGATTTGAATTGTGTAAATTCCGGAATAAACAACATGGGACAGTCGCCTTTTATCCCGTTTCTATTTTTATGGAATTGACAATTGATCATTCCGACTTCATTCATTTTTTTCATTATGATTGTAACATCAGAAACATGAGAGAGTTCGCCGCTATCTCTCAATTTATCACCAGTAATTTGAGATAACGCAAAAACAGGTATGTTAAAATCCTTAGTTATTTTTTTTAGCCCTCTCCCGGAAGTTCCCAAATCGTTGTTCCTGTTTCCAGTGTAATTTACAGGAGTTATCAATTGAGTGAAATCAACCATTAAAAAATCAATTCCATCTGTCTCGTGTTCTGCTGAAACCAATGAATAAATATCATTGATATTCATTGTCGACTCATCGCAAATTTTTAAATTTTTCAAGGACTTTTCTTGGGCAAAATCAATTAATTTATCCCATTCATCCTGTGTCATTTTTCCAGACCTGATCATTCTGCTATCAATAGATAGAGACGACGGTATTATCCTAGTTTTTATGAGAGAATCCCTTGATGATTCCAGGGAAATAATCAAACCCTTTTTTGCCCTGTTAGCAAATGACATTCCAAGACACATCGCAAGGCTGGTTTTCCCTGTTGATGCCTCCGCACCGATAAAAATTAAATCGCCATTCTGGGCTCCGCCGCCCAACATCCTGTCAATATCATCGTAACCGGAAATGATTCCGATTTCCTTTTTTCCATCAGCAACTAGATTTATTTCATTTATCACAGTCGGCATTTCGTCGAATACTCTAACCGCTCTAGCGTTTACTGATAGAGTATTTCTTAGTTTACCAAACAATTCCAATGCATTATCGATAATGTCTTTTGTTTTGCTTTTCTGGTCAAACGCCTTTTTTTTAATACATTCCGTGTATTCTATTATAATTCGTTTTAAATAACATTCAGCGATAATTCTGCAATAAAACGATGTGTTTCCAGAGGATGAAACGCAATCATAAAGTTCTGTAATATATGACAATCCACCTGATTTACTCACGTGCTGGTTTCCTCTTAGTTTGTTGAAGAGCGAGATCTCTTCTATTGGCTCGCCGTTGTCGCATAGGTCAATCATAGCGGAGAATATGGCTCTGTGCGTCGAATTGTAAAAATATGATGGATGTTTAATTATTGAGCGAATTAAATTCAATTCACTATTTTTGCTGATAACAGACCCGAGGACAGCTTGTTCCGACTCATGATCTTTTGGCATTTCGAAATTAGTGTTAATCATAATTTTTCGTACTCCATAAAAGCAATTTCAAATTTTTTAGAATCGACTGCGTATTCTGTTACAAGCGGATGTCTTTTTAACATTTCATTGAGTGCGCGCTCCTTAAAACTAAATGGTACACCAGGAGTCTGATTATTTTTTTTGTATAATATAGCCTCTTGAAATTTTTCAAATGATAATTTTTTTTGCGGTGCCTTTTTGCCGGAATCTAATTGATTTAAATATCCCTCAAATTTATTACCGAAAAGCGTTTCAGGTCTTAAATACTTAGCATCGTCTGTTCCAAGCCACTCATTATATTTTTTATCGATAACGATTTTGAATTGCTCGTAGGTATTACCCTCCGCAATCCTGGCATTAATGCATGTTCTTGTTTTTTCTGTTGTCGGTCTGTAATTTGTTCCAAGTTTTTGATTCAGATAGTCGACAACGGAGACAATAACATCTTTTTTAGGATATAGGTTTATTATAGGTTTATTAGTAGTGTTTTTTGATCTGTTCTGTATCTGTCTTCGATCTGTCTTCGATCTGTCTTCTGTGGCCTTAAAACACTTTGTATCAACCATTCTTATCTGTCTCTGATCTGTCTCCGATCTGTCTCTGATCTGTTTTTTGATCTGCCCTTTTTGATTTTGTATTTTCCCAGTATTTTCCGGATAACTTATTTCAGCTCCCATCTTATCGAGAAATGAATTAACCTTGGTTCTCGACCATTTCCAAAGTTCCGCATATCCGGCGGCCGTCACGGGTCTGTCATTGTCATAATCAATCGTAAGCGAAAACGCCGCCTCGATTTCTGAAAACACTCTGTCAGGAAAATGTTTTGACAGATTTTTATCAAGCGCAATCCAATTCCCTTGTTTCATTAGACGGTTGTTTCCGACGGACGGATGACGGCTGTCAGTTTGAACAATGTCATTACCTTGATTGATAGATTCTTATCTGATTCAATTCTCATGATGGTTTGACGGGTTAACCCGCAAAGTTTTGCAAATTCTTCTTGAGTTAGGTTATGAGATAGCCGATATGTAAGAACTGTTTTTCTAGCTGACTTTTTAGTGATCACGATGGCCCCTTTTATTTAATTAACGTTTGATAATATATAATATTAAAACAGACATTACACAGCAAAAAAACACATGTCAAATCATTTTTTTAAATTTTTGATTTAAACCGACGCCCATTTATTGAACTCTTTAACAACTTCCCACGAATCATTTCTAGTAAAATTAGTTGAATCAACTGAATCGGCTCCGATAGAATATGCCGTTTTTAATAAATCCAATGTTCCGACTCTCCCGATATGACAAAGTTTCCCTCTTTCATGAGCCAATTTAACCCAAGATTCCGCCGTTTTCCATTTCCATTCCCTGGAACCTCCGACAAAAATATATTTAAACATGTCGTAATGATATTTTACCAGATCGCGCGGCTCCATTCCGTCTTGAACCGCAAGGGCTAAATTAGAACATGTTTTTAATTTACCGGAGGCGTATTCAAGACTGAAATCTAAAGATCGTTTGCCACCGGTGACGATGTCAGGGCAAACGACAAAATCAAGTTTTATGCCGTGTTTGTATGCGTCTGCCATGGTTTTGAAAAATATTTCCTCTTGAAATGGATAACCCTTTGTCCAGCATGTAAATGCCCCATTATCCAGAAAACAAGGAACTTTTCTAAAATCTTTGGACGGGTTCCTGTGTGGTGTGCTGGAAATACAAATGCCCATTTTTAGTGACTCGATCCTATCCAGTTTTGTTCCGGTTGTCTGTCCAGTGTATATTAACATTTTTTAGTACCTGTTTTTGGTGTCAAATTATTATTGAATTCATAAATTTCCCTGGAATCAACAAAAAGCGGATGTTTTCCGCACGGGTTCGCTAGTTGATGGTCTTCTGTTTCTCATAAATCTATTTTCCAAATCTTCGATTGATGCGTTTTGTTTGAAACTTCGCCAAGTGTTTGAATCCATTGATTTTAATTTATTCCACAATAATGGATAGTCATTATACAGAATTTCTAATTCTCTCAGACTACTAAAAGGGCAACACCAACAAGAAACGCGATCAAATTTTTCATACAACCCACCCCAATCAAGCCCTTTTTCATAGCAGTATTTAAGACAATCCGATTCTTCCATATGCCACCCAATCAGAGGATAACGACATAATTTTTCTTTGTTTTTCAATGTCCTGGGATATTCATCGGCTGCAATTCCAACGTATTCACAGACATCGCGATCCCCGTAAGCTTTTTTTATTTTTGTGAGTGCCTTTTTTGATTCGTCTTTTTTGAGTCGCTGAGTACACCACCGGTTTTTCATATCAGGCCATGAATACCCGACAACTCCATTTTTTTTGACGAAATGTTGAAATAAAAAAAAGAAGTCCTTGGAAGATTTTTGGCGAATAATCTCCCTGCCAATCATTTTTTCAACTTTGTCTATATGGGCGTACATTTCTGGAAATTCTGCCCCGGTGTCACAAAAAATAATCGCATCAATAGGGTATCCTTTTTTGATCATTTCAAACAACATGGCGGTCGAGTCCTTACCGCCAGATAAATTAACAATATTTAACATAACGTTTTTTTGTTTAATTTTGATAATTTTGATTTGTTCAAAAAATTCGGTTTCAACAATCCTCAAAACTCCCCGCCACATATTCGGAGCGAGGAGTTTAAAATGGTCGAAACCGGTGTAAAACTCAAAAGGGTCGTATGTCCAAAATTCATCAAACCACCCGTTTTTGGTTTTAATTTGTGCCACAAATCGAAGTTTGGTCATAATTTAAAAAGGCATTTCATTTAAACAGTTTTTACACGGTCCTTCATTCTCCCAATTTTCACCGCATACAAAGCATTTGTGAACGCCAAAACGATCTACACTTTGAAGTTTGTAGAAAACATATGTACTTACACTGTGACTCAACCCAGTTGCCATTAGCAGGCCTACAGCAACATGTTTCATGTTGATGGCTCCGTAATCATACTTATTAAGATATTCCTGAATTTTATCAATCAGTTCGCTGTTATTCAGCTTGCATCCAGGCCGAATAAATTCTTTGATACGTTTTTTGGTAATCATATCTTTCATTTCCCCGTTTGGTCATATTTTAAAATTCTATCAAAAAGGTATGTAGTGTTCGCATTCTTGGACACCCGCAATTCTACAAGAATGAGTTGTGGAGTCGAACCACTAGGTCACATCCTACCCCACCGGGGGATCTGTTCCGTTTTCGAATTAAGATCACAATGTGACTCTCAGATAATAGCGGCTTACCGAGCCGCCTCACTCACTCTCTAAAGTTTTTCGATCAAATATAAATCTGAATGGCCGCGCGAACCATCGATTTATATTTTTCAAAAAACTCATTCCTTAATATGTTAGATGGAAATGTTACGATTTTAATCTTCATGCATCCTCACGCCGATACTTTCAAAGTATTCTTCGCGACTCCATAGCCACTCTTTTGGTATTTCTCCAAATGTATAATACGTGCCGCCATAACCATAAGAGCCGACACATCCCTTATTAATATCTGAAGGAAACCCATGGCTGGCTCGAAAAGCATCAGCCACGCCCCTTAAATTTCCAGGTATTTCATATGGGATAACCAGAACGTATTGTTTCATAATTACTTATCTGCAACATAAACAGGCACCCCGGCTGATCCGGCTACCATATTTTCGAACAATTTAGCGTCGGAATGATCATCGCTAAGGTGAATCAAATGCACTTCTTTCAGCGTTTTTTTGTGCTTCAAGCAGAAGTCAACAACCGAATCGATATCAAGATGATATCTCATAACGCGATCTTTATATTCGGCATCAGAAGCGGACAGCAAATCAAGACTATGATTTGCCTCAATCATCAATTGCGTTATCCCCAGAATTTTCCGGTGTGAAATTTTACCCGTATCCGTAGCATAAAAAAGAATATCGCTACCGTCGGATATAACGAAACCCAAACATTGAACATCATGAACTAATTCTACCGGAAAAACTGTAAAAACCCCATTAGGTTTAAATATTTTGCCAGGTCTGATAACTATGGCCGTGTCAAGATGATATTTCCTTTCAGTGCCATTTGTGCAATAAATTTGGATAGGCGTTGAAATCTCAAGTTTCTGCAAATATCCGGAATGATCACCATGCTCATGAGAAGTGAAGCAGGCAACCACTTTCGACATGTCGTAATCCAAGGATTTGCGGATTTTTTCAATCTGGATTCCGCATTCCAGAAGTAATTGAGAACCATTGGATTCAATTACGTAGCAGCAACCAGAGCTACTGCTTGCTATTGGTTTGATTTTCACCTGAATTTAGATCCGGATTTTTTCATTGCGAAATATAATTTCATGCATATATCAACGCTGCTTTTGCCGTTAATTTTTTTTGGAACCGGGCCGACCTTATTGAGTTGATTACCGAGAAAATAATTATAGGCCCGCATTAACGAGCATACACCACCCATAGCATTATTAGCCATTAGCCTAGCGCAAATATGACCATAGCCATCCGACCACCGGTCAATGTCTTCTCTGCTGAACGTTCCAGGATAACGCTCAAGGCCCACTTTTATAATTTCCATACCGAGATACCGATCATAACAAACACGATCACCACCGGCCGTTAAATCAATTAGCATCTCAAGGGCTAAAACTTCCGGAATACCGATATCCTCCGCTAATTCGTGGTCTACTCCATAAAGTTGGGCAGATTCCGGAGGAACTTCCCAACCAAGCGGTTTTATGATTAAATCGAATTTTTGAAGAATTTCCTCAGTGTCGCTATCGCATTGGATAGCCTGCAACCGGACTAAATGAGGATCTTTCCTAAATTCTATCAGTTTTTTCCATTCAATATCGCCGGTTGCGCAGGCGTGGTAAAAAGTGATTTTATTCATTTTGACCTACCGTGCCTTTCATAAAATCGGGAATATCTTTAGAATTAGGCCCCATGCCAGCGTCTTCCTGTAGCCGAGCCGCTGCTTTGGCCTGTTCTTTTTTCACCTCCTTTTTAATGTCGATGGATTTAGCGGGAATTTCAAAATAATCAGCGACTATTTTTGCTCTTTTCTCTATTTCGCTCCAAATGATCGCGAGAGATGCGAAGTCCTGCTTTGTCCATGCCTCCTTAGGCATGTCACATCTGTTTTTGATAAGCATTGCCTCTGTTACGCCAATAGTGCCGAATCTTTCGATATTTTTATCGGCATAGGCTTTTTGTTTTTCAAAAGGGAATGCTTTTTTTAGCAATTCCTCAACTTTTCTTTCTGCGTATTTAACAGCAACACCGGGGAGAACATCAAGAATACATTCCCGTAGTCTCCTTGATCCTACGTTTGTGTTGTTTTCATAAATGTCCCGTTCTTTTGTTAAAATATTTGGATTGGAAGCAGCGTATTGAATATGTGTGACAATAAACGACTTCGTTTGCATCGCGTTTGTTTCGATGTCCCACGCATAGCAATACATTTCCGTTCGGTCGGCCTCCCGATTCAATTCTTTCAACGAATAATGAATATTACCAACGCAGGCCGCAACCGTCCGGGCAAAAAGAACGGTATATCCGGTTATCAACTGCCCCTTTCGGTATTCGTATTTTGCCCCGGCGACTAGTTCAGGCGAAAGTTCAAACGCCTCATCGATTCGTTTGAACACAACGACCAAGTTACGAGGAAATTTCTTTGCCAATTCGGCCTGAATCAGCACTTCGCCGAAAGCTCTTGATTGTTCAATTTTTGTTGCCTCTGAGTTTGTTTTATCAATTCCGACGAGATCCCTTGAATTTAATTCTCCAAATTTTTTCATTTTTCTACTCAGTTAAAATTGTAAATTATAAAAATTAGTGGCCGCTATCGCCTACCATAGCACCTAATAAACTCGGCATCTCCCGCCTACGGGCTTAGCGTCCTATTAGTGTTTTTGGCCACATGCTAATTCATGCCAAAACATCCGTTGTTAAATCATCGCTCAAATCACCGACAAACAAATGATCAATCGACCCCTGGACCAAGTCTCCGTGCGGTATTTTTCTTTCTTTATCCTTAAATAACCGGACATGATGCAACTCAAACGTTTGACAATTCATTTGAGGAATGAGCGAAATTGATTCCGCGTTTTCGATGAACACAGGCGGATATAATTTGAAATGATTCTGCATAGCGTTTATTATATGCAGACCTGCAAGAACTTTTTCGCCGGAGCTCAAATCATCATAGGGTTTTCCGTGCATCAATATATCACAAACCGGTTTCGAATTCCCGTTTTCCTGTTTTTTAAACATTCGAACCGTGACATCGTTTCCGATTAAACCGTTGACAATCGTTTCGGTTTGGCTTGCTACCTGATTGTTGTATTCGTCAATCAAATCAAGGATTTTTTGAACTCCGCTAAATTCTTTCGAAAGAAGTTTTTTGCTCTCGTTTACGTCGTCAATTCTTTTCCGGGATGTTTCGGCGGCTTTGACATCGGCCTCAATAGCCTGGGCCTCTTTCAACGCAATCTTGGCAGAATCAAGAGCAGATGTTAATTCAACCGGAATTTCGACCTCACCGTTCTTAGTATTAAGATCGGCAATTTCTTTTTCAAGCAAAAATATTTCTTCGGGGTTTTCAATTTTCAGAATAGACGGTTTTTCGATCATCCGAAGATCGGCGATTTCTTTTTCCGTCTTATCGATCATCCGTTTATATTCATTACGGGTGTTCATTGCTTCGGTTCCGCTTTTTTCCAACTCTGCCAGGTCGCCATTTGCACTTCTTAGATCATCGGCACGTTTCAAATTGAAATTTTCTCCTGACTTGGCAATCATGGATTCTTCGAGCGGTTTTAGACAATTAAAACAAAGCCTTTTATCGTCCGGTGGCTTGGAGGCCTCCAGATGCGCGATATGATCACGCTGATTTGCATATTGCTTCTGAACTGCTAACAGAATTTTTTCTTTGCCTTTTAGCACCTCTTTTAAATTTGCTAAATAATTAATTTTAGACTCAATTGATTGGCATGTGGCGTTAAAATCCTTTAGAGCAGAGGCCTTTTTGTTATTAAAGTCTTTCTGGAGTCCAAGTAATTTGGAATTCAAATTACTTAGCTTTTTTACGGTTTCTAATCCGGATTTAAAATCGGTGATTCCCTGCACAGCAGTATCAACAGCGGAACCGGCGAATTTAACCTTTCTTTTTGCATCCTCCGGGCCGGTTGTTTTCTGGTTCGCAGATTTTAGGATAACTGTGTGCTCTTCGAGAACTGTTTTTAATGCCGCCAATTTTTTCGTTATTTCTTTCTGACGATCCGTGCAAATATCCTGTTTGTCGTTCACGCTGGAATTTTCCAAAAATGGAGAAAGTCCGACCGCCTCAATAATGGTGTCGGTATCGATACACACACCTTCCATTTGACCAAAAACTTTTCGCCGGTCCAGATAATCCATTTTTGCAAAATAAAGAGGATCGGTAACAATTTTAAACATTTCGTACGACGTTTTTCTTCCAAACAGCTCCGTGTCAAATTTGACAGGACTAATGATGTCACCAACTGAAGAATCAAAAGAATTTTTTGTTTTCACGGTTTTCTTGTTCAGTCTATAAGTGGTTTTATTTGAGATTTTTACCGGCACGGATACCCCTCTCGGGAGTCCCCAAACCTCCGAATAACACCTTTCTAGTCGAAATTCACTGCCGTTGACCTCATAAACCGATTCAACGGAAGACGGCGAATCACCGACCACCACACCATTTACAATTGGCCGTATTCCGAAGGCGGTTTTATTTAGGCTGTCAACTCCATGCAGTAACCAATTGTGAGATGTCAAAAACCTAGTTTTCCCGGCACCGTTCCGGCCGCTTATTATGTTTTTTCCCGGCGAAAACGTGAATTCTCGGGTTATTCCCCGGAAATCACGTAATGATGTTTCTTTCAAGATCAAAAATTTACTCTCATCCATTTTATTTTTTCCTCCGTCTGAATGTTTTTCTTATGCTTCATACTAAAAATGTGAACCAATGACAAATCATTAGATAGTGACTCCAGCTTTAATCGCCAAGTTTTTCCTGATTTGTTAACCGATAATGAAATAATAAAATATTATTGTCAATGATTATTTATTATAAAATGTTATTAAACATAATAAAATATAATAAAATATAATTGACAGTTACAGAATTTGAATATAAGGTTTAGTCTAGTTTACAATTTAATTTGATTTAAAAAAAAACTCTTTATATGGGGGTATAAAATGTACACCCGCGCTCATGTTGTGAAACACGGCTGCAAAGGGTTTTTGGATGAAATAATATAAACTATTTAAAAAAAAAAGGGGGGGATGTGGCGGAAAAAACGACACTTATTCAGATTGAGGTACCAAGAGATCTAAACGATTGTTTTAATGGGCATTCAAAAATAAATGGGGACAAAAAAGAGGTTTCGCACGAAAAGGCAATGAGGCTGTACATTTCCAAATGTGAGAGTGATATTGTGGAGCGAAAAAATTCCGAAAAGGGAAAGAATAGCCGGAAACGATAGCCACATGTCAAATATGTTGTTTAGTGGTCATGCATGCAGTTGTGTCGGAGGTTGCCGGAAACAAAACAAAAAATGCAAAATTACAAATGATGAGGCAAAGATATAATTTCTCTGTTGAAAACAGAATATCGCAAAATCGGTGGATATGATAAAGTAGTTGGCGTCCGGGGCCACAGCATTCTCAGCCGGTCTGCCTTACAGACAGTAAACATTAGAGGATAA